>MDTC01220648.1_pt1 | contig 11083 bp, 11 predicted proteins | sample 811181 | NCBI WGS metagenome assembly MDTC01 (sample SAMN05326644, study PRJNA326480) | marine metagenome | isolation source: seawater | place: Pacific Ocean: North | collected 2011 | reverse complement strand
CCAACCAACAGAAGGACGCCAATTGCGTTGAAATGGAGAACCCTTTGCTTCTATTTTATTTACTTCAATTTGAGCAAGATTAGCCTGATGAAATAAAGTAGCAAGTTCGTGATCTAGTTGTGCTTGTAAATCTTTATCTTTTACAAACTTACCAACAATATCACTTACAGGTTTTATTAAATTTTCAATCATCGTTTTTACCTTCTAATATTTTTTGTAATTTTATAGCTTTTTCATGTGCTGTATCAGCGTGTAAATCTTTATCAACTATTTTTTCTAATTTAAGGCTTTCTATTTTATTATTGCTTATATACCGCCATGTGTAGCCATCACGACCATAAATGCCAAATACTGTGGTAGATATGCCTATTTTGATTATCATAGCTTGTTCGCCATCTAATAAGACCTTATCGCCTTCCTTGAACTGTGAATTAAGTTTGAATTTAAGACCTTTGATGAATGATACGGAATAGTCTTTGAGAGCAAGACCACCTAAGACACTTGCTAAAAATATTGATATTTCAAGATAATATTCTTCAAGATTCATTTCACATGAAGAAAGCATTGATTACTAAAGATGTGAGCAAAGTAATAACAATACCAGCTACTTGCCACAATCTAGTGTTTTGTGTGTTGATGTCAGTTTCTATTGAATCTAATCTGCGAAAATTTTCTTTCCACTTTTGTTCGCACACTCTTTCATGTCGTTCTAAAGAATTAGCTACTTGCTCTACAGTAGGTCGTTTAGCTAATGGTTTTTTACTTGCTATTTTTTTTCGTGGCATTGTCTGCACCTTCTAAACTTTCTTGCAATAATTTTGACTTTAAATCTACTAATTGTTTTTTATCTGAAAATTCTCTAGCCATTGGTTCTAACTCGATACATCTACTTTGCAAAGATAAAATGTCATCAAACAAACTTCTTTGTTGATCTGTCATATCTTCTTTATTGAATTCTTCTATTTCTCCATTATCTTTTTGTATTTTTAAATTAGTCATTTTACTCTTCATCTTCTATTGGTTCTAAGAAACCTTTAATTTTTTGTTCTTGTTTTATTGCTAAATCTATATCTTCTGTATTTACAAAAAATTCATTATTCTCTTCAATAATTAAATTTTTACTTTTTTCTTTGTTTAATTGTGCTACATATTTTAAGGCGTTGTCATTTGGGTTGTCATAAAAAATACAAACTCTTTTGAACTCTTCATCTTTTTCATCAAAATCAACAATATAGCTTGTTTCTTCAACACCGCTCACATATTCATTTATTTTTTGTTTAGCCATATTTACGCAAAAGTAAGAGTTGTTTGAGTCGAAGGTGCGGAAAAAGGTGGATATGTAGATGTGTTATTGTTTGGTGCTGGTACTGATTGATTTGCACTATTATCCCATCGCCAAATTACATGGGGCGTTGGATCAGAAAGTGCTTCTGTGAATGAAGCATCACTTCTTAAAAAAGAAGTACTGCCAACAGTAAAACTTGTAAAAGCACTAGAATTTGTGTTTGAAATACTACCAGCAGATGTTCCGACATATAACTGCAAATTACTTAAATTTACAGTTGTAGTTGTACTTGCAAGAACAAAAGCACCCAATATAGTATTACCATTCAAAAAACCTGTAGCGGTTGTTGGACTTAGTGCCTGACCTGTTAAAGGAAAATATACATTTAGAAGTTGTCCTGAAGGCGTGAAACCCATATATCCTCTGTAGCGATACTGTACAGAAAAGAAAGTAAAAACACCTGTACCAACTGTTACACTTGGATTAGTAGGTGCAGAACTAGCACCATAAAAATCATCAAAATCAATAGTTGTTCCTTGAGTGCTATTAATAGTTTTGCCAGAAGCAGGAGTTAATCCTCTAATATCAGTATCATTTAAAGAACAAGAAGTGCCTGTAGTACCACCAGCTTCAACATGAATAGCGTTCAAAGATAAAGCACCTGAAGTTGGTAAGGCCATTATTTACTCTCTAATTCTTTTATTTTTGCTGATAAATCTTTAACAGCTTCAATTAATACCGCAGTTATTCTGCTGTAATCCACAGACTTAGTACCCATTTCATCATCAGCAATCAATACAATTTCTGGTAAAATCTTTTCAACTTCTTGGGCAATAACTCCAATATTTTCTTTACCATCCCTTATATAAGTTACACCTCTTAGTTGTTCAACTTTAGCCAAACCATGTTCAAGTGTTTCTATATTATCTTTTAATCTTTCATCTGAGAAAGCGGTGACATTATCATTAAAAGTTGCTGCACCTGCTTCGGAAATATCAAGGGTAAGGGCAGTTATAAGTGACGAGCCATCAGTACCTTGAAATTTTATATCTTTATCTGCTACACCAGCTTGAATCACAAAATCGCTAGAACTATTAGTAAATCCACCAAAAGTAGTGCCACCATCTTTTAAATTTATATCACCTCCGTCTGCATCAAGATTTATATCACCAGAAACATCTAAAGTTAAATCTCCTGTCCTTGTAATACTAGAGCCACCGACATCAATAGATCCATTAAAAATAGCATTCCCTGCTTCTGACATATCTAAGGTTAATGCACTTATAACCCCACCACCATCATCACCTTTAAAAATTATGTCTTTATCTTGTACTTTAGACTCTATGACAAAATCAGAAGATGAATTTACAAAATCTCCTATAGTAGTACCACCATCTTTAAATGTTACATTACCACCATCAGCATCAAGAATGATGTCACCAGCAGAATCAATTGTTAAATCACCACTAGATAAATCTATTTCTGTTCCATCAATGGTTATGTTATCAACAGTAACACCGCCATCAGCATCTAATATACCTGTGGTCGTTAAGTTTCCGTTGACTGTCAAAGCACCTGATGTTTCATTACTTGCCGTGATTGATAAAGGTAAAGTAATCCAAGCATTGTTTGCAGAATTTCTTAATTTCAAAACATTAGCAGAAGTATCAATCCACCATTCATAAGCAAATGTAGTAGACGGTTCTGATGAACCTGAGTTGTTAGATACAATGGCATCTAAAGCATTGTTTAAATCTGCCCTAAAATTTGCACCTGTTTGGTTTGCTATATCATAATCGTGTTGTGCCATTTAAAAACCTCTTGCTATATAGTCGAAAGTCCTAGCAACAATTGTACCACTACTGTTTTTAAAAGTAATTGTAAAACCAGATGTAGTAATACTGCCTATTTCATAAAAATCACCACTAGCCATATTTTGTGCTGTAACTGCTATTTTAGGTGCAACTAAAAATGGTGTGCCATAACTTACACTTAATGCACTTGTACTTGATGTCAATTGTTGTGTATCTATTTTTGCAAAAGTTTCTAGTGTTGCAGATAGCGATGATATAAATACCTGATGAGTAATATCACCTGATGTGACTAATAATTTAAATTTAAAAGCACGGCCATAATAATTTCCTATTCTAAAATTTTGGAAATCAGTAAAGGTTGGACTACCACTTGGATCATCATTTGTGGTCGCTATTTGCAATTGAACTTCGACATCATCGTAAGTGTTTGAGTCTATTGAATCCCATGTGTCTATATTGCCTGATCTTGAATCAAAAAAATCTGTAGTAGAACTTGTGGTAAAAGCTAAAGCAGAACTAAGCCTGTAAGATTGTGCAGCTATGCCTGTATCAATAACATCTGCAAATTCATAGCTACCTGAAAGACTTACACCACCAGCAGAGTCTATCAAACCAACTTCATCTATAAGTCCTAATGAATCAAAAAGAGTGCTGCCTTCTAATTTCAATAAACTATCTGCTGCCACCATATTGGTTTTTGTACCAGAAAAAGAAGGATTTTCAGTTCTTGTTAAAAATGTTTGCGATTGAAAAAGGTCTGGTGTGACTGTATTTACTACAGAAGTTGCATTAGCAGATTTTATACCCAAAGAATCTACCGCCTTGATAAGATAAGTTCCAACTAACAAAGGCACTTCTGCTGAATTAGAAATACCTGATACTGCTTCACCCACTTGAGTTGATTGTGACCATTGTGCAGATGAAGTAACGGAAGAATGTCTAATTTCAAAAGTACCACCTATCTTTACATCTAAATCTGTGGTGGGTGTCCAACTTAAAGTAGCTGTATTAGAATCTGCTCTCAAATATAAATTTGAAACATCAGCAGGTATAGCAGTCAAACCATTTATTCTTTGAGTTGCAGATGCAAAAGCTGAAGCCACTCCAACAGTATTTACCGCTCTTACTCTAAATTCATACAAAGCTGGTTCTATGTCAAAAAATTCAAAATTAGTATTTTCAGATGTACCTGCACCTTGAAAAGATGCTTCGGTGGACTTTTTGAATTCAACATCATAGTGATCTATTGTGACACCTAAATCTTCCCATTCAGTATTTACTGAAGCACCAAAATTTAAAGTTGCTTTTGCTTTTACACCTGAACCTTGTGTAGTGGTAAATAATTCTTCTGTAACAGAACCAATAGCAGGTGTATTGACATCAGGCAAAATGCTAAAATTTTTGACTTCAAATGTTTTTGTTGCAAAATTTGAAAATACACCAAGTCTATTTTTTGCTCTTACAGAAACAAAATATTGACCTGCTTCTAACTTATCTACAGTAAAACTTTCATTTATAGTTCTACCTTCAAAATCAAAGCTAGACTTATCACTTAACCTTACTGTGTTTAATTTGTTAATGCCTATCTCATAAGATTCTACTGATGAATTTTTGGGTTGTGTCCAACTAATAGTTAATCTGTTAAAAAGTGTAGGTGGTATAGCAATTAGTTTTTCAGAGATAGTACCTATAGTCGGTTTTTCAACAGTAGCAAAATCAGGTAAGTTTGTATTTGGTGCTGTATCTTCCGCAGATATTACACCAAAATTATAAACATCATCATCATATTCTCTGGCTGTAATTTTTACTTCATCATCATTTTTTATTGCAAGTTTCATTATTTTGAATTTTTTACCTTGATTAGAATTAAGAGTATTCCAGCCTAGAGATTCCAAAGAAATAAATACAACATCGCCTATTTCTGCCCTAAGGCCTTCTATTGTAGAAGTAAAGTTAAAAACCAAAGATTGCCTTGATTGTTTTAGATTTATTGTAGAAATCATCATTGCTCTTTCCATTTGGTCTGTAAATGGAAGTTCTATTGCTTTTTCTAAAGTCAAGCCATTGTCTTGAGATTTAAAGGTAGAACTTTCCACAATTGCAAAATCACCCTGCATATCTCTATTAACATTGAAAAAATTTGCTCTAATTCTATTAGCTTTGTATTCTTTGCCACCTAAAGCTAATTCAAAAGCACCTACAATATTGTCCTCATTAAAAGTTTGTACTGCTGTACCTGTATCATCAATAATTAATTTATATTTACCACCTGTATAAATTAAAGAACCTCTACAAGATGTCAGAAGTTTTTCTATATTATCAATAGCTTTGTTGTTTGTTCCTAAAACTCCATTGCAAGTATATTTTTTTTGTGTCTTATCACCTACTGTAACAGTAGTATTACAAATATTTCTTGCAGCAGTAAAAGAAGCGGTATCTATATCTGATGTCGGTATTGACCTACCATAAATTGTGTTAGTCAGATAATCTTCTATGCAATCTGCTGGATTATCACTAAATACTTTTATTGTTGAACCGCCTGAAGTGACACTTCTTGTTTTTTTTCCAATTACATCAAAATTTACTTGCGGTATTCCTGTGTTACCAAATATTTCAGGAACAAATTCCAATCTTATAATTGCATAAGCAACACCTTGTAATTTATCTGATGATGTCCAAACACCATCTGTTTCTAAAATTAAATCTGTATCAGCAGTTTGTGTTTCTGTACCATTGTAAATTTCAAATTTGACCACATTTTTATACTTATCATTTATGCCTTGTGAAGCACCAAACCAGATATTGAAGTCAGTTTCTAACAAAGGATCATTGTTAAAATATATTTGACTGATTCCTTGTATTTCTCCCTCTGCGATAGCATAGACAATGTGAAGAAACTCATTGTTATCACCTGAAACATGATAAAAAATAGGTGTGCCACCAACCCTTCTTTTGCCATATATTACAGGTAATGGATTTGTTGAGCCTTGTTGATTAGAAAGCACACTCCTTGCTTGTGATGACATAGTTTCAGGAAAGTCCATATCAGCCAAGCCTATTAACTGAGTACCAACATAAGCACCAACAACTACTGTGGCCACACCAATTGCTATTGCTGTACCAACTGCAATTCCTGTAACACCTACAGTACCAGCAACAGCAGTACCTATGGCAGCGAAAACAGGTGCAGCAGCAGGTAGGGCAAAAAGACTACCTGTAAAAAATATAGAAACTAAAAATAATATTGTGGTTTTAATTTTCATTACTTAATCTATATGCAGAATCAAAAAAGTTAAAATCAGCTATTGGTAAAATTGCTGTGCCTATGGTTTCATCTACTGATGCCATTTTACTACCAATACAAATATGGCATGAATCCCAATTATCATTATGTTTTACTAATATATCTCCAAAAATTGCTTTTGTTGGGTGATATTCAACGAATCCTAATTGCAAACATCTGCCAGATATTCTTTGTCCAAATTTTTTTTGAAACTCAATAGCACCTTCTTTATCAGAATATTTTTTGTATATAATTTTTAATAAATCTGTACCTAAAACTTTATCAAAATATTCAACTATAAATGTATTACAATCGTTTGTTCCCCATGCAAAAGGTTGTTCTAATTTAGATTCGATGTATTGATTTGCTTTTTTTATATCTATCATCTTATTTCGGTTGGCAGATTAATTGTGCTTAATGGTGAACCATAATTTACTGTAGATGTAGCTTTTACAGGTCTTTCTAAAACACCACTTGAGCCACCACCAAATTCTGAACTAGAAGCAGATTCTGTTAGCGTGATTGTAAAATAATCTGTATTTGAAGCATCAACTACTGTATGTGATTTATTTAACAAACTTCTATCTAAACCGCCTACATCATCTATGCCTGATAAAGATATGGTGTCGCTATTTGCCAGACCATGACTTGCATAATGAACTTTTACAGTAGCGGAAGAAGCGGTAGTTTCTATTGGATTAGTTACTATAATAAATGTATCTAATGTCGCTGAATTACCACCACCTCTTGTGGTACTTGATGCAGATGTTGCTACCGTGATTGTAATGCTATTTGCAGTTATGCTAGTGACAGTATGACTTTTGTTTAGATCGGAAGCTGGTATGCCACCAACTGCTGTTGCATTAGCAATTGTAATCAAATCACCTGCTGCAATATTATGTTGTGCAAAATCAATGATTACAGATGTTGAGCCAGATGTTGTTCTAAAAGGATTTGCTAAAATGTTATTTCTTTCTGTTACTGCAACAGTCAAAGTATCAGTAGTTCTTGATGTTATTTTTTGATTGTTACTTAAAACTGTACTACTAATCCCACCTACACTTGTTGTTTCTAAATTAAAAGATACATCTTCATTCACTTTGGCAAAGTTATCTACATTGACAGTAATTAAATTAGAACCAGAAACAGTCTGTAATAAGACAGGCACAATTAATTCATCGTCTATTGTGATTTCACTACCACCAAATTTACCTGATTTAACAGATGTAACTGTATTTGGAACTGCGATAGTAAAACCAAAACCATCTGAATCTATTGATGTTATAGCGTGTGTTCCTGCACCCTCTGAAAAATTTATAGCTGAACTTAAAATATACTCACCATCATCAAAAGTGACCGACTCAAAACCATTTATTTCTATAAGCTGGCCTACAGTAAAAGTTGATGTGCTTCTATTTGCATAATTGAAATGGATTCTTACAGAGCCAGATTGTAAAGTCGCTGATGGGTTAGTAGGACTGTGTTCTTTAAAAATACTTTTTTGTGCTGGTGAAGTATTACTTATTGGTGATGTAACATTACCTTGAGTGCTTATACTTGCACTACCGCCACCTGAAGCAGTCGCACCTGTAGTCAATCCCCAATTTAATTCTTTGACTATTACTGAACTAAATCTAAATCCTGTATCGCCATCAAAGAAACTTTGCTGAGATTCGTTATTGGTGAATCTTGCATTGATCTTATCAAAATCTACAAAAAGAGAACTTGCTTGTACTGCTACTGTGCTTGTACCAGCTTCGACATCTTCTTTGATAACAGGGTTATTTATTCTGCCAGAAAATATTAACAAAGGGTCAGAAACAATAGCTTCGTTTGAATCTAAAAATGCTTTGTAAATTTGTACTTGTCTATCTAAATATTCATCAGTCAAAAATAAATTTACATAAGTTGTGGGAATGCCTGATAAAGCAATATTTATACTTTCTATATTTGTTTCGTTAGTTTCAACAATATCAGAAAAACTTAGAAAATCTCCTGTAGGAGTATATTCATTGCCATTATATGTTACAGGTATATATGCATCTGAAAGATAATAAACAACACTATCAAAAGAAAGTACTAATAAATGAAATGGTTTATTTGCAGATTTAACAATTTCAGTTTGAAATGCACTTGTACTTCCTCTATCCATCTCATTAAAAAACTTCTATTAGTGACATGGTAAAACCAAATAAAGCAGTAGTATCAGTATTAAATTGTGAAATATCTTGTGTAAAAGCTACAGTAAAAGGTACAGATGCAATCGTAATGGTTTCATCGTTAGCGACAGCATTTAAAAGATTCGGTGCAAAATTTATGGAAGTAGTACCTGAACCAGCAAAATCTACATCAGCAGTAGCCATATACACTTTTGTATGACCGCTAAATTTAAAAAAATCACCTGTTTTTATTATTCCTGATTGTGCGGATGAGAATCCATCTAAAGTTGCCTGACTTGCACCAACTGATACAGCACCATTAACTACAGGCGATTCTGAAGCATCGCCTTGAGTCGTACTTATTACAGGCGGTGTATAGGTAAAGGTTTCAAATTGCCCTTGTTGTTTGACTGCAAAAGCGTAAATAGGTGCAAACTCTGCCCTAGTCATTGGTGGAAACTCAACATCAAGTTGCCATCTTTGACCACCTCTTCTCCTTACTTGTCTTTTTAAGTTCTGTGTTATTGATACCAATGTAGGCTCAATAGATTTGATTGTTACGCTACTAGCTGATGGTGATGTGGGAAAAGTGCCACTCATGTTAAGAAACCTCTTCTACCTCTTTTGTTAAATTCACTTTCTATTATGGCAGATATTGTAGGTGCATTTTCTGTTATTGCACTTATAGTATCTTTTGAATCAAAGGCTTGTATATTATAAGTAATGTTTACAGGCATACCGCCAGAAGCCATGCCACCACCTAATCTATTGTTTGGAATTATTGTACCTGTTTTATTTGGTACAAATAATTCTGCACCAGCTTCACCGACTAGATAAGGTCTGTTTGCTGTAACAGTACCGCCTCTTTCTTTTTTACCTAGTCCACCAAGAAAAGAAGTAAAGCCACCTGTGATTTTATCTATAATTAATTTTCTAATTGCTATTCTTAATAATTCTTTAATAACAAAGTTTGCAAAATCTTTAAAGGCAAATTTACCTGACATCAAACCATCGACTAAAGTATCTTCAAATTTTTTCATAGCTTGAACAGTTGTATTTTCTATTGCCTTCCCTGTATCTTCTAACTCTTGCTTAAACTTAGCTAATGGACTCAAAGCATCTGTAAATGATTGCATACCTCTATTCGCAAATTGATCTGTGCCATTGGTTAAAGTATTCATAGCTTCAACTGAAGTACCAATCAAACCTTTGTATTCTCCTATTTTTCCTATTATTCCTGAAAAACCTTCTTTGGTTTTACTTTCAAATTCTAATTGTCTTTCTATTAATGAATTAATGGCATCTTCGTTCATGCCAAAAAAGTTAGTTGCTTCTAACAAACTTTGTTGCAAAGCAGTTACCATTTGACCGCCACCAATGACTAATTCTTGTATGGCTAATAAGGCTTTTTCTACACCATTGATAATATTTGTTGCCAATGCTTCGCTAAATTTAGCTATGCCACCTTCGTTTTCAGCAAAGGTTTTAAACATTGTAGTGAATTGATTTACAAAAGTTTGCAAGATTGGTGTAAAAGCCGCAAAGACATTATCTTTCAGACTGTTTAATTGTCTGCTTAAAATATTAGAAGTATCGTTGAATCTTTCAACAGCATCTACAGCTTCACTTGATATACCAATACCAAGTTCCAACATTTTATCTTTTAGTCCAGCAACAGCATCGCCACCTTGATTTAATATTGCAAATAGTTGTTGTCCTGAACGACCAAATAAATTAGTTAATGCAGAATTTTTTTCTGCTGAAGAACCTAAAGCGGCTATACCATCTGCTGTTTCAAGTAATAATTGTTCTGTACCTTTAAGGTTTCCTGAACTATCTCTAATGGAAACACCTAAGTCTTTAAATAAATCTGCTTGTGTTTTAAGACCTCGACCAGCTTCACCAATATTTTTACTAAATTTAAGTAATGCTTTATTAGCGCCTTCTGACGAACTTCCAGCTTCTTCTGCGGCAATTTGAAAGGCTTGTAAAAATTCTACAGATACGCCTAATTGATCTGACGTTTTTCCAAGCGTATCTATATAGGCAAATGATTGTTTTCCTAAAGCGGCTAATGCAAAGCCAACACCACCAATGGCGGCAGTTAAGCCACCAAAAACTTTTAGTGCTTTACCAACACCGCTTTTTATTTTATTTAAACTTTGTGAAACCTGATTAAAAACAGCTTTGGTTTTATTAACCGCAGAAATGACAATATTTAATTTACCTAAGTTACCCATTGTTTTCCATTTTACTATTCATTTCTTCTAAATATGCCAACCAATAAATAAACTCATCTACTGTCATGCTCTTTTGCAATTGTTCAACTGTCATGCCGAGCCTGTCCGCAAGAGCAAACATAGCAAATAGATCAGAATCGGCTTTTACTTTTCCTGTGCTTTTTCGGAAGTAACGCTACCTAAAATTTCAGTTGCAACATTAGACAAAACTTCCACATCAGCTTTATTCATAAGGCTATCCTTATCAGCTAATGTGAAAAGTTTGTTGCCATCTGCATCAAGACTTTTGGTAATGATTGCAT
>MDTC01217845.1_pt1 | contig 11083 bp, 9 predicted proteins | sample 811181 | NCBI WGS metagenome assembly MDTC01 (sample SAMN05326644, study PRJNA326480) | marine metagenome | isolation source: seawater | place: Pacific Ocean: North | collected 2011 | reverse complement strand
TTTTTTCTGGACGCTATTGTACTTATTTACTGCTGAGAGTTTAATGTACAGATTTTTACTGCCGAGGCAAATGCCTCTGGTCATAGCACTATTAATCCTGACAATTTATTTTTTGCAAAGAAAAAAATATTTGTTTTTAGGCATAACCGCTTTTGCTTTTGTTTTGCTGCACAGCAGCTCTGTATTTCAATTAATTTTAATTTTGTTATATTTTGCCTTAGAAAAAATATTCTCAAAAAAACTTGATTACAAAATAATAATCTATTCTTTGTCTGGAACAATCTTAGGTCTACTGATAAATCCTTATTTTCCTAATAATTTATCAATGCTTTTTGCCCAAATATTTAAGATCAATCTTTTGGCAAATTTATTCAATGTTGAATGGGAGCCATGGACATTTATCGAGTTCCTAAAAAATAATTTATTAGTTTTATTTTATTTTGGAATATCATCACTTATCTTAATTAAAAACAAAAAAATTACAAAAACACAATCATTTTATTTTTCATTAGTTGTATTTTTCTTTATTTATACAATTTTATCAAGGAGAATGCAGGAATACCTTGTCCCATTTTCAGTCCTGACATTTGCCTTTTTATTTGATGATTTTTCTGAAAAGTTAGACAAAAATAAATTTTTAAAAAATATTAAAATAATTAGTGTATTGCTGCTTATTATTATCGGAATTGGAAATTTTATTCTATTGAGACAAGATATAAAAAACAATGATTTCATTTATAATTATGACAATTGCGCAGAATGGATGAAAAAAAATATTCCAAAAAATTCTTTGATATTTGCAAATGCTTACGCATTTCCTTATCTGTTTTTTAAGAACTCTGATTTAAGATACACACATGGCATAGACCTTACATATTCTTACATTTATGATGCTGAAGAATTTGAAAGGTATATGAACATATTGCAGGGAACTGCAAAAGACAACACAGATTACATAGTAAAAGATTACAATCCGGATTATGTATTCTCGGGAAAAGTAAAGCAGGACATACAATTGTTTAACTACATTGTAGAGCATAAAGAAAATTACCGTGCTGTTTACGAGGATGATTGGTGCGCTGTATTAAAGGTTAAGTAGATAATGTTTTTTATTAGTTTTATTTTTAATCTTTTAATGTATTTTTTATTTATTGAAAAATTATTATTGGATTTTTATTTTTTATTGAAATAATTAATTATTGTTTTTAATGTTATTTTTATTATTGGAAAAAATTTATTATAATTTTTATTTATTTTCATCAGCAAAACCCTGCTTAAAATTGTATTAATATGCGCCAACCTAAATATTTTTTTATTATTTTTTAATTAATATTATGGATTAAATATGGACTAAACATGTATTAAAAATGGATTATATTTAATATTGCTAAAAATCAAGAATACTGCAAAAGATTTAAATATACTAAATTAAATTTTATATTAGATGCTTAGGGTTTATAAAGTTCAAAAAGGAGGTGTAAAATCTGGTTCTTTAAATGACTTGAGTAGTTCCTCAATCTGCTGGGCTGACTGCACTAACCCCACAAAAAAAGAATTAAAGGATATATCTGAAAAAGCCAAAATACCGTTAAACGAGCTGAAAAGTGTTCTGGATGAGGATGAAAGGCCTAAAGTTTCTGATGTTGAAAAATATTCTCTCATAATTGTAAGGACGCCCTGGATAAAAGATGATGACATTCTGACAACACCATTATCCATATTTATTTCAAAAGACAAGAATAATATAATTACTATTACACTAAAAGAGACTCATGCTATTCGTAAAATAAAGAAACTGATTGATACAAAAAAAATTGACTTATATAGTATGGGGATGAGTTTTTTCACTTACAAGCTTCTTGATGAGGTTTTAGATGCATATTTTTTTGTATTGGATACATTAGAGGAGAGAATAGATTTAATAGAAGACCATGTTATTGAAAAGCCCGATAAAATATCTGTCAGGAACATTTTTTCTGTAAAAAAGACACTTATCTATTTCCACAAGGCACTCACAGCTAACAGGGAAGTCATATCCTCAATAGAAAAAGAATATGTCACCAACATAGACAAGAAAAATATCAAAAGATTTAGGGCTTTATACAATGATGTAACACAGTTGATTGATACAGAAGGCACTTACAGGGATATTTTGACTGGAACATTAGATGTTTACCTAAGTTCTGTATCCAATAACCTAAACAAGGTCATGAAAACACTGACAATTGGAGCTTCTTTTATTTTGATACCAACTTTAATCTCTGGAATTTATGGAATGAACTTCCAATATGTACCGGAAATGCATACTGCTCTTGGTCAAAGATTTGGTTATTATTTTGCTTTGGGATTCATGGTACTTTCTGTAGTTGTATCTTATTTATTCTTCAAGAAAAAAGGATGGCTGTAAAATTATTCCAAAACCCTATAGAAAGCGTCAAACACTGGAGTATCAGTAGTTATCTGAAAAAAATGTATTCCTAATTTATTGCATGTCTCTTCTATTTTTGCCGAATGCTCATCAAGCGTCTGCTGGTAGTCTACCCTCAATCTTGGGCTTATGTATGTCCTCAGTTTATTTTGCGTCTCGCTGTCAATCAGCTTGAAATCACCGCTGTACTTTAAGTCCTTTTCAATAGGATCCAGAACCTGTATGACTTTTATTTCATGGTCTCCCAAAGTATACAAGGCTTCTGTAACCTCTTTAATATCCATTAGAAAATCAGACACCAGTACAAGCAATGACCTGCTGCCTATAACTTTTTTATATTGCATCATTGCGTCCAATAATTTAGAATGGCCTTTTGTTTTTATTCCATTCAGATGAAAAACCATGCTTGCTAATTGAGACATTCCTCGTCGAGGCTGGAATACATCAAGCCCTTCACCAAATGTAGAAAACTGGAATTTCTCATTATTCCTCATAGCCAAGTAACCAAAACCAACCCCTATCATAGCGGCATAATCAAACTTGCTTATTGGCTTCCCAAAACCCATTGATGCGCTGGAATCCATAATGATATGTGCAGTTAAGTTCCTTTCTTCCTCAAAAGTCTTTATGTACAAATCATCTGTTCTTGCAAACACCTTCCAGTCAATGAGCCTTATATCCTCTCCTGGAGAATAAATCCTATGATCCTTAAATGTCAAACCTCGCCCAGTTGCAATAGATTTTCTTGGCCCGACGTAATTGGATGTAACCCTTTTCTTAACAACAAGATGAAACCTGTCCAGCTGGTCAAGAAAATCAGTGTTAATCATTTTTTAATTGCTACTTAACTTTATCCAAAATATGCTTAATGGCATCATCAGTTGTCATTCCTTTTCTCTCTGCCTCAAAATTTAAAATTACGCGATGCCTCAAGATAGGATATGCCATCTCATTGATGTCCTCACTGCTTACATGATTCCTGCCCCTGATTAATGCACGCGCTTTTGACGCTAACAATATTCCAATAGATGCTCTTGGAGAAGCTCCATAATTAATAACATCCTTGTTCGTTCTCGTTGCAGCTATTATTTTTATAGCCCTGGTTTTTATGTCATTTGCAATAGGAACTTGTCTTGTTAATGTTTGTAAACTAAGCAAATGGTTTTTGTTGAGTAAAGTTTTCAACTTAGGTTCTCTTAAGACAGAAGCATACTTATCTGTAATTTCTTTCTCTTCTTCAAAAGAAGGATAGCCTACTTTTATTTTTAACAAAAACCTGTCTGCCTGTGCTTCTGGCAATGGATATGTACCTTCCTGTTCAATTGGATTTTGTGTGGCTAAAACAAAGAAAGGCAAATCAAGTTTAAATGTATTGTTGCCAACAGTAACCTGTTTCTCCTGCATTGCCTCAAGCAAAGCGCTTTGTGTTTTGGGTGTTGCCCTGTTGATTTCATCTGCCAATACAATATTAGCAAAAATAGGACCTGGCTGGAACTTAAAAGTTCTTTTGCCGGAAGTCTCCTCTATTATATATGTCCCTGTTATGTCAGAAGGCATTAAATCAGGTGTACTTTGTATCCTGCTGAACTTAAGGTTCATTAAATCTGCCAGTGTCCTTACAGCTAATGTCTTTGCCAGGCCTGGATATCCTTCCAGCAATGCATTTGCATCGCATAAATTAGCTATCAGAATCTGCTCAACAACATCAGTCTGCCCGACAACAACCTTTCCAATTTCTTTAAAGACAGCATCAAAAATATGCTTATAGTTTTTCATAATAGTACACCTCTTTTTTAATAGTATTTAATATTTTTTATTATTTAATCTTAAAAAAGCTTCTTCAACTTCTTGACTATTCCAACCAGCTTTAATTAAAGCATTTCTTATCTGCTCTTTGCTGTAACCTCTTTTTAAATTAGTTGTTATATATTTTCTTAGTTCTGATAATATTTCTTCCCTATGGGTTTTATTTAAATTTTTTTGATCTTTTAGTCTGCTGAATTCAATATAGCCATGAAATTTATGATACTTCAATTAAAAGAAACCCCAAAATTATATATAGGTCAAAAAAAGATATGAAATATAATTTTAGGGACCCCTCTAATTAAACAGTAAAACAAAAACTTAGCTTGTCCACTAATTCCTTTTTCTTCTTCTTTGATACATTCTCAAAGTTCATTATCTTTTCTTCCTCTTCCGTTAGTTCTTCTTCTTTGTTTTTCATTTTCTCCTCCACTATCACTACTACTTTCTTACCTATAAACTTTTTGTAAAACTTGATAACAGCTCCATTACCTGATTTTACAACACTGCTGCAATAAACTCCATCTGGCTCAACTTCTATGATGTCATTTATCACTATCTTTACTGGTTTTTTTCTGCTCATTTTATTACCTCCAGGTTAGATTACCAACCTAATACTTTAAACTGTTTCTCTGTTTTTTGTGGTTTTGGGGTTGCCTGGATTAACTCATGGGTTTGCTGCATCTTGCTCATAGCATCTAAGGTTATTTTCAAACATTTACCCACCAGCAAGCTTATCAAAATACTTCTTGACCAGCTCCTGCTGCTCTTCTGGGATTTTTTCCTCAAAAGCTGAGGACTGCTCGACATTAACTTCACTTGGAAAAATCTCATTAAATTGTTTCTGATCAATATCCCCTTCTTCACGCACATTAACCTCATAATTTACAGGTTTTATCTTTATATCAATCTGTTCATCGCCTAACACAGCTAGCTTGCTCTCTCCATAAATATCTTCACTCTCATTAATTTCTCCAAGAGGCATATTGTCTGCGCGCCTTGGATTAAGATTTTCCAGCATATCCGGAACATTGCTGAGGAACTTGTTTAAATCGACAATGTAAAGATTAAGTGTTGTTGCAAGAACAATTGCAAAAGACAGGAAAATTGCAGTAAAAATTTTGTAAGACACTCTTCTTGTCTGAATAAAAGAGCTTAATCCCACGTGCTTTAAATCATGCACAACTTCTTCTTTCAGCTCGTTGACAACAGGATTTTCTTTGTTAACATTGTCTGCAGCAGTCCTTAGTTTTTCCTTAAGAGGCTCGTATTTGCCCTCTACAATTTTTCTTTTGTCCCTTTTGGAATTTGCATACAACATCATCGCAAAATAAATTGCTGCAGGTATTAAAGCCAATATGGGATAAAGGTTTACTAATGACAGCAAAAAATAAACAGCTAGGAAAAATATTACTGCATTTAATATACTCTCAAAAATAATCAAAAAGTTCAGTGTCTTGTTGATTTCCTTAATTACTTTAATGAAGTTTTTCATCTTCTAAATTTGTCCCGTAATGTTTTTTTATGAAAATAAATATTTAATCACACTCCGAATCAGATTCTCCTTCTGCTAACTTACCACATAACCTAGCAATATCATCTTTCAGATTGTTAACACGTGATTTTAATGAACTTATTTCACTATTAGCAGCAACTAAACTTGTTTGCACTTGTGATAATAAGTTTTTAGTTAGATCCAACTCTGACTTTTTTTCTGCCAACTGGACTTTTGTGCTGGTGATCTCTGAGTGCAAAACTATATTCTCATCACTGACTTCTTTGTATCTTTCATCCAGGGTTTGTTTGTCCTGCTCTGCCTTTACCCTTAAGCTGTATGTTTCATTTAACTCCTGCCTTTTGACTCCCAGCTCCGTTGTTACTTGGCTTAACTGCTCTAATTTCTCTTTGTATTCCAATGAAACATCCTTAAATGCATTCTGGTAATAAACACTAAAGCCGCTAAACAAAAGTATAGATACAACTATCAAAATCAGCAATCCAATATTTACATCCCTTTTCATAAATGCCATTTCAACCTACCTCGTTTTTTGTTTGAATTTCACCTATAGCTTTTATTCTCCCACAGCCTCCTTAAACCTATTTCCCCTAAAAACAAAATTAACGCAATAACCAAAAATGGCCATTTAAATTCTGTTGTGTCTATCTTTTTCCTTTTTGATTTCTCTTTTACAAATTCCAATATGCTGTCAATATCATCCTTGTCAAAAACCTTGCCTTGTGTCTGCTCAACAAGCTCTATAAACTCCTGGTTGACTCCTAAATCTTTAAACTCATCCTTATAGTTGACAGCAACATCAGCCCCCAGAAAATTGTAATATCCTGTTCTTTCTGGATTGAATTTTGCACTGTAGAAGTTAACATCAGATTTTGCAAAATTAAGTTTTTCATGCTGCGGCAAAGTATCTGAAACCACATTCACAAACATAGTTCCATCAAGTGATGTATCTTTAATGCTGACATCAAAATTCTTTTTTCTTGCCAAATCACCTATAACCCAATTTATTGTTTTTGTCAAAATTTTTGAGTTTTCATTGCTTAAAAACTCTCCAGCCCATTTGCTCCCGTCATCAGTTGCAAAGCTGACAACCCTTCCCAGGCCAAAGCGCCATGCAACCATTATTGGAATATTTTTGTTTGTTGTAATCAGCATTCTCGAAGCTGGTTTTGGTATGACATAATTATAGCCGCTTACAACGACATCTAATGTCTGGTTAAATGTTATGAAATGTGTTGTATCCAATAAAACCAGTTTGTTAAGATAGTCAGTATCATCTTTGCTTCCCGGCTCCCCAAAAATTATCTTTAATTTATTTGAAGCATCAACAGGAAAATAGATACCCTCTCCCAAAGTTGCAACATGGGTAAGAAAATCATCGTTTCTTCTGTCTCCTACTCCGGCAACATAAACCTTCATGCCCCGTGCAGCTGCCTGTCTTGCACTTTCAAGGGTGTTATCCATTAGCTTATTGTAGGTTGTCTTTCCATCTGTAATCAGTATTATGTTCTTGCCTCCGGAAACAGACCTAAGCATTTTGTTTGCAGCATCTATGCCCAGATTAAAAAAAGACTGTCCGTCAAAAACCAGCCTGGAAATCTTATCTACTACCTCTTCTTTATGCTCGCTTAAAGGCTTTATGTCAGCAACCTTGTAAGGTACTGTATTGAATGCTATTACCCCTACATTATTTTTCTTATCAAGGCTGTCTATAATGCTTACTGCCTGTGCTTTTTCAATATTGACATACTCAGCTGTTCCATGCGAGATATCAATAACAATAACAATATACACATCGCTTTTTTCTGACTCCTCACCCGCTCCTGTTTTAATAGGCAGCAAGGTCTCTATAAAAGTCCCTTTATATGCACCCCGGTCATAAGAGTTCTCACCTCCAATAACAAACAAACCGTTACCATCAGAAACATAATCGCTTAAGGAACTCATATATGGCAAAAATTTATTTGCCGAAATATCATTTAAAATAACTGCCATATAGCTACTTAAGTCATTTGGCACAGTGCTTACAGTTGTTAAGTCATAAATTTCTTCCAGCTCACTTATCAGAGCTGAGCTTTTTTCTGAAACAAATAAAACCCTCGGCCTTGGAACAACTTTAACTGTCTTATAATATTTATTATTCTGCTTAAAATAATCTTCACTGCCGACATCCAGAAGCTCAGCAGTGATCTTATGGTAGCCATCTGAAAGTTTTTTATTAAAGGTAAATGCATTGCTTTCATCACCGGTTCTTGCAATCACAATCTCATCATCAAACTTGACTTCTAAAGTATAAGGTACATTTTCTCCAACATTATCTACAGTGACAACAAAATCCTCCCGTGTATCCCTTATAGCTTCACTTGGTCCTGTGATTTCTACACCAACATCACTTCTTACAGGCTCCATGCTTACCGTACTTACAGTTGCATTTAACGAAGATGCCAACAGCATTGTATCTCCCAGAAGCCTTCCATCATTATTATTTCCATCAGTTATAACCAGAACATTCTCATCTCTCTCTATATTGTTTAAAATTCCATCCCCTATTGCAGATGTATCACCAACCGCAATGTGCCTTATAGACACAGGGATCTTGTTCTTTAATTTACCAGCCAGTTCTTTTTCAATACCGCTTTCAAATAAATTAAGGGATGTTGAATTATCCACTAAAATAGTAATTCTTGGATTGCCTTTTACAGTTCTTGTTTCCAATAAAAACGGACTTGCAATACTAATAAGCACTAATGCAATAATCGAGGCTCTTATTAAAAAGAAGATAGTTCTCTGGTCCTTTTTCTCTCTTACATAGCTTGCCTGCTCGGATTTGTTAAAAAAATTTATGAAATTTCTTTTTATTACAAAATACAGCACTATTATCACAGGTATAATCAGCAGAGCCATGTAAGAATACCTTAAACAAAACTTAGATATGCAGAATACACTGCTCAAATCCGGAAAAATGAACGCTATTATATATCACCTCTTCTTTTTAGATAAAATATTTCAAAACATAAAAGCAAAAATACCCCTATCAGGATTAAAACACTTAAGCTGAGATTTTTTTCAACACCCTGCTCTTTTAGGACCTCTGCACTCTCACTTTTTTCTTTCAGAACACTTTCTTTTGTAACCTCGCTTTCCTTTTCATCAAGAAGATTGACTGCAAACTTTTTGTCATTTAATTCATAAATTCCTACCTCATCATATATAACTCTTGATGTCCTAAAAGATGATGATGGTGTTTTTACACGCTGCTGGTTTATGGTAACAATCTTTCCTGTTTTCACATTAAAATCCCTTATGTCCTCTGTCTCTGCCATAAAATTAACCAGTGAATTCCAGAAAATTGGGTAAGCTGGTAATGTCCTGAAGTCGCTTGCCTCGTCAATAATTCCGTAGTAGAAAATCTTCCCCTTGAAATGCTCCTTAACTGCCAGGATAGGTATTTCTGATATAGAAGCAATAACATGTATATCTTTGTCAGGGCCTGCATCAAAATATTGTGAGACAGTTGAAAAGCAGATATCATTCTCAAACTGCTTTGTCATTTCATTTATCGCATCAACACATACCCTTTTTGTATCCTGAAACAAAGTTTTTAAATTGACAATATCAAGATCAATCATATTGAATTTATTCAAATCAGCCTGCGCAGTAATTATTAATTTCCCCCCGTTCTTGGCATAGCTTGATAAATCCTGGAAAGTTCCCGGCAGAATTCCTTTCTTTATGCCAACTTTACCTATTTGGTGCACAATAACAACATCATGCTTCTGGAAAACCTGCAAAGTTGTTGCTCCTTCCAGCCTACTGCCATCAGTATTTATTGAAAACACAGGAGGATTAACAACATTAAGCCCTATGTCCCTTGAGGCCAACAATGCATTTTCCAGATTGGTTTTGTGTCTATTTGTTATTAACAAGACGCTTACTCTTTTCTTCAACGGAGCGCTTATGTAAGCAACATTGTCCACATCCAAATCATCCTCTGGCTTGAGCTCAATTCTGCTTACGCCTGCAGGAGTATCATCAAACATAAAAGTTTCGACAGAATTTGGCAGCACCTCAATATCTTCGGATTCTGCTATTACATTTTTGTCTTTTATCAATTTAAGATTTATCTTTTTTCTTACACTATTGAAGTTTTTAACAAAAACCTTTATGCTGTGTTTTCTAACATCCATGCTTATAATTCCTGCATTCTCTGCATTATTTGACACATCCTCAAAATTTACAATGATTTCTTCTGAGATTATTGCCTTCTTGACTGCAAGTAAATCAGGACCATCAATGTTATTAAAGTCACTTATAACAACAATCCTTCCAGGCCTGTCCTGCAGCATGTCTTTAGCCAATAACATTGAATCTCCCAAGTTGGTTGTAGTTGCTTTTGGCTGCAAGTTATCCAAAATAGCAGAAGCTGTCTCGCTGTTCTCATCCTCCAATACAATTAGTGGTACATTCTCTGCGAGTATTATGCTGTTTTTCCCGCTAAGTGCTTTTTTTGCTTCCCTGATTGCTTTGTCAAACCTCATTAAACCCCCTTCTTCCGCCTGCATTGACGCGCTTACATCCAAAACTAATATTGTGTTCTCCAAAGAAACGTCATAGGGTATTTTCACAAAAGGCTCTGCTATTGCTATGGATAAACCTATCAAAGCCAATAACTGTATAAAAAACAGCAAGTTTGTTAAAAATTTCCTTAAAAAATCAGACTGCCTTGATGTTTTTTTGTTCTGCAGTATAAACATTAAAGATGGTATTATCCTGTCCTGAGGCCTTGGCTTTCTCAAGTACAAAATTATGAAAGGTATTAAGCTTGCTAATGCCAATAATCCTGCAGTGTTTGCAAATCCCATACTAACCTCTTTTTTTGTTTTTCTTTCCCTTTATGATTGCAGCCAAATCCTCAGTGCTTACCAACTCTTTTACAACAATTAGATGATCGTCTACAAGATACCAGTAAACCTCGCTGTTTAAGTCCAGCTTTAACTCTTCCCTTGCCTCAAAAGGCAGCGTTACCTGCCCTTGCTTCGTTATTTTCGCCTTCCCAATAAACTTAACTGCCATCTTAGATTATTAATATTAATAAAAATAACAAAATTATGAGTATTATTAGAATTAATATTTATAAAGGTTTCGAAAATCAAAGATTTTCGAAGCCCAAGAAATCTTTGATTTCTGCTGGTTTCGGAATTTGAAAAATTCCGAAGCCCAGAAAATTTTTAATTTTCGCTGGTTGTGGTTTTTGTTAAATACTCCCTATTCCGAACAAAATCTTTTTATACTCACTCTCAACTTTCTACTCTTATGCCAAAAATAAAAATAACATT
>MDTC01166522.1_pt1 | contig 11083 bp, 11 predicted proteins | sample 811181 | NCBI WGS metagenome assembly MDTC01 (sample SAMN05326644, study PRJNA326480) | marine metagenome | isolation source: seawater | place: Pacific Ocean: North | collected 2011 | reverse complement strand
TAATTATTTTTAATTTCTCTTTTGTCTTTGATATATGACCAATTTCATAAGGTTTTGATATACCTTTAAATAGCATTTTAACTTTATTAACTTTATTTTTGCTCACAATTAAACAAAAACCAACACCACAATTAAAAGTTTTCAACATTTCATTTTCCGAAACATTTTTTGATTTAAGCCATGAAAAAATTTTTTTTGTTTTAATTTTGGATAAATCTAAATTTACTGTCAAGTTATTCGGTACAGATCTAACAATATTTTCTATTAAACCACCCCCCGTTATATGCGCGGCTGAATTTAATAAATTTTTTTTTATTAATTTTAAAATATCATTGACGTAAATTTTAGTTGGTTTTAATAATTCTTTTTTTAATTTATTGGGAATTAAATTTTTTTTAATTATTGATCGAACTAGGGAAAAACCATTAGAATGAAGTCCATTTGATGGTATTGCTAAAATAATATTACCTTTTTTAACTTTCTGCTTACTTAAAATTTTTTTTTTGGAAACTATACCTACAGAAAAACCTGCTAAATCAAATTTATCTTTTTCATATACCCCAGGCATCTCTGCAGTTTCTCCTCCTATAAGATCACATTTAGCAATTTTACATCCTTTTAATATTCCTTTTAAAATTTTTTTTACTTTTTTGATTTTAAGATTTCCTACAGCTATATAGTCTAGAAAAAAAAGAGGTGTAGCACCTTGTACTATTAAGTCATTTACACACATGGCAACCAAATCTATTCCTATTGTGTCAAATTTTTTGAATTTATTGGCTAAGTCAATTTTAGTTCCTACTCCATCTGTACAAGATACTATTACCGGATCTTTAATTTTAGATTTGCTTATGTCAAATAATGAGCCAAATCCACCAATATTGTCGAGTCCATTTTTAGCTTTCCTTTTTTGGTCATTTTTTTTGGTTAGTTTTGCTATATGTTTAACAAAACTATTGGCTGCGGAAATGTTTACTCCACTTTTTTCATAACTATTATAAGTTTTTTTTAACATTAAAAATGATATTTAAATAAAAATGAATAAAATTAAATTGTTATTAACCATAATAATACTTTTATTGAAAACTGGAAATGTTTTATCTGTTGAGAGCATTTTTAATGTTAATAATATTGAGCTGGATGGAAAGTTTTACAGCAATAAACAGAAGTCAATAAACAAAGGTTTTATCGATGGTTTTGATAAATTAATTAAAAGAATAGCCTTAAAGAGAGATTATAACAAAGCATTATCGACTAATTTAAAAGAAGTTAGAAATTTAGTCTCTTATTACCAGCTGATAGAACCAGCGAATAGATTCTTGAATAAAAATTCCTATATAAATTTGTATTTTGATAAAGAAAAAATTAACAAATATTTTTATAAAAAAAATATATCATATAGTGACCTTTTAAGCATTGAAGCAGTTATTTTACCTGTACATATAACTGATGATGATTTTTTCGTATATAACGATAATTATTTTTATGACAACTGGACTATCAAAAATAATATTAACTCAATTGTTGAATATATTTTCCCAGTAGATAGCCTTGAAATATTAAGCATAATTAATAATAAAAAAAATAATCTAGATGAAATTGATATTAAAAAACTTTTTGCTGATTATAATTCAAATAATTTTATTTTTATATCAATAGACACATCAAAAAATAAAAATAGAGTTTTCATAAAATCTTTAATATCCGGAAAAGAGATTGTAAAAAATTATGATTTTACCTCTAATAAACGTGATGATTTTAAAGAATATATAATTTTAGAATTAAAAGATGAGATTGAAGATTTAATTAAATCAGAAAATACATTAGATTTAACAGTTCCATCATTTCTGAATATTAATTTAAATCTTAAAAATAAAAATAATTTATTTGTTACACAGAATATATTAAAAAAAATTGATTTGATTGATTACTTTCATGTTAAAGAATTTAACAATGCTAACGCAATAATTAATATTAAGTTTTATGGAAAAATTAATAAAATTAGAGAAAAACTTTTACAAAATAATTTAAATTTATATGAAGCTGATAGCCAATGGAATATAGCAATAGAAAAATAAAATGAAACAATTAATATTTAAATTCCCATTTAAGACAAATTATAATAAAAAAGATTTTTATGTTTCATCAGGAAATTTTAAAGCTTATCAACTAATAGAAAGTTGTCCTAATTGGCCTGATAAATGGCTTAACATTTATGGCCCACAGGGTTGTGGGAAAACTCATTTAGCTAATATTTTAAAAAGTAAAATTAATGCTGTATTAATTGAAGCAAAAAATATTACTGACTCGTTTATTCCAATTATTGAAAAATACGAGTGTGTTATAATTGACAACTATCATAGCAATATAGATGAGAATATTCTTTATTCAATTCTTAACCACACTAAACAATTAAATAAATATATTTTGATAAATTCTAAAACTTCAATAAGTGAACTTCAACCAACTTTGAAAGACTTAACTTCTAGATTAAAAAGTTTTATTGGAATTGGAATTGAATTACCCAATGACGATCTCTTAAGAGTGATTATATCTAAATCATTTTCGGATAAACAAATTGATTTAAATATTAAAAATTTAGAGTATATTATTAAGAATATTGATCGCTCCTACGATAAAGTGTTTAATTTTGTAAAAAAAATTGACAATTTGTCTTTATCTTCTGGAAAATCAATCAATATTAACTTAATTAAAAAAGTATTAGAGAATGAATAAATATAGATCCCATAATTGTGATGAATTAACAGAAAAAGACCAGGGTAAAGAAGTTTACTTGTCAGGATGGTTGCATAGAAAAAGAGATCATGGAAATCTTTTATTTATAGATTTAAGAGACCATTATGGAATAACACAATTTGTAGTAGATAATAATAATAGTAATTTTGAAGTATTAGAAAAATTAAAGCCAGAATCAGTTTTAACAATATTTGGCCAAGTAGTTAAAAGAGATAAAGATACTGAAAATTTAGATCTTAACACAGGTAAAATTGAAATTAAGATAAAAAAAATTGAAATATTATCTGAGTCCAATGAGTTACCAATGCCGGTATTCGGCGAACAAGATTATCCAGAAGATATTAGATTAAAAAATAGATTTTTAGATTTAAGAAGAAATGAAATGCACAAAAACATTATTCTCAGATCAAAAATTATTTCATTTATTAGAAATGAAATGTCAAAATTAAATTTTTTAGAATTTCAAACACCAATTTTAACCTCTTCAAGTCCTGAAGGAGCAAGAGATTTTTTAGTCCCTAGTAGATTAAACCCAGGAAAATTTTATGCTTTGCCTCAGGCACCACAGCAATTTAAGCAATTAATTATGGTTTCGGGGTTTGATAAATATTTTCAAATAGCACCTTGTTTTAGAGATGAGGATGCAAGAGCTGATAGAAGCCCTGGAGAATTTTATCAACTCGATATTGAAATGTCTTTTGTAGAGCAAGAAGATGTGTTCAATGTTGTAGAAAAACTAATGGTAAATCTATTTAAAAATTTTTCAAAAAAAAAATTATTGAACGAAAAATTTACTAGAATTTCATACAACGATGCTATGCTTAGATACGGTTCTGACAAACCAGATTTAAGAAATCCTTTGATAATATCTGATTTAACAGAAGTTTTTAAAAGAGATGATATTAAATTTGAAATTTTTAAAAAAATGGTAAAATCTGGATCTAAAGTAAGGTGTATAGTAACAAAACAAACAAAAGATAAGCCAAGAAGTTTTTTTGATAATATTGATAAATGGGCTAAAGAACAAGGAGCATCAGGTTTAGCTTATTTCACTTTAGAAAAAAATGAAAAGATTTCAGCTAAAGGCCCGGTTGGAAAATTTTTTTCAGAGGAGTCTCTAAAAGAAATAATAAAAATTACTTCTGCAAACGTAGGGGATAGTATTTTTTTCGCATGTGGAAAGCAAAGTGAAGTTGAAAAAATCTCTTCATTGGCTAGAGATAAAATAGCAAAAGATCTTAATTTAATTGATGAAAATATTTTTGCTTTTTGTTGGGTTGTTGATTATCCAATGTTTGAACTCGACGAAATATCAAAAAAAATTAAATTCAGTCATAATCCTTTTTCAATGCCACAAGGAGATCTTAGTAAAATTAATTATGATAACCCATTAGATATAAAAGCTTTTCAATATGATATTGTTTGTAATGGTATTGAGTTATCTTCAGGAGCTATAAGAAATCATAAACCAGAATTAATGTATAAACTTTTTTCAATCGCTGGCTACGATAAAAATTTAGTTGATGAAAAATTTAGCGGAATGATTAACGCACTAAGTTATGGAGCTCCTCCCCATGGTGGTATAGCGCCAGGCATTGATAGAATAGTAATGTTGCTAGCAAATGAAAAAAATATACGTGAGGTTACTCTCTTCCCTTTAAACCAAAATGCTCAAGATTTATTAATGGAAGCCCCATCACAAGTAGATGAAAAACAATTAAAAGAATTAAACATTAAGATTGATGTTAAAAAAAATTAGTTTTTAGATTTTAAATCTATTCGAATATCACTCAAATCGACAAGCTTTTCTTCATACTTGCTTCTTACAAATCCTTTCGAAGTAATATTTTTTACTATTTTCAAGAATTTATCGTCAGTATTATCGTTGCTTACATCTGCTGTGCTTGCAATAGAAGGAGTGTGAGCCAATTCTTCTCTACCTAAGTAGGATATAGCAAGCTCCCTAAAAACATAGTCTAAAATAGAAGAAGCGCTTAATATTCTATCATTTCCATCCACTTTTCCTGAAGGTTCAAATTTTGTATCAATAAATGCATCAACGTACTCATCAAGAGGCACTCCGTATTGAAGCCCCAAAGATATAGCTATTGCAAAATTATTCATCATCGCCTTTACAAGTTCTCCTTCTTTATTTGTATCTATAAATATTTCACCTATTTTACCATCGTTATATTCACCTGTATGAAGATAAACCTTATGATCACCTATCTGAGCTTTTTGAATATAACCTTTTCGTCTATCGGGCATTTTAAACCTTTTTTCAACTTTGCCCTTAATTTTTTGAGCTAAATTATTTGGATCTTTGATGATATTAGATTTTGTAATAATTCTTTCAGTTTTCTCGTCTTTATTTTTAATTTTTTCATCTTGATTTAAAGTATTTGTTTTTTTATCTCCAATTTTTTTGGTTTTTCTATTATTTAATTTTACTTCAATAACTTCGACTTCTCCGTCTTTTTTATCAATTTTGGACAATTCTTGATCATTTAATTCATCCAATTTATGGACAGTTTTAAAGGTGCAAGTATAATAAGTCTCAACTAAATATTTTTTCATAATTATAAGGAATCTGTTAATTGATGATATATAATAAATACTATAAGTGTCTACATTATAATTATACAATTATTAAGTGTGTGGATTTTATAAAATTAAAATATGATTAAACAGGTATTTACTTGGTGGAATAGACAAACTGTAGGGACATTTCTAAAAACATTATTTTATGGAAAATTTGTTGGTAAAGACGATTATGGTAATAAATATTATAGAAGCAAAAAAGATGAAAGATGGGTCATTTATTCAAATATTATTGAGTCAACAAAGATAACAAATGAGTGGTATCTTTGGATGCATCATACAATTAAAGATGTTCCTAACAAAAATACTGATAAATATTTGTGGCAAAAAGACCATAGGGAAAATCTTTCCGGTACAAAAGAAGCATATATACCAAAAAGAATTAAAAAAAATAATATTAATAAAAAATATGATACTTGGAAAAAGTAAAATTATATTTTTAATTTTAACTATAATTTTACTTTCAAATAAGTCAATTTCTGAAGATAAGATTACTTCTACACCACTTATAAATTTAGAAGAATTAAAACCTAGTTTTGAAGAAGTTGAGAGTGAAGATTTCAAAAAAATTGAAAATAACGAAACTACTACTACAAATTTAGATATTATAAAAAAAGAGTTATTTTTTGTAGAGTTGATTGGTTTAGACAAAATAACAGCTAAAACAGAATTAATTAAAATTAAAGTAGGGGAGACAAAAAAGTTTGAGATGCTAGAAGTTAAAGCGTTAAAGTGTGCTTTAGATAAATCATCTAATAAAACTGACTATGTAGCTTATATTCAGGTTCGAGATACTTTTGATAGTCAAAATGAGAAAATATTTATATTTAATGGATGGACATTCTCTGCTAATCCTTCTTTAACTCCTGTAGAGCATGCTATATACGATTTATGGTTAGTAGGTTGTAAGAGTTCTTAGTAAAACTTTTCTTTTCCAAGCCAGTTTGTATCAAAATCTGAATTAATAAATTTTTTGTGATTAAGTATTTTTTTGTGTAAATCTATCGTTGTAGTTATTCCTTCTAATACAAATTCATCCAAAGATCTTAAAGTTCTTTGTATTGCTTCAGTTCTGTTTCTTCCTTTACAGATAACTTTAGCAATTAAACTGTCGTAGTATGGTGTAATTTTACATCCTTGAAAAATTGATCCATCAACCCTAGTTCTGAATCCAGATGGTTGATGACAAACAGTAATAATTCCTGGACTTGGTTGAAAGTCTAATGCTGGATTTTCTGCATTTATTCTGCATTCAATAGAATGTCCTCTTGGATTAATATCACTTTGTTTTAAAGCAGTTTCGCCTGAAAATGCTATCCATAATTGTTCTTTGACTATATCTATTCCTGTTTGTACCTCAGTTACTGGATGCTCAACTTGAACCCTAGTATTCATTTCTAAAAAATAAAACTTTCCTTTTTCATAAATAAACTCAACAGTGCCCGCACCTTCATATCCAATTTTTTCTACCATTTTAACCGTTTTATGTAATAGATCAGCTCTTTGTTCTTCTGTTAAAACTGGGCTAGGCGTTTCCTCAATTAATTTTTGATGTCTTCTTTGAACAGAACAATCTCTTTCTCCCAGATGAACTGTTCTGTTTTTACCTGACATAATTTGTACTTCTATGTGTCTCGGATTCATAAAATATTTTTCAATATATAGTTCATCATTTCCAAAATATTTTTTAGCTTCATTTTTTGCTGTTAAAAATAAATTTTCTAATTTACTTTCTTCTTCAACAATTTTCATTCCTTTACCACCACCACCAGCCGCAGCTTTGATAAGAATAGGATAACCTATACTTTTACATAGAGATTTAGCTTCCTCAAAAGATTTCACACTTCCTTCCGATCCTTCAATTACAGGCAAACCATTTTCTTTAGCAATTTTTTTTGCTTGAATTTTGTCGCCCATTTCACCGATTAGTTTAGAACTTGGCCCTATAAACTTTATACCGTGTTTATTGACCACATCTGCAAATTTAGCATTTTCAGATAAAAAACCGTAGCCAGGATGTATTGCTTCCGCGCCAGTTAAATCAACGGCAGACATTAGAGCTGATATATTTAAATAACTGTTTTGAGGTTGATGAGAACCAATACACACACTTTCATCGGCAAGCCTTACATGCATTGATTCAGAATCCACATCTGAATGTACTGCTACAGTTCCAATGCCCCATTCTTTACAGGCTCTTATTATTCTAACAGCAATTTCACCTCTATTAGCTATTAAAACTTTTTTAAACATTTTAAATTATTTTAAAATTATGAGTGACTGACCAAATTCTACAGGCTGACCATCATTTACTAGAATTTTTTTAACTGTTCCATCACTTGGTGAGGGCACATGATTCATTGTTTTCATTGCTTCAACAATCATAACAGTTTGCCCTTTTTTAATTTTGTCTCCAACTTCAGCAAATTTTTTTGCACCTGGTTCTGGCGCTAAGTAAGCCGTTCCAATTAAAGGTGATTTGATTCTAATGCCATCATTATCAGAACTATCGTTTAACACAGATTTGTTTGGAGAAACAACTGCCCCAGTTTTAATTTGTTCAACCATACCTTTTGATGCTCTTGAGACTTTGACTTTCTTTTCACCTTCTTGATATTCTAGTTCTGTTAAATTGAATTCAGCTAGACTGTCTACCAATTCTTTAATTATTTTTTTATCTATTTTCATTTTCTAATATTTTTTTAATAGCATTTAGCGACATTATATAACCATCAGTTCCGAAACCACAAATTATTCCTGCAGCAACATTGCTTATTAAGGATTTATGCCTGAATTCTTCCCTTTTGTAAATATTTGTTATGTGTAATTCTATGATTGGCATCTTTAATATTTTTAAAGCATCATGAATAGATACAGAAGTATGTGTATAACCCCCGGCATTTATTATTAAACCGTTATAATTATCTCGAGAATCCTGAATAAAATTAATTAGTTCACCTTCTACATTAGATTGGTAAAAGCTAACTTCCATGTCATTTTTTTTTGAAAAATTTAAACAATCATTTTCCACATCTTTTAAACTAAAGTTTCCATATTTTTCTTTTTCTCGTTCGCCTAAAAGGTTAAGATTAGGACCGTTTATTATTATAATTTTATGTTTCATTTATTTGGTATAAGGTAACTAATTATCTCAATTATGGCAAAAATACAATTAAATGGAAAATATATATCTTTAAAAAAAAATATATCTATTTCTCAATTATTAAAAAAATATAAGCTAAATGAACAAAAAATTGCGATTGAGCTAAATAGGGAAATAATTTCTAAACAAAAATACAACAAAATAATTTTGAAAGACAAAGATAATGTTGAGATTGTTTATTTTATTGGAGGTGGATAAATGAATAAAGACATTTTTAAAGTTGCGAATAAAAAACTCAAATCAAGATTAATTGTAGGAACTGGAAAATATAAAAATTTTAAGGAGACTGCTGACGCAATTAAATCTTCTGGAGCTGATATGGTTACTGTTGCAGTAAGAAGAGTTAATATCTTGGACAAGAAAAAACCTGTATTAATGGATTATTTAAATCCAAAAAAATATTTATACTTACCTAATACAGCTGGTTGTTTTAATTCTAAAGAGGCCTTAAGAACTTTAAGACTAGCAAGAGAAATAGGTGGTTGGAAACTTGTAAAGCTTGAAGTTCTAGGTGATAAAAAAACACTTTATCCTAATATGGAAGAAACTGTTAAATCAACAAAAATATTAGTCAAAGAAGGTTTTAAGGTTTTAGTTTATTGTACAGATGATCCACTATACGCAAAAAAATTAGAAGATATTGGAGCTTCAGCTATTATGCCGTTAGCATCTCCGATTGGCTCAGGTTTAGGAATACAAAATAAAATTAATATTTCAATAATCATTAAACAATCCAAAGTTCCAGTGATTGTAGACGCTGGCATAGGCACGCCTTCAGATGCAACAATAGCTATGGAAATGGGTTGTGAAGCAGTTTTAGTAAATAGTGCTATAGCAAATGCAAAAAAACCAATACTTATGGCCAAGGCTTTCAAGAATGCCGTTATTTCTGGCAGAGAAGGTTTTTTAGCTGGTAGGATGAAAAAAAGTCTTTTGGGAAATCCTAGTTCGCCAATAGATGGCTTAATTTAACTAGCTTTTTTTCTTCTTTTCCACAGAGTTTTTAAAAATTTATTTTTAGGTTTTTCAACTATATCTTTTTTGTTTTTTAATATTTTCTTTTTTTTATCGCTAATTTTTCTTATTTTTCCAACAGCTTTTCTTTTTGGATTTATTTTTTTTTCTTTTTGATCAATGTTATTTACATTTTCAAATACTTCTATTATTTTTTTTGATTTATTAAGCAATTCTATTTTATATTCAGGTATAATAAAATTTTCATTATTTTTTAATTCAATATTATATGAATATTTTTTTTGAAAATATTCAATTTCTTTTGCAAGATTAGTATCAATATAAAGTTTAACTTTTGATGGTATTGATGTCCTTATCGATTTAGTTTTATTATTAAAAGCTAATAACTCAATCTTCTTAATAATTTTTTGGGAAAAAGACTCTAAAGACAGAGACGTCTCCCATTTAATTGATCCTTCTCTAAGTCTTTGTCTAGTCATTTCCAACAATCCAAAGTTACTAATTTTACCTACTTGAATTCTAGCCCTATCTTTTCTTATGCTCTCTCTCATTTTTCTTTCAACAGTTCTTCTATTATAAAAATTTGACATATCTATAAAATCTATAACTATTAATCCGGACAGATCTCTTAATTTAATCTGTCTAGATATTTCTTCAGCTGCCTCTAAATTTGTGTTTAAAGCTGTTTTTTCTATATTTATTTGTTTTGTTGACTGCCCAGAGTTTATATCTATAGCAACTAATGCCTCAGTAGGGTTTATCACTAAATAACCACCAGATTTTAGTTTTACTGTTGGTTCAAAAATATTGTTTAATTCTTTTTCAATTTTGGCATCGTGAAATAATGGAATTTTACCTCTGTATTTTTTTATAAATTTAACATTTTTAGGTAATAATTCTTTCATAAATTTTTTTGCTTTTTGATATCCTTCGTTTCCATCTACGTAGATATTTTTAGTATTATTGTCATAAATATCCCTTAAAGCTCTTTTAATTATATCTCCTTCTTCATAGATAAGTGATGGCGCGTTAGAATTAATGGCTTTCTCTCTTATCTCCTCCCAGGTCTTTAGAGTGTTCTGTAAATCTTTTTCTATTTCATTTTTCGTTTTATTTGCGCCAGCAGTTCTAACTATAACTCCCATAGTCTTTGGTATTTCAATCTGATTTAATATTCCTTTAATTTTTTGTCTGTCTGATGAATTGAAAATTTTTCTTGATATTCCGCCGCCTTTTGAAGTATTTGGCATTAAAACAATAAATTTTCCTGCTAATGATATAAAAGTAGTTAGAGCAGAACCTTTTTGCCCACGTTCTTCTTTTATAACCTGTATTAATATTACCTGCCCTGGTTTAATCACTTCTTGAATTTTATATCTTTTAAGACCGTAGGTATTTCTAAGTTTTTCTCTATAATTTTTCTTATTTTCTTCATCAGAAGAACCTTCATTTTTTTGCTGTTCAGACCCATTTGTACTATCTTTTAATTCAACAAGAGGTTCTTTGTCTGTTTTATTGATTTCTTCAATATTAGTATTTTTTAAATCTTCTCTAATTTTTTCTTCAACATCTTTTATTTTTTCTTTA
>MDTC01058350.1_pt1 | contig 11083 bp, 8 predicted proteins | sample 811181 | NCBI WGS metagenome assembly MDTC01 (sample SAMN05326644, study PRJNA326480) | marine metagenome | isolation source: seawater | place: Pacific Ocean: North | collected 2011 | reverse complement strand
TTAAATATAGAACCCGACATAAATTTATCAGTTAAACAAACTTTTGGGATAGAAAGTGATATGGAGGTTAAAGCTTTTTCAAAAAAAAATGAATTTGTTCCAGAAATAGATAAAGATTATAAATTTGAGCGCGATACCACTTTGGCTATACTTAGTGGGTTTGCATATAATAAAAAAGTAATTGTACATGGATACCATGGCACAGGAAAAAGTACTCATATAACGCAAGTAGCGGCAAGGTTGAACTGGCCGTGCATAAGAATAAATCTAGATTCACATATAAGCAGAATAGACTTGATCGGCAAAGATGCCATTGTATTAAAAGATGGAAAACAAATTACAGAATTTAGAGAAGGAATTTTGCCCTGGTCATTTCAAAATCCTGTTGCTTTAGTTTTTGACGAATACGATGCAGGAAGAAGTGATGTGATGTTTGTCCTACAAAGAATTCTTGAAAGCGATGGTTTTTTTACACTTTTAGATAAAAATAAAGTAGTAAAACAAAATAAATATTTTAGATTATTTGCAACTGCAAATACTATTGGATTAGGTGATACAACAGGTTTGTACACTGGAACACAACAAATTAACCAAGCGCAATTAGATAGATGGGAGATAGTAACCTCATTAAACTATTTAAGTTTAGAAAAAGAAATGGAAATTATTTTAGCCAAAAATAAAAAATTAAATAACACAAAAGGTAAAGAAAAAGTATCAAACATGATAAAGGTCGCCTCTTTAACTAGGAGAGGTTTTATTGCAGGAGATATATCAACAGTAATGAGTCCAAGAACAGTTTTAAACTGGTGCAATAATTCAGAAATCTTTAAAGACACGGGCTACGCTTTTCGAGTTACTTTTTTAAATAAATGTGATGAACTTGAAAAAAACATAATTGCTGAATATTACCAAAGATGTTTTGGGGAAGATTTGCCAGAATCTTTAATTAATGTTCAGATGTAAATGAATAAAGAAGATAGTTATAAAGAAAAGTTTAAACAAGCTTTAATTTCTACTGTAAAAGTAATTTCAGATGATTATAGACAAAAAAACGAAAGCAAAAATCAGTACTCTAAAAGCATAAATTTTTTTGAAATAGACAACTTAGTTAATAAACGTGATTTTACACATTTTAGAGCAGAAGCAGATTCTGAGGCTTTAAAAAAAAAATTTTCAAATAAAAAAATTTATCAAAATAATTTACCAAAAAATTCTTCTTATAAGTCTTTATATGATATTTCTGAAAAGATTCGATATGAAATGCTTGGATCAAAAATGTTAAAAGGGATATCTAAAAATCTTAATGAAAACTATAACCAAAAATTAAACATAAAACGCCAAGATCAACTAAAAAGTAAAGAAGATGCTAATGTTGTTGAGGCTTTTGAATTATATATGTTAAAAAATTTTTTAAATATAAGTCTAAATAAAACTTCATCTAAAATTTTAAGTTTTTGGGAAAAAGAATTTAATTCTTCGCTTAATAATCACATAAAATTTTTGCAAAATAATGTTGAAAATCAAGAAAAATACAATTCAAGATTTTCTGAAATATTGGAAGAAATGAATATTTTTGATCCAAAAAATGATAATGAAAAACAAGAAAATGAAGATGAAGAAAAGGATAATGAAAACAGTAACCAACAAAATCAATCAGAAAATGAACAAGAAAAAAGCAAAGAGGAAGAAGAACAAAATGGAATTGATGGCGAATATGATTTTGAAGATTATTCAATGAATGAAAACCTTGAATATACGAATTCTGATGAACAAAACTCTGAAAATGTAACTCAAAAAACAAATATAGATTCGGTTAACAAAAATTATAATATTTATACAACTCAATTTGACGAGATTGCTAAAGCTGAAAATCTTGAAACAGAAGAAGAAATAAATAAATTAAGAAATAATTTAGATCAACAGCTTGTAACTTTTCAAGATCTTATAACTAAACTTGCAAATAAGCTTCAAAGACAACTTCTTGCCAAACAAAGTAGATCTTGGGAATTCGATTTAGAAGAAGGTCTGCTTGATAGTTCAAAGTTAACTAGAGTTGTGATTGATCCATATCATTCACTATCTTTTAAAAAAGAAAAAGATTTAGAATTTAAAGATACAGTAGTTACTTTATTAATTGATAACTCAGGTTCAATGAGGGGACGACCTATAACTATTGCAGCATTATGTGCAGATATTCTTTCAAGAACTTTGGAAAGATGCTCAGTAAAAGTTGAAATATTAGGTTTTACAACAAAAAATTGGAAAGGTGGCAAAAGTAGAGAACTATGGAATAATAAAAATAAACAAAAAAACCCTGGTCGTCTAAATGATTTAAGGCACATTATTTATAAAAATGCAGACACTCACTGGAGACAGTCAAAAAAAAATATAGGACTAATGCTTAAAGAAGGATTGCTTAAAGAAAATATAGATGGTGAAGCAATACTGTGGGCTTTTAATAGACTAAAAAAAAGAAAGGAAGAAAGAAAAATATTAATGGTAATTTCTGATGGTGCTCCAGTTGATGACTCAACACTTTCAGTAAATTCTGGAGACTTCCTAGAAAAACATCTAAAAAAAATGGTAAAGTTTATTGAAAATAAAACAGACATTGAAATACTTGCAATTGGAATAGGCCATGATGTTTCAAGATATTATAATAAAGCAATAAAAATAACTGATGTTCAAGAACTGGGTGATGTTATGATTAGTGAATTAAGTGGGTTATTTGAAAGTAAAAAAAAATTAAATTAAATTTTAATTAATTGATTATTGTTCCACTTTATTGTTACCTCTGCACCTCCAGATTTTTTTGAATTTTGAAAAGTTATGTTTGCAAAATTTTTTTCCAATAAAGTTTTTCCAATAAAAGTACCGAGGCCTAGCCCTTGCTTTGAAGAAGTTGCTTGATCAATAGTTCTAATATAAGGCTCTCCTAATCTGTGTTTCTGAATTAAATCTCTGGGGAAACCTGAACCATCATCTCTAATTATTATTTCTGTTATTTTTTTGTCACTAATCATAAAAATTTCTATTTTTTTTTTGCTATACTTGTTTGCATTTCCAATGAAATTTCTTAAACCATAAATAATTTCCACTGACTTGTGTGTAGTTATTGGGTTTAGAAATTTTTGCGTATTAATAATAAATTCTTTCTTGCTTATTTCTTTATATGATCTAACAATTTCATACACATAGTCATACAATGAAAGAGAAAGATTAAAATCTATAAATCCATCATCAATATTTGGATTTAAAGATAGCTTCTTTAAAATTTCACTACATCTATTACTTTGACTAACCAATAAATCAAGATCTTTTTTAATTTTAATATTGTCTTTAAAATCTTTTTGCATTTCTTTAACAGTCAACAATATTGTTGAAAGAGGAGTGCCAAGTGAATGTGCAGCAGCAGCAGCTTGCCCCCCTAGAGAAAGAAGTTCATTTTCTTTTGCCATTAACTCTTGAATTTTATCATAAGCTTTCTTTCTAATTCTGCTTTCTTCTCCAAATTTAACACCAAAATACACTAAAAATATTAATCCTATAATTGTTGATATGGGTAAAGCATATAAATAGTATTCTGGTACATTAAAATTTAATATGCCAGGGTGTGGCAATTCCTGATAAAAAAAGGTTAGTAAAATTAAAACTGAAATTATAAATGAAGATAATATAATTGAACTCCAAATATGTAAATATTGCGAAGAAAATACAGCAGGTATTATAATTAGAAATATAAATGGATTTGTTATTCCTCCTGTAAAAAAAAATAAGAATCCTAGCTGAAATATGTCGTAACTTAAATAAAAAGTAGATTTAAAATTATTAAGTTGATTTTCCTTAATCTTAAATTGCAAATAAAAATTTGTTAAAACACTAAAAAATATTATTGAGATACATATAATATAATTAAAATTAAAATTTAATAAAAATTGAACAAATAAAATGGCGCTCAATTGACCAAAATATGCAATCCATCTTAAATTGACATATGTGTATTTGTTAAGCGAGTAAAGATTTGAAGTTGTTGAAAACTTCATTTTTAAATATCTAAATTTGAAACATTAATTGCGTTAGATATAATAAAATCTTTTCTGGAACTAACATCGTTTCCCATCAAAGTGTGTATAATTTCTTGATCTTTTTTTAAATTCTTAGAATATTGAACCTGAAGAAGATTTCTTGTTTCAGGATTTAAAGTTGTGCTCCATAACTCTTCTGGATTCATTTCTCCAAGTCCCTTAAATCTTTGAATGCTCAATTTTGATTTTTCGTCAGAATAAAATCTTTCAAATTCTTTTGATCCTTTTTTATATTTTTTTAAATTTTTAGAATTTTGTAAAACATATTTTTCTAAATCCTTTTCATCTTTTATATAATACGCTTTTGATCCTTTATTTATTTTAAATAAAGGAGGTTGGGCAAGATAAATATTCCCATTTTCTATGAGTTTATTAAACGGATTGTTGTTAAAAAAAGTTAGCAAAAGAGCTCTAATATGAGAACCATCAACATCAGCATCCGTCATTATTATTATTTTTCCATACCTCAAATCCTTTATATCTATCTCATCATCTTTAGGGTCCAGTCCTAAAGCATTAATTAAAGTAAGAATTTCACTTGAAGAAATCATTTTTGATAAAGTTTTTGTTTTTAAATCTGAATTACCTCCATTTTTCCTTGAACCATTTGAATCAACATAAGTATTTAAAATTTTTCCCCTTAGCGGTAAAACAGCTTGGTTTTCCCTATTTCTACCTTGTTTAGCTGAACCTCCGGCAGAATCTCCCTCAACTATAAATAACTCTGTTCCTTCTTGTTTTGAAATTTGACAATCTGCTAACTTGCCAGGTAAACCTGTTAATTCTAAAGCCCCTTTACGCCTCACATTTTCTCTTGCTTTTCTTGCCACGTCTCTTGCTAGGGCAGCTTGAATAACTTTTGATAAAATTGTTTTAGTTACCGATGGATTTTGATCAAACCAAATTGATAATTTTTCATTTATAATTGTTTCGACTATTGGTCTTACTTCTGATGATACTAATTTATCTTTTGTTTGAGATGAAAATTTTGGATCAGGAATTTTAATAGATAAAACACAAGTTAAGCCTTCTTTGATATCATCTCCCGAAATTGAAAGTTTATTTTTCTTTAATAAGTTATTTTCTGTTGCATATTTATTAATTACTCTAGTAAGAGCACTTCTAAAGCCCAATAAATGAGTACCTCCATCTTTCTGAAAAATATTATTTGTATAAGAGTTTACATCTTCTCCATATCCAGCATTCCATTTCAATGAACATTCAACCAATACATCATGTTTTTTTCCTTCAACAAATACAGGTTTCTTAAATAAATCATTTCCATTTTTATTATGGAGTTTTTCTCTTTTTTCATCCAAATAGTTTACAAACTCAACAATTCCGCCATCAAATTTAAAATCAATATTTTTTGGTTTCTTTTGTGTAAAATCATTTACAGAAATTTTTATACCTTTGTTTAAAAAGGCAAGCTCTCTCATTCTTTTTTGAATAATATTTGAACTAAACTTTGTTGATGAAAAAATTTCCTTTGAAGGTAAAAAATTTATTTTTGTTCCATTAGTTTTTGATTTTCCTATAACTTTAATTGGTGATTTAGATTTACCATTTATAAATTCTATAAAATATTTTTTACCATCTCTATTTATTTCTAACTTAAGATTTTCAGATAGTGCATTAACTACAGATACTCCAACACCATGTAAGCCTCCTGATACTTTATACGAATTATGATCAAATTTACCACCTGCATGTAATTGAGTCATTATAACTTCGGCTGCTGATTTTTTTTCTCCTTTGTGCAGATCAACAGGTATGCCTCTTCCATCATCAGACACAGTAACAGTATCGTCGGAATTAATTTCAACTTCTATATTGTGACAATATCCAGCTAGAGCCTCATCAATTGAATTATCCACAACCTCATAGACCATATGATGCAAGCCAGTGCCATCATCTGTATCACCTATATACATTCCAGGTCTTTTTCTTACGGCTTCTAGACCTTTTAGAACTTTAATGGAGTCTGCTTGATATGATGAATTGTCTTGTTTTTTTATCATTTTTAATTTTTTGGAAAAAAAAATTATACCATTTTTAACTAATTAAATAAAACATAGCTAAACTTGTATCTTAAAAAAGTGTTGATAATAAAGAATAATAACAGTTTTTTAAATTTATTTTTCTATTTTTATATTTTTATTAAAAAAGATCATTTTTTAACTGACAAAATGCTAAATTTGTAAAAAATCACTTTATGAAAAAAAGTTTAGTTATTATTCCTCAAAGAGGAATTGGGGATTTAATCTATCATTTGCCTTTATTAAGATCTTTGTATGAAAGCTATAATCAAAAACTTTTAATTTTATCTAATGAAGTAAATCATGCTAAAGAAGTTTATAAACACGAAACATTTTATGAAAAAATAATATATTTTGAAAATACTAGATTTCCATTATTAAAAACATTAAAAACAATTTTAAATTTTAGAAGCCTTATCAATCAATTAGATATTGAACAATTAATTCTTACTGGTAGTCCAAGAAGACTAATAATTCCTGTCTTGTTATCAAATATTAAAGAAAAAATAATTTTTGGCAAAGGAAAATTTATTTTTACAAAAGATAAAAAATATCAAAATTTAACATCTTCAGAAAAAATTATGAAATATACTGAAAAATTAAACTTGCCTATAAAAAATAATAATTTTTTTTTAAGTAAAATAGATGAAAATGAAATTGAAAAAAGTAAATTTAAAAAAAGAATTTTTATAAACCTAGACTCTCATCACAATCAGAATAATTGGAATATAAATAATTTTATCAAAATAATAAAAGAAATATTGCTACAAAATGCAAGAATATACATTAATTTTTCACCCTCAAAATTATTTTTTTTGAATATGTTGCCCAAAGAAATCATTTCGTCAGAAAAAGTTATTTTAACAAATAAAAAAACAATTTCAGAAATTATTAAAATAATAAATTCTTGTGAATATATTGTGAGCAATGAATCGGGCCCAGTATGCTTAGGCGCTGCCTTAAAAAAAGAAGTTCATTCAATCTATATTCCTATACATACTGCTCCGGAAAGTAAAATTATTAATAATAAAACTTTTTACTATAATGTTTATGAGGAAAATGACGAAAGTATTACAAAAAAAATTTTGGAAAGTGTTTTAAAATAAAAAAATAATTTTTAACTGGCGGAGAGAGTGGGATTCGAACCCACGGTACCTTTGACAGTACACACACTTTCCAAGCGTGCGCCTTAAACCGCTCGGCCACCTCTCCATTCATCATTTAAAAAACTTTATTGATTTTATTGAATTAATTATAAACGCTAAATATGTAAAGTTGGATTTGGTATTTAAAAAATTTTTTATTTTATAAAGTAAGCTATTTTTATCTAGTTGACTCCTGTATTCTCTTGGATCAGTACTTTTTTTGGCGTTTCTAATTTCAAAATTTTTTTTACATAGTTTTCTATTAATCTTGTAGCTAACAATAGATTCAAAAAATTTAATAGAATAAATATATTTATTTAAAGAATAATTATATTGTTTTAATCCGGGATACCTAGAATTTATATCTTCAATTATTTTTTTACAATAATTTATGTATGAATATTTGCTAGGATTATACCACTTGTTTTTAATAAAGCTTGTATGAACATCTTCCACAACTAGCATTCCATCATCTTTAATGTTAGGTACACAAGAATTTGTCGTTACGATTTGTTGATAATTTGTATGCCCTCCATCATCTAGCACAATATCAACTTTGCCAACTTTTTTAAAAAAAGTCTTCCAAAAGTTTTCTTTGCTTTGATCTCCAATAAATATTTGAAAACCATATTTTTCAAACTTTTTTGAATCAGGATTTAAATCAATTCCAATTATTTTAGCTTTTTTACCAAAAAATTTTCTCCACATAAAAAGTGATCCACCAGAAAACACACCTATTTCAACAAAAGTTATATTTCTGTTTCTGTATTGATTAAATAATTTATCATAAATTAAAAAATAATTTTTATATTTTAACGACAGATATTTGCTATTGATAAAAGATTTATAAGAACTTGTTTTTTTGTAATGCATTTTTTTTGTTTAATTAAAAATAATAAATTAAATTGATATACTTATATTTTAATATTTTATATAAGAACGATAATAATGAAAATATATATTACTGGAATAGCAGGTTTCTTAGGCAGTCAATTGGCTAAAAAGTTAAAAGATCAGGGTCATGAAATAGGGGGCAACGATAGCATGATTCAGGGTGATTTGGAAAACCTCCCAAAAAACATAAACTTTGATAAAACAGATTGCTGCAATTACACAGAAATGGTAAATAATTTAAAGGGCTATGATATAGTATATCATTGTGCCGCAACCGCTCATGAAGGACTTTCTGTCTTTTCTCCAAATTTTATAACAAAAAATATATATCAAGCTAGTATTTCGGTTATTACTGCAAGCATAGTAAATAAAGTAAAGAAATTTGTGTTTTGTTCTTCCATGGCAAGATATGGCAATCAAAAAAATCCATTCACAGAAGATATGAATCCAAAGCCTGTAGATCCTTATGGGATAGCCAAGGTTGCTGTTGAGCAAACGCTGCAACTTCTTTGTGATGTTCATGGAATGGATTACAATATTGCTGTACCACATAACATTGTTGGTCCTAATCAAAAATATGATGATCCATTTAGAAATGTTATGTCAATTTTTATAAATAGAAATCTTCAAATGAAACCTTCTATAGTTTATGGTGATGGTTCACAAAAAAGATGTTTTTCTTATATTGACGATGTAATTTATTGTTTAGAAAAACTAGCTTTGGACAACAAAATAAATAAACAAATAATTAATATAGGCCCTGATGAAGAATCAGTGTCTGTATTAGAATTATCTAAATTGGTTGCAAATGAAACTGGCTTTAATGGAAAACCAATTTTTGTAAAGGAAAGGCCACAAGAAGTTAAAGAAGCAACTTGTTCAGCCGATAAAGCAAGAAAGTTACTTGGCTATGAAACAAAAACTTCTTTACAAGATTCAATTAAGCATACTGCAGAATTTATAAAAAAAAGAGGCACCAAGCCTTTCATTTATAATCTCCCAGTAGAAATTGTAAATGACATTACTCCTGAAACATGGACAAAAAAGAAAATTTAATTTTTTATATTATAAGGTCTATAATTAGATTCTTTTAATAGATACGAGGACAATAATCCCAACAACCTCATTTTATATATAGTTTTTTTATTATTATTCCTGATTAACAAATAAAAAAAATACTTGATAAGCGCTGTAATAAAATTATCAAATGTTTTTAAAATTCCAAAAAAATAACCATAATGCTTTTTGTTATAATAAAATTTAGACCACATCCAATGCCAATTTCTTGATTTTTCCATTTCAAAATCACTTCTAGTTCCATGAGATGCTCCACCAAGATGTTCGATTGGAATATTAACAATAATTATACGACCTTTTAGGTTTTTTATTCTTTTACATAAATCAATTTCTTCTAAATACAAAAATATTTTTTCATCAAAAAATTCATTTTTCATTTTTTTTGTGTTCAATATCATTGCAAAACCTTTAACAAAATTTACATCAGTCACTCCACTTTGATTAAAAGTAAAATTATTTGTATCTTTTGTGTCAAGTGGTGCAGCAATTGTAAAATCTTCATTACTTAAAATTTTACACATATTAGCTAGTGTATTTTTTAACAATATTGCATCAGGATTAAGAATAAATACATATTCTGTTTTTGATTTATTTATTCCAAAATTGTTAGCTCTGCCATATCCTATATTTTCTTCCATTAAATAACATTGAAGATTGTCATATTTTTTTTCTAAATCATATTTTAGCTTGATATCTTTTGAGTTCTCAACAATAATTTTATTTGCTTCTTTTGGTAAAGAATTAAGGCAATTGTAAATAGTATTCTCACTTTTATAAGTTGTAATTACAAATGTTATATTTTCAATTTCCATTAAATTATCCATTGTTTGTAAATATCAATATTGTTAATTAAATATTTAGGATAACTATCATCAATTTCAATCTTTTGATAAACAATATCTCTATTAAAAATATCCTGCAAATTATTAATTTTTTGTGAAATTAATTTTTCATCTTTAAACTCTTTTTTATTAAACTCTCCATGACAAAAAGAATTTAATTTTTTAATAATATCTTTTGGTAATTTAAGATTACTGAAATGCCACCCACCATTCACGATAGTTACATAATTAATATTAAAAAAAAATTTTTTAATAAAGTTTATTTTTTTTTTTACTTTAATATTTCTAAGCCATTGCGGTGATTTTAAATGCTTTTTAACACATATTCGAGACCCGTACCAAGCTGGGTGTGTGGAATTTAAAATATTGAATTTATAATAAAAAAATTTTTGCTCAAAAAAAGCAAACTTATATTCTGATTTAAAATCTTTGAATTTAAGTGGGTTTGGAATTTCATCTAAATCTGAAATTATTATCCAGTCATTTTCATCAGCTTCAGATAAATATTGACTTATCGAATTTCTCATTGATTGATCTCTTAAATGACCTATATGCCAATTTTTTTTTAATTTTATATTTGGATCTATTTCTATTTTTTCTAATGCAACATACTTAATCTTCTTTTCAAATTTTTTAAAATTATTAATATTAAAATTTAATTCTCTTTTGTTTCCCTGGTGATCTTCTTTTGCTTCTAAGATTAAAAAATGATCAACATAATCATATAGAATATTTAATCTAAGATCTAATAACAAATCCTCATCGAAATACATGAAACAGTCAAATATTTTCATTTATTATTATTTATTTTTAAAACACCTATAAATGCTTCTTGTGGAATTTCTACTCTTCCAAATTGTTTGGACCTAGCTTTACCTTTTTTTTGTTTTTCTAATAGTTTTCTTTTTCTATCAGTTGCTCCGCCACCATGTATTTTTGTAAGCACATCTTTTTTAAAACCTTTAATTGTTTCTCTAGCAATAATTTTACCTCCTATCGCT
>MDTC01259590.1_pt1 | contig 11084 bp, 14 predicted proteins | sample 811181 | NCBI WGS metagenome assembly MDTC01 (sample SAMN05326644, study PRJNA326480) | marine metagenome | isolation source: seawater | place: Pacific Ocean: North | collected 2011 | reverse complement strand
TGTAGGCTCTTCCTAATCTAGTTATTGAGTCTAACAAAATTACAACATCTTTCTTGTGCTCGACCAATCGTTTAGCTTTTTCGATAACCATTTCAGCCACAGCAACGTGTCTTGAAGCTGGTTCATCAAAAGTTGAAGCTACAACCTCGCCTTTTACTGACCTTTGCATATCTGTTACTTCTTCAGGTCTTTCATCAATTAGTAAAACCATTAAATAACATTCTGGATGGTTCGCAGTTATCGACTGAGCAATATTTTGAAGTATAATGGTTTTGCCGGCTCTTGGAGGGGAAACAATTAGTGATCTTTGTCCTTTACCAATTGGGCTTACTAGATCAATTAACCTTGCAGTATTGTCTGGTTTTTTTTCAATTTTAGTTGTTTCAACTTCTAATTTAATTCTTTCATTGGGATATAGAGGGGTTAAGTTATCGAATGCAATTTTATTTTTACCTTGCTCGGGTTCGTCAAAATTAATCTTATTGACCTTTAAAAGAGCAAAATATCTTTCTGCATCTTTTGGTCCTCTGATTTCGCCTTCCACAGAATCTCCCGTTCTTAATCCAAATCTTCTTATTTGACTCGGGCTTACGTATATATCGTCCGGACCTGGCAAATAATTTGACTCTATTGCTCTTAAAAAACCAAAGCCATCTTGTAAAACTTCTAAAACACCTATGGCTGTTATTTGTTCGTTTTTTTCTGCCAATTTTTTTAGAATTGCAAAAAGTATTTCTTGTTTTCTTAAAGTGCTAGGATTTTCAATGCCTAGCTTTTCAGCTTCTATAATAAGATCAGCAGGTTTTTTTAGCTTTAGTTCTTGTAAGTTCATGTGATTGTTTGATTAAAGAAATGTAACAAAAATATAGGTGTTTTTAAAAAAAAAACAACCCCTTATTATTGAGGTTTAAATATAACGACAAATATTACTACAATTAAGATAATTGTGGGTATTTCGTTGTATATTTTAAAAAATCGGGAACTTTTCTGGTTATTATCTACTTCAAAATCTCTTAAATATTTCCCTAAAGTGAAATGGTAATAGGTCAAAATTAAAACAGATGTAATTTTTATTTGCATCCAAAGTTCTAAAAAGACTAAAAAACTAAGGTTATGTATTAGTCCAATTCCAAACAGCCAGGATAAAAGCATCGCTGGCATCATTATATAATTATAAAGTTTTTTTTCCATAATTTTAAAGATGCTTTTTTGAGATTCGTGACTAGCTTCAGAATGGTAAACAAAGATACGAGGTAGATATAAAAGTCCCGCCATCCAAGATATTACAGCGATTAAATGAAGTGATTTAAAAAGTAAATAAAAATCCATTATTAAAAATATTTTTTCACAAGACTTTCAAATAACAAGATGTGATCTGAATTATCATTTAAACACGGAATTAAATCAAATTTTTCTCCACCGCTCTTTAGAAAACTTTCTTTACCTTGAATATTAATTTCCTCTAAAGTTTCAATGCAATCTGAAGCGAAACCAGGGCAAATTACCAATAATTTCTTAATTCCTTTGCTTGGTAGAAGTTCAAGAGTTTTATCCGTGTAGGGTGTTAGCCATTCTTGAGGTCCAAAACGGGATTGAAAAGATGTTTTGATTTCTATTTTAGAAAACTTTTCTCTGACCAGTCTAGTTGTTTTTTGACAATAGCATTGATAGGGATCACCTTTATCAAAATATTTTTTTGGTATCCCGTGATATGAAGCAAGAATTAAATCTGGTTTCCAGCTAATTGATTGAATTTTTTTTTCGATACTTTTTACAAGAGCTTCGATATATAGGGGCTCACTTTCATAGTGAGGTACTATTTGTAAACTTGGTTGCCATCGCATTCCCATGAATGTTCGATAAACTTCATCACAAACTGTAGCTGTAGTAGCAGCAGCATACTGAGGATAAAGAGGAAGAATAATTATATTTTCACATCCTAGGCTTTTAAGTTCATATAGTTTAGATTTGATGCTAGGATTTCCATATCTCATTGCAAATTTTACTAAAAGATTTTCGCTGCCAACTTTTTTTGCTAATTTCTCAGCTTGTTTTCTCGTAAAAAAACGTAAGGGTGATTCATCTGTTTCTTTAAACCAAATTTTTTTATAAGCATGAGCAGTTTTAGATGGTCTAAAAGTTAAAATAAATAAATTTAAGATTATTTGCCAAACAACAGGGTTAACTTCTATAACCCTCCTATCTGAAAGAAATTCTTTAAGGTACTTCCTTATATCCCACCAACCTGTTGTGTCTGGCGTTCCTAAGTTTATTATTAATATTCCTGTTTTACCAAATTTAACCTCGGGATGATTTTGTGTCATTATTTATACTCTCTATAAAATTTAATTAACATATCTACTTTATCAGGGTCTGTCTCGGGAAGTAAACCATGGCCTAAATTAAAAATATACGGAATGTCTTTAAAAATACTAAAATATTTAGTCGCATTAATTTTAATTTCCTCATTCGATAATAACAATATCTTTGGGTCAAGTCCTCCCTGTAAAACAACATTTTTCAAATTTTGTTTTGCCCAGAGTGGGCTTAGGTTGTGATCTATATTTATTCCGTCAGCTTTAACTTTATTATTAAATTGTTTATAATTTTCTCCTATCCCTTTTGGAAAACAAATTGTTGGAATATTTTTATCTTTACAGAATTCTACGATTCTTTGATTTGGTATATAACAGTAATTAGGTAAATCTTTGATAGGCAACAAACCAGCCCATGAGTCAAAAATTTGCACAACGTCTGCTCCTGCAAGAATTTGATTTTCAATATGCACACAAAGGTACTCAATTAATTTATTTAATATGATATCCACTGTTGCTTCTTGTGATTTGATTACCTCATATTCTAACTTATTTTTGTTTTTCTTTGCTCCAAGCATGTAAATTAATAATGTCCATGGAGCGCCTATAAATGAAATTAAAGATTTATTTGGATTAAGTTTTTTTTTTGTTATCTCTATTGCTTTGTAAACTGGTTGTAATTTTTCAGTGAAAGAAATTTTATTATTATCTAAAAATTTTTCTAAATTAAAATTACTTAAAACAGGTCCTTCTTCTTTAATAAACTCAACGTTTTGTCCTAGAGTGTAGGGAACAATAAGTATATCTGAAAATATAATAGCTGAATCTAGATTGAATCTTTTAATTGGCTGGAGAGTAATTTCTGAACTTAATTCACTATTTAAACAGAGTTTAATGAAATTTTTATTATTTGCTCTTATTTTTCTAAATTCTGGTAAGTATCGACCTGCTTGTCTCATAAACCATACTGATTTACAATTCTTTTTATTAGTTAATATTTTTTTAAGGTTACTCATCAAATAAAATAATTTTTATAAGTATAGTTATCACTGTAGGCTCTGTTAATTTCTTATATAACTAATTATACAATTTTTATACATACAGAAGTTAATAAGTCCCTTATATTTTATGTAATTTAGTGACTTTATTCATTCTATAAACACATATAAAACCATATTATCAACATAGAGCAAATTGTTTAATTTATGTTAATGATTGTTAATTACTTTTTTAAAAAATATTTAAATAGGAAAAAAATCAATCTATTAAATATTTATTAACAAATTTATGAACGAAAAATACAATGTATATCTTGTGTCTGACTCTACCGGTGAAACTTTAGATAGGATTTTTTTATCTTTAAAATCTCAATTTGCAAATTTTGAGTATGAAAAAAAAGAATTCGCTTTTGTTAGAACGGAACAACAAATAGATAAAATTATTAAAGAATGTAATCAAATAGAAAACACTCTAATTCTTTATACAATTGTAGAGACTAAATTAGCCAAATATCTATCAAGCGAAAGTGATAAAAATAATTTGCCATGTTTTGGTATATTGGGCAATTTAATTTTAAGTTTTTCAAAATTGTTAAATCAAAAGGCTATTCATAAACCTAGCGCTCAACATGTTTTAGATGATGATTACTATCAAAGGATAGAAGCAATTCAATACACAATGGCTCATGACGATGGAAAAAAATTAGATGACGTGAATAATGCTGATGTTATTTTATTAGGTGTGAGCAGAACAAGTAAAACTCCTACTTCAATATATCTTGCCAACAGAGGGTATAAAACGGTTAACATTCCTTTGGTTTTAGACCAGAAGATTCCAAATGGTTTAGTCACTAATAAAAAATCCTGTATAGTTGGACTCATAGCCGAACCTGAAAGGCTTTCGGATATAAGAAGAAATAGAGTGGCAATTATGAATGACCGCAGTCTCAAAGATTACACTAATCTAGATTCTATCAAATCTGAAGTCGAGAACTCTAAAAAACTTTTTAAAAAAAATAATTGGCCAATTATCGATGTCACAAGAAAATCGGTAGAAGAAACAGCTGCTTCAATATTAAAAATTATAGAAATAAAAAAAAACAGATGAGAATAATATTGGCATCTAAAAGCGGTGTAAGAAAAGATATTTTAGACAAATATAAAATTGAAAATGAAGTAATGGTTTCGAACGTCGATGAAGATGAAATCAAGCATTCTCTATTAGCAGAAGGAGCGAACCCACTCGAAATTTCTAAAAATTTAGCTGAAATTAAATCCATAAAAATAAGTAATAAAGTTCCAGATCGACTAGTGTTAGGGGCTGATAGTGTAATTTCTTTAAATAATGAGATAATTAATAAACCAAATTCTAGAAAAGATGCGCTTGAAATTTTAAAAAAATTAAATAATTCTAAACATTATCTTATAAGTTCTGTTTGTATCTCAAAAAATGGATCTATGATTTGGAATCACTCAGATACATCCGAGTTAAAAATGAAAAATTTAACAACAACCGAACTAATGAGATATCTTGCTAAAATTGAAACTAAAACTTTGTTGGCTTACGGGGTTTACCAAATCGAGGCAAATGGGTTGGGATTATTTGAATACATCAAAGGTGACAAAGACTCAATTATGGGTTTGCCAATAAAAGATATTGTAAATTACATTAACCAATACAAATAATATGAAAAAAAACTTTGGTATAATCGGCAGTCCTATCGAGCATTCTTTGTCTCCCTTGCTACATAATTACTGGTTTAAAAAATATAATATTGATGCAACCTACTCTATTATTGAAGCAGAGGAAAATGACCTGTCAAACATAGTAAAAAAAATTAAAAACAAGTCTTTAAGTGGAGTCAATGTAACTTTGCCTTACAAACAGAAAATTATAAACAACATTGATAAAATTATTAATGATGCTGAAATTACCGGTTCTGTTAATACCCTTTTACGGGATGAAGATGGATTTATAGTTGGTGAAAATACAGATGTATTTGGATTACAAGCTGCTTATTTAAAGGAAATGGATACTGATTTAAATAAAAAAGCTTTGGTAATAGGAGCTGGCGGAGTATCACCATCAGTAATTTTATCACTGCAGAAATCAGGTATAAAAAATATTTCAATAATAAACAGAACAAAGGAAAAATGTCTTTTTTTAAAAAAAAAATTTAATTATCTTAATGTTCTAATGTGGGAAGAACTTCAATTTAAAATAAGTGATTATGATATAATTATTAATGCTACAAGCCTAGGACTAAAAAATGGACAAGATTTTGACTTTGATTTTAGTAGATGTAAAAATGATGCGACGTATATAGATACAATTTATAATCCTTTAAAAACAAAAACTTTTAGATTTCTTGAAAAAAAAGGTATTAAGGTTTTTAATGGATTAGACATGTTTATTTATCAAGGACAGAAATCCTTTTATTTATGGAATAAAATTAATCCTGAAATAGATGAGGGTCTAATGGATTTATTACTATCTAAACTTAAATGATAAAAATCGGTATTACAGGATCAATTGCTTCGGGCAAAACCACCGCTAGTAAGATTTTGTCTGGAAAAAGAGGGCTTTTATTTAGTGCAGATAAAGAAGTAAAAAAACTTTACAACAATAAAAATATTCAACAATTACTAATCAAAAAGTTCAATATTAAAAGAAAATCTAACATAAAAGCTTTATTAAAAAAAATAATTTTAAAAAATAAAACAAGTATTAAAAAATTAGAAAAAATAATTCATCCGTTAATAAGGAAAAAAATGAGAAATTTTTCTAGAAAAAATAAGAAGGAAAAAATTCTTTTTTATGAAATTCCCTTGTTAGTTGAGAATAAATTAATGAATTATTTCGATATAATAATCTTTTTAAAAGCAAAAAGATCGGTAAGATTAAAAAGATTTAAATCAAAAGGTGGTGAAGAAAAACTATTCAATCTTATGAACAATAAACAATTATCAGATAAAAAAAAAATAAAATTTTGTGATCATGTTGTTGTTAATGACAAGAATTTAAATATTTTAAAAAAAAATTTATTAGATATAATAAAATTATATGCATGAAGTTTTTTTAGATACCGAAACAACGGGCTTATCATATAGAGATGGCCATAAAATTGTTGAAATTGCTTGCATAGAGACGCTAGACTTAATCCCAACGGGAAATATTTTTCATAAATTAATTAACCCCAAAAGAAGTATACCTGAGGAAGCGTTCAAAGTTCATGGATTTTCTGAAGAATTTCTAAGAGATAAAGTTACATTTGATAAAATTGCGGACGAATTCTTAGATTTTATAAAAGAAAAAAAAATTATTATTCATAATGCATCTTTTGATTTAGGATTTTTAGATGGAGAACTTAATTCTATTAAAAAGGAAAAAATGAATAAAAAATTAGTCATTGATTCATTGGAAGTCGCTAGAAATAAATTTCCAGGAGTGTCAAATTCTTTAGATGCTTTATGTAGAAAATTCAATATAGATTTATCTAGAAGAGATAAACATAATGCACTTCTTGATTGCGAATTGTTAAGAGAGGTTTATATCAATATGTTGGATGTGAGAGAGCCAAAATTTAATCTCTCAATTAATAGTCTTGATCAAAATATTATTTCAACAAAAGAATATAACAAAAAAATTTTACCAATTTCAGAGAAAGAAATAAAAAAACATAAAGAATTTAAAAAAAATGAATTAAAAAAGAATTTTTATTGAACTTTTTTAAGTTTATACAGTTTTTCAAAATCAACAGTCTCGTTAATTTTTATATCTTTAAATCCCGAATTTTCAAATAAAAAAATAAATATTTGTCTTAGTTCAAAGTAGACCTTTGAAGGTACTTCTACTAATATTATTTTTTCCATATCTTCTTTTTCAATTTTTTCATTATTTAACTCTATAATAGTGGAAAAAATAATTTTAGTCTCTATTTTTTCAAAATCTTCTTGTACAGGATTTAAGGCTAGCGTTGTTAGAACTTCTATTACATTTTGCTTTACTTGAGCACTTTTAATATCAATATTAATTTTATAATTAGTAATATCTTTTGATAGTAAAAAAAATGTTTTTGGGTTAGGAATATTAAACTTTAATTCCTTTATATATTTACCTATAATTTTATATTTCATCCTTTTTTTTATCTACTATTTCACCCTCAATAGCATCTCCTTTTTTCTTTATGTTGGCGTTGTTTTTATTTTTGAATGCAAAGTTAAATATGATCTTTCTTGTAAAAGGTATTAAAAATAGAAACCCTATTAAATCCGAAAAAAAACCAGGTATAATTAATAGTAATGCTGCTATTGCAATTGATGCACCAGACAAAATTTCATAAACAGGTAATTTATTTTGATATAAGTTAATCATGCCCGATTTTAAGGTTTGAATTCCCTGCAATTTTGCAAAATAAACTCCAATTACAGCTGTTAAAAATATTAATAAAACTGTGTTTAAAGCTCCAACCGCTACACCTACCTTTATCATTAAAAATATTTCTAGTGCTGGAAGGCCTATAAAAAGTAAAAAAAATGGGTTCATTTGTCTAATACAAAAATATATGATTAATGTATAATTATCAAATTATGAGTAATAGTTTTGGATATATAGACATCATTTTGCTAGGCATGATCGCAGGATTTATAATCCTGCGTCTGCGAAGTATTCTCGGCAGAAAAACAGGTCATCAGTCCAAAGCTTATCCAGCTTTTGCAGAAAAAAAATTTAATATGCCTAAAAATATTGTGAAATCAGAAAATCAAAATCATGAAATACTAGAGGGTAAGGAGAAAAAAGAATTTTTAAAGGGGGCAGAAATAGCTTATGAGACAATACTTACATCTTTTGCAAGCGGAGAATTAAATAAATTAAAAAGCCTGTTAACTACCTCAATGAATAACAGTTTCTCAGGTGCTATCGAAGCTAGAAACAATGATAAAATTAAATCTGAGTTTACGTTTATAGGCATGAAACAGTCATCGGTTGAAAAATATGAAAAAATAAAGGATGACATTTTTGCTTCAGTTAAATTTGTTGCAGAAGTTATTTCTGTAAAAAAAGATAAAGATGGTCAAATCATAGAAGGTAATCCTGACAAAATTAAATTCGTTACAGATGTTTGGAAATTTACAAGAAATATTAAAAATAAAAGCCCTAACTGGTATTTAGCTGAAATTATAAGTCAGTGATTAAAAAAAAAGATCTCCCAGCAAAAGATAAAAAAGTCTGGGAAGAATATACTCAGTGTCCCTCAGCAATTTACGATAAAGAAGAGCAGAATGTTACTGACAATTCAAGAAAAGATCGTTTTAAATTTGATTTGCATGGCTTTACATTGGATGAGGCTAACCAAAAAGTAAGAGAGATAATACTTTCATGTACAAAAAAAAATTATAAAGAAATACTTTTAATTACCGGAAAAGGACTTCACTCAAACACTGATAATGATGTTTACGTTTCAAAAAATTTAAGTAAATTAAAATTTTCTGTACCTGAATTTATTAACAACAATAGTGAACTAAATAATTCAGTTTTTTCAATCTCCGAAGCAAGTTTAAAAGATGGTGGAGCAGGAGCAATTTTAATTAAATTAAAAAAACTATAAAATAAATTTAGACAAGTCAGTGTCTTTAACAAGATTTCCTAAGTTATTTTGTACGTAATCCTGATCTATAACAATTGTTTCGCCAGCTCTATCAGTCGCATTAAAACTTATATCATCTAGGACTTTTTCTATAATCGTATGAAGCCTTCTTGCCCCTATATTTTCAACTGAAGCATTAACTTCTGCTGAAATTTTTGCAAGCTTATCAATACCGTTATCGGTAAATTCTAAATTAACATTTTCTGTCTTCAATAATTCTTTATATTGTTTAATTAAGCTATTATCTGGCTCTTTCAAAATTCTAATAAAATCCTCTTCTTTAAGATCATTTAACTCTACTCTTATTGGCAATCTACCTTGAAGTTCAGGTAGTAAATCTGAGGGTTTGGCTAGTTGAAAAGCTCCTGATGCAATAAATAAAATGTGATCAGTTTTGATAGGGCCATGTTTAGTGCTTACTGTTGTACCTTCTATAAGCGGTAATAAATCTCTCTGAACGCCTTCTCTCGAAACATCACCACCAACTCTGTCACTTCTAGCGGAAACTTTATCTATTTCGTCTAAAAAAACTATTCCATTTTCTTCAGTTGCTTTTTTAGCTTCCTTAATAATCTTATCTTCCTCAATCATCTTATCTGATTCTTGAGCTATTAAAATGTCATGGGATTCTTTAACTGTCATCTTTTTCTTTTTACCTTTTTTATTACCCATTGATTTACCTAGAATATCTCCAAGGTTTACCATTCCAACATTACCGCCAGGCATCCCAGGTATTTCAAAATTTTGCATACCAGAAGATGTATTTTGTACTTCTATCTCAATTTCATTATTGTCAAGATCCCCACTTCTTAATCTCTTTTTAAAGCTCTCTCTTGTTGCAACACTCGCTTTGTTGCCGACTAAAGCATCTAGTACTTTTTCCTCAGCTTTTAAAACTGCTTTTGCTTTAACTTCTTTTCTTTTTCTCTCTCTTTCCATAGCAATAGCAATTTCTATTAAATCTCTGATAATTTGTTCAACATCTCTTCCTACATAACCAACTTCTGTGAATCTTGTTGCCTCAACTTTAATAAAAGGAGCTTCTGCTAGTCTTGACAGTCTTCTAGAAATTTCTGTTTTACCAACTCCTGTTGGCCCAATCATCAAAATATTTTTTGGAAGAACTTCGTCTCTCATTTCATCTGATAAAGCTTGTCTTCTCCACCTGTTTCTTAATGCAACTGCTACTGCTTTTTTTGCATCTTTTTGGCCAATTACATATCTATCTAACTCCGAAACAATTTCTCTAGGAGATAAAGCGCTTACTTTAGAAGTTTCTTTATTTTTTTTTGCCACTTTCAAATTTGTAACTTTATTAGTAGGTGCCATGTTAAACTTTTTCCACTGTAATGTTGTTATTAGTAAATACACAAATATCAGATGCAACTTTTATTGATTTCCTAGCTATTTCTTCTGCTTTCATGTCTGTCTCTATTAGCACTTTTGCTGCTGCTAATGCATAATTTCCACCAGAACCTATTCCAATAATCCCATCTTCAGGCTCTAATACATCACCTGTGCCAGAAATAATAAAACTATGTTTTCTATCTGCAACTGCCATCAACGCTTCTAACCTTCTTAAAAATTTGTCACTTCTCCAATCCTTAGCTAGCTCTACTGCCGCTCTTTGTAAATTACCTGCATGTTTTTCTAGTTTTGCTTCCAGCCTCTCAAATAAAGTAAGAGCATCTGCAGTGGATCCTGCAAATCCTGCTATTACTCCTCTGCCTTCAATTTTTCTTACTTTCTTGGCTTTACTTTTTAAAACAGTATTACCTAAGCTAACTTGGCCGTCTCCAGCAACTACAGTTTCACCATTTTTTCTTAGCAGTACAATTGTTGTTCCATGCCACTTTTCAGCTGTATTCATATTATTATATGTGGAGATTAATTTGGGATCTTCAATGGTAAATCTGATTTATTGATAAAATGTCCGATTATATATATATCAAATATAAATCAGAGTTAATTTATGGCAAGAAAAGTAAAAATTAGTAGAAAAACAAAAGAAACCAGTATTTCTGTTTCCGTTAATTTAGACGGTAAAGGCAAATATAAAATTAAAACTGGGATTGGTTTTCTTGATCATATGTTAGAACAACTTTCTAAGCATTCTTTAATCG
>MDTC01116475.1_pt1 | contig 11085 bp, 7 predicted proteins | sample 811181 | NCBI WGS metagenome assembly MDTC01 (sample SAMN05326644, study PRJNA326480) | marine metagenome | isolation source: seawater | place: Pacific Ocean: North | collected 2011 | reverse complement strand
GCTTCATAGAATTACCCGGTCCTCTCACCTTCTCATCAAAGGCGCTCGATTGATTGGGAGAGACGTCGACACCATCCTGAGTTACTCAGCATACCAGATACGCCCTCAGAGAAATGGTACAGCTTTAGCCGCAGGTTTAGAATACACAAGCTGTAAACTCATTCGATTGTTGGCAAATCGACACAGAGACTTGCTGAGACGGCATTAATCAGGCATAAGAAAACTACCAATCGTAAGATATAAAACAATGGGGGTGGGCTGCATGACTATACGCATGGCGCAAACGATCGTGGCGCACCTGGCGATCGTTCTATTTTTCTTGGGCTGTCAGCCCACGGAAACCTCAACCTCTGGTGCCGCTGACGACGAACAAGATGACATGGTTGTAACACAGCCCGATGGAGGGTCAGATGGACGCATGGTCACACCAGTTGACTGTCGGTCCGCGGGCTTTGTCCTTGAGTCAAACACCATCGCATTGACGTGTGAGACGGCAGATATTCGCTTTGCACCAAGCGTTAATATTGATTCGGTTTGGGTGGAGGCCGACGCCTGTGAACGGACAGACGACATCATCGTCTGCAACCTGGCCGACGCGGGTACAATTCAATACACACTCGGTGCACGAACAGTCTCGTCGACATATACGGCAAATCGGCCTCAATCATTCGGTGGTGTTCGACTCAACGGATCGGCGACCATGACTGATGCCAAGGCGTGGTTGTCAAATGGATACCAATCTTGGTCTCAAAGCGGCGTTATACAAATCCCCATCAGCGTATCGGATATTGAGTTGAAGAGCGCACTTCGAGCGAGAAGCGATGCCGAGGTCATTCGGCTAGGAACGGCCAATTCATGGTGGCACACGTTCGTAAAAGCGGACACCTCCTTGGTTGTGGGCACAACGACGGCTCGCCTTTTCAAGACATGGATTACCGTCAGCGGACAATCACCAGATCTAAGCGTGATGGTCACCAGCGGCGGCATAGACGAGACCATCGCCATGGGGGCTGAGGAAACCGTCGTCAATGAAACGGTGTTCGTCGCCTTAGATTCGGATGTCAACAACGCCCTCGAAAGCTATGGAGCTGCCCTTCCCCATCGAGCAACAAGTCTGGCAAAACCGGAAGCGGGTTGGAACTCGTGGTATGAGCTTTGGGATACCGTCGATGAGGAGGCCATAAGAGCCAATGCGATTTTGGCCGGAGACTATCTTCGGACTGTGCTGCCAGCCCATGAGGAGGCGTTTAGAATTGTCATCGATGATGGGTGGCAAAAAGCCTGGGGGGATTGGACAGCAAACGAGAAGTTTCCATCGGGCTTAGAGCAGCTCGCGACCGATTTGAAGGCGGACGGATTCGAAACGGGGATCTGGCTTGCCCCCTTACTGGTCCATGAGGACGTCCCACTGACCACCGAAAAGCCGGACTGGTTTATCGCAGATACAACCTATACTCACCTGACTCAGGGTCCGATGAAAATATTGGATGTGACCCATCCCGATGCGGCAGCCCATCTCACCCAGGTGATCGAGTCAGTTGTATCAAAAGGCTTCGACCTCTTAAAAATCGACTTTCTCTTCGCCGGCACTTATGAAGCGCCGCGACACGAAAACAGATCTGCAATCGAGTCATACAACATGGCACTGCAGATCATCCGACAGGCCGCTGGCCCAAATACGATTTTACTGAGCGTCGGCTCTCCGCCAATCGCGGGATTCGAGTACATCGATGCATGGCGAGTCGGCCCGGATGTCGCCGTTGGTGCATTTGACGCCAGCTGGTTTTTCGTCCCAAACGTCGGCCGCACAATCGCCGCACGCTGGCCCTATTGCCTGACGCTCCTGTGCGATGGTGACCCACCCATTCTGAGAACGCTTTCACAAACTGAGGTGGTTACAGGGAGCTGGGCTGCTGCCTTCTCAGGCGGTGCTTTATTCCTATCAGACGATTTGAGAAACTTGGACCCTACGCGCTTACCTTGGCTGAAACCTGAGGTCATAGAGACTGCCTTGGCGGGCGTACCCGCTAGACCGGACCCAATGCCCGAGATGATTCCAGATTCACTGGTCAGTGCACTGAGCGACCAACTGTCATCCCGTAGTCGACATGCTGTACCCACTCGATGGACACTGCCGAATGATCGACAAATTTGGATCAATTGGACAGACGAGTCAGCGGCCTTCGGATCCGTCGAGATCGATGCGCGGTCAGCGGTGATGATTGACGACACACAATGAAAAGAGATGTCCTGAAAACCCAGCTTTGGTAAGTAAAGCGTGTCGAGGTGGCAAAGGGAGTGGAACAAGTCATGAAATTACGTGTGAGCCTATTGATTGCAAGTGGTCTTGCCCTGGCCGGATGCAGCGGAGATAAAACAGACTATGCCGGTGTCGCGGACAGACTAACAAGCCGAGTGACGACACCGCGCATCGAGACGCCTCGTGTCGACGGACCGGAGACGGTATCACACCAAAGACCCCATCTTATGGATGCGTACGGACGGTATGTTCAAATCAAAGGCATTAATGTCAGTGGGTCTCATAAAGCACCACCCAGCGAAGACCACATCAAGATCGGCGGAGACGACGATCCGATGGCTGAACGCACACGGCCGTCGCGCTATCCACTCGTCGATACAGACCGGGTTGACTGCTTAAACGAAATGCCAATTCCATCAGACTGTTTGGAGACTGGACCCGACGGCAGTGTATGCACAGACAGCGACACCTGTACCGTCGACTATCTGGCCAGCCCGTTTCCACTGGACGAGGCAGATCGATGGTTTGGTCAGATGGCATCTCTCGGCTTTAATTCGGTTAGACTGATTACCAACTGGGAGTCCATTCAACCGTATCGTCCAAATAGCGAGATTTGCAAAACCAGTGAACGCTACACCGACGAATGCTATGACCTGGAGTATTTGGCTTATTACGAGGCGCTCATCGCCAAAGCACGCGACTACGGCATCTACGTACTCGTCGACATGCACCAAGACATTTTTAGCCGCCACATCATGACCTATTATAACGAGAGCCCAAGCTATCGAGATGCAGGCGAGACGTTGGATGCCATCCCAGGGACTCTCGATCACACCATCCTTTCGTTGTTCCCACCGTATACGGATTGGGTCCGCGGACATGGCGCCCCTAGATGGGTCGTTCAAACCGCGCTGCCAGAAAAGAAAATGAGTTCGAAATACTGGGGTATGTTTCGTGGCATCGGGGGACTGACCAATCGGGACGGGTCTTTGAATCTGGGGCTTTTGGGTACGCTTCAATCATTGCTGGAAAGATTCGACCCGGGCGGCGGTGTCCCGCCTTGGCTGCCAGATATCTTGGACAGTGCGCCAGAGACCCGATTTGAAGTCAATGAGACCAGCGATATTCTGCCGCTGACGCCATGGATTGCATCGGGTTTGTTATCCCTAGACGTTGACCGGTCGTTCGCTGCCCTGTTCGCCGGTGATACCATCTTCCCCAATCTTGTCGTTGATGATGATGGTCTAACTAAGCGAAAAACCGATGCGACCAACGCACAGGCCCCCGACCTGAAAACATATCTGCAAGGACACTACATAGGGTCATTTCTCGAGTTGGCAAAGAGGGCAAAAAGCTTCGATAATGTGATTGGCTACGACGTTATCAATGAACCTGTCGGCGTCTTCTTGATGATGGCGCTGGGCGGGGTTTTCAAACAGCTTGTCGGCCTGCCCGATGAATGTGCGGCCCCCGTCGATTGTATGCTGCCCGAAGGCTGCGACCCAGATAGCGAGCAATGGCCTACATGCCTTCCTGAGGATCTCCTGGAGGAGGGCGAGCTGCCCGAAGATGCCTATGAGCGACTCAGTGGCGTTGCCGGCCTTCAGTTTGAGTGTATTGACGAGCGCGGTCTTGACGGCAGCGATCAACCCTCAGGGCCAACCAAGTGGTGCCGGAGTCTGACCGATAAACCGGCGACAGAGAATCCCTTGGTGCTTTATGGAGCCCGTTTCGAAGACACGGTCATTTCATTTCTTGGTGCCGAATTAGGTGGCGAGATCTTTTCTCTTATCAAAGGACTTCAACTTCTGCCCACCGACGCGCACCCGTACACCATGTACCAATGGGGTCTCGATGAAGTCGCGACAGGTGCAGCCTTGGGCATAAACTTTGGCTTCGAACAGAATCACTTGCAGCCGTTCTATGAGACGGTGGGGCAAGCGATTCAAGGTGAGGACCCCAACGCGATAATCTGGTTCGAACCGGCGACGAGTATCCGCATGATTACCGGTCCGATGCAGTTTTGGGATCAACCCCTGACCAGACCAAAGGGCATCGACCAACTGGTTTTTGCACCTCATTGGTATCCAGATATTTACCCGCAATTGGGGATTAATTCGCAACCAAGACAGTTTAATTCAGATGAATGGTTATATCGTGATTTTACCGAGCCCTTGCGCAAGCACATGGAGGAGGCACCGACCTGGCTTGGAAATATGCCCATCGTGTTTGGCGAGTTCGGGACCTATTTCAATCTGCGGCTTCGTGAAAAAGACTTGGACCCAGCCCAAGCAAAAGAGATCAGCGCTCACGTCCTCAACAGCTACTATGAGGCCTTCGAAGAACTCGGTTTAGGCAATATGGTCTGGTGCTTTTCAGCCACCAATGACGCGAAATACGGCGAGGACTGGAACCATGAAGACTTTTCAGTCATAGGGCCTGATGGAGAGCCTCGAGCTTGGCCGGCGTTCGTCAGACCCTATGCTCGTGCCACGAGCGGGAAGCTCATCACGCAGCACTTTGTCAGCCAATATCATTTCTGGGATCCGGTGCAAGGCGTGCCCAGACCAACGGGAGACTATGAGCTGCGCATGCAGCGTCGAGAATCAGATGAACCAACGGAAGTTTTTGTACCCAGGCGACAATATCCCAATGGGTTCTATGTATGGCTCAGCGACGGATCAGCCTTCTTCGATCACGAACGACAAATTCTCTATTGGTACCCCAGCGCCGATGCCCCGAAAACAAATCACCGTCTTCACATCCAACCGCGAAGTACGATTCGGGAGGCGCTGGATTGGGCCTATTTCTTCGATGAAGAGAGCGTCCTAATCGGCCATCAGCCGGGCTCTTTTCCAGTGGAGGTGTCACAATGAATCAGTCGATCATCAAGTGCATTCTCCTCAGTCTCATGAGCGTATTCTGGTGTCAGCCGGCTCTCAGTCAAAAGTCGATGGACTGCGGGCAAACCGGTCATCCCTGTGTCTCATTGAACGCTGACTTCTCGACGATTTTACATCTGCGGAATGATACGGACTTTGATTCGACGCCGCGGTATTACGATGTCGACGGCCAAAGCCAAGGTCAGGTTGCGACCTTTTTCTCTCCAACCCTCAAGCTCAAGAATAAAGACAACATTGAACTGGTCTATCGAATTGAGTTGGGCTGGAATGGGTGGAGTCGAAATGACCCAGGGCTGCCCAATCAATTCTTAGCGCCGGAACAAAACGGCCTGTCGGCGCGTCATAAAGAGATTTGGGTCAACTGGCAAGACGAGGCCTACGAGCTCAAAGTGGGCTACCAGAGAATCGCGGACCCAAGCCGCTTATTTCTCGATCATTTTGCGGGCGCGGTTCAATTCAGTGTGCGCCTGCAAGCACATCGCTTCACCTTGCTTGCAGCTCAATTGCCTGAGACGGCTTACGAAGGGTTAGATGTCGCTTCAGATAACTTCCTGACCGATTCATTTGTCTTTGGGGGCACCTATCAGTTTGAGTTCAAGCCGGGTTTCGAGATTGATTCCGCTGTCTACAGTCGCTTTGATCAACAGTCCATCGGTCGACCCTTGATGTTGTCAACTGCAGTGGCCGGACTTCGCATTGACGCCAAAGACTACGAGGCATGGTTTCATATCCTCGGTCAATTCGGCCAATGGCATGGCGGGGGTGTAGGCAATCGAGATGTCAGACTGATGGGCAGCGCGGTGCAAGCCGGTGGAACCCGACGGATGGGCCGATTGACCCTTGGCGTCAATGTATTCGCTTTGTCTCCCGATGATGACCATCATGGAAACCAGAGTCAGCTCGCATTCATTGGCTCAGCAAAAAACAACAGTCGTACGCGGGTTTTGACCGAAGACGAAACCAGAGATCGCTACGATAACTTAGATGAATCAATGGGGACCTTTTGGGGTGCATTTATCGTCAACCCCGCAGGGTTGATGGTCGCCGATTTATCCGTCGGCTACGGCGTGACAAATGACTACGAACTGGGTTTCGTCGTCGGCACGGGAACAACGCTCAATGAAAAACGATCATTTGGTAACACGTATGTGGGGACCGAGCTGGCCTTGAACAACACGCTGAAAATGAGTCAAACTCTATCGGTATTTTTGTCGGGTTTTGCCTTCTTGCCGGGTGAGGCCGCCGCTGCGTTCATCAACGATATCGACCGCCAATCAACTGATTATCTCTATGGATTGGCGACCGGCCTTCAAGCCCAATTCTGATGCATCTCATGCAACAGAGACAGAATCAGCCCGGGGAGGCGTCATGAAGATTCTCATCACTGGAGGTGCTGGTTATATCGGCAGTCATACGTGTGTGGAGCTTCTCAACGCCGGTCATGAGCTGGTGGTCTTGGATAATTTGTCGAACAGTAAACATGCAGCAATCCATCGAATCCGAGAACTGGCCGCCGGACCTCTGGAGTTTGTCAAAGGCGATATTCGGGACACCTCACTGGTCAGTAATCTCTTGTCGCAACAGTGCCAGGCGGTCATTCATTTTGCCGGACTGAAGGCCGTCGGAGAATCAACTCAAATTCCAGCTGATTACTACGAAACAAACGTCAGTGGGACACTCTCCCTCGCTCGCGCCATGGATGCGACGGGTGTCAAAACAATCGTGTTCAGCAGCTCCGCGACCGTCTACGGTGATCCGAGTACAGTCCCGATCACAGAAGATTTCCCGCTCAGTGCGACCAATCCATATGGCTGGTCGAAACTGATGGTCGAGCAAATTCTATCTGACTTAGCTCAAGCGGATCCTAAGTTGAGCGTGACCCTACTCCGTTATTTTAACCCCGTCGGGGCTCATCCATCCGGACGGATTGGGGAAGACCCAAATGGGATACCCAACAATCTGATGCCATACATTTCGCAGGTCGCGATTGGTAAACTGCCCGAGCTGAGTGTTTTTGGTAACGACTACCCAACCCGGGATGGCACAGGCATTCGAGATTATATTCATGTCGTCGACCTGTCTCTTGGGCATCTAGCCGCCCTAAATGCACACCATGACCAAGCAGGGCGCTACGTCTACAACTTAGGAACAGGCCATGGGGTCAGCGTCTTAGAGATGCGCAACGCTTTTGCAAAAGCCTCCGAACGAGAGATTCCTTATCGGTTCGCCCCTCGTCGACCAGGGGATATTGCCGCCTGCTGGGCAGACCCAAGCCTGGCTAATGGCGCACTGAATTGGAGAGCGGAACGGGGGCTTTTAGATATGGTTTCCGATGCATGGAAATGGCAGTCGATGAATCCCCAAGGGTATCCGGATTAACCGATGGACTTTGATCCCACAGAACACCCACATCGGCGATACAATCCGCTTACCGGAGACTGGGTTCTAGTCTCTCCGCATCGCGCCAAGCGACCGTGGCAGGGTGCCACCGAGCCGCCAAGCACAGTGCAGCACGACCCCTATGATGAAACCTGCTACTTGTGTCCCGGTAATCTGCGAGCCAGCGGCCAGAGGAATCCCAATTACACTGGGCCCTTCGTTTTTGAAAATGACTTTAGAGCCTTGTTGGATAACACGCCCCAGATCCCCGAAAGTTCCGATCCGCTGTTCAAGAGCAAACACGTCAACGGCACGTGTCGCGTCATCTGTTATTCGCCGGATCACAGTAAGACGCTTCCACTCTTATCAACGGACGAAATTATCCAGGTCATCCATCTATGGTCTCAAGAAGTGAGCTCACTCGGTGACGCTTTTAAGTGGGTTCAAGTGTTTGAGAACAAAGGGGCTGCGATGGGCTGTTCGAACCCTCACCCACACGGGCAAATTTGGGCAACAGATTGTTTGCCGACAGAGGCACAGAAAGAGGACAGACAGCAGCGGGTTTATTTCAAAGACCATGCACGACCAATGCTTTTGGATTATGCAAGACGAGAATCAGCTAACGGACAACGCACAGTCTTCGAAAACGACCATTGGATCGCCCTTGTTCCCTTTTGGGCTGTTTGGCCATTTGAAACGCTGGTCTTGCCAAAAAAGAGACACATTGCCCACCTAAACCGGCTGTCCGACATAGAGACCCATGCCCTCGCCGAGACTCTCAAGACGCTCTGCACTCGGTACGATAATTTGTTTAACACCTCGTTTCCATACTCCATGGGTTGGCACGGAGCACCCCACGGCCCTGGACACGACCATTGGCAATTGCATGCACATTTCTATCCGCCCTTGCTGAGGTCAGCGACCGTCAAGAAGTTCATGGTTGGTTTTGAACTCTTGTCGGAAAGTCAACGAGATTTAACGGCCGAGCAGGCCGCCGAACGACTGCGAAATTGCCCAACGGTGCATTACTTGGAATCGCAATGAAGCACTTAATCGAAAAAATCCAGACGTTTGCTCTCAAACAGACTGGCGAGAGCATGCCCTTCGTCGTTTTTGCCCCAGGACGGGTCAATCTCATCGGCGAACACACCGATTATAATGATGGATTCGTGCTGCCCTGCGCCATCGATTATGGCACGGTCGTGGCCGCCCGGCTACGCTCGGATCAACAGGTGACTGCAACCGCATTAGACTATGCTGAACAGACCGTTTGCTTCGACCTTCAGGCACCGCTCGAGAGAGATCAAAATGCGCCGTGGTCCGACTATGTCAAAGGTGTTTTCTCAGTCCTGTTAGACCTAAACTACCCATTGAACGGACTCGACATTTTCATCGCGGGAGACGTACCGCAGGGTGCCGGTTTAAGCAGTTCTGCGTCGCTACAAGTAGCGATGACACTGATGCTAAATGAGACCGCTCAATTGGGTTTGACCGCGGTGCAATTAGCTCAATTCAGCCAACGTGCTGAAAACGATTTCGTCGGGTGCCAATGCGGCATTATGGATCAGCTTGCGTCCGCGGCAGGTCGGGTGGGTCATGCCCTGCTCATCGACTGTAGAGATCTATCCATCGAGGCCGTTCAAATCCCAAGTGGAACCGAGATTGTCATCGTAAACTCAAATGTTCGCCGCGGCCTGGTCGAAAGTGAATACAACACCCGGAGACAGGAATGCGAACGAGCCGCACTCGCACTTAATTTACCCGCGTTGCGTGATGCGGATGACTCTGATTTAAAGACCCTGGCACTGACCGTAGACGACCGTGTATTCAGACGCGCCAGGCATGTTGTCACGGAGAACGCCCGGACCTTGGCGAGCTGTGACCATCTCCGTGCAGGCGCGCTGGATCAACTGTCCAGATTAATGGCAGAATCCCATCGTTCCCTGCGCGATGATTTTGAAGTGACCGTCGAGCAAATCGACATACTCGTCGACTGCATAGACACCATCATCGGCGAGCGAGGTGGAGTTCGAATGACCGGCGGTGGTTTTGGAGGCTGCGTTGTCGCTTTAGTTCCAAAAGACCTGGTCGACGATGTCAAATCAGGCGTACTTGATGCCTACCAAAAAGCCACAGAGCTGGACCCAAGCATTTATGTCTGTAGAGCCTCCGCCGGAGCGCATGTGGTCGACTCACCGACGGGCTCTAACCATACAAAAGGATATCATGACGCTTAGGTCCACACGTTTTGAGCCCATCTGCCACGCACGAGCACAAGAAGACCTGGCCCAATGAGCGATCGGGTGTTACTGGCTGCAGGCCAAGCTGAGGTCATCTTTGATTTGACCAGCGGCGGACGAATGGCGTCGTTTAAACTCGGAGGACTCGAGCGCCTGGTCCCCAAGCGAGAGGGCGACATGATGTGGGGCTGCTATCCAATGGTCCCCTGGGCAGGCCGCGTTGCAAATGGCCAATTCAGTTGGCAAAACAGCCAATACCAATTGCCAAAACTCAGTCCGCCTCACGCCATTCACGGAACGGTTTTTAATCGACCATGGACTCAAACAGGCCCACGCACGATGGTCTGTGACCTCCAAGACGCCTGGCCATGGCGAGGCCGGGTTTTGAGTACAATTGAACTGAGCGAGATTCAATTGTCTTGGACCCTCGACGTTCGGTCTACAGATTCACCGATGCCTGTCGTCGTGGGCTGGCATCCTTGGTTTCGTCGCAAACTTGAAAACAAAATTGAGGCCGATTATCAATTTGAAGCAACCCAGATGTATGAACGTGATGACCGTGGGATACCGACGGGCAGACGACTCACGCCGAATCAAGGTCCTTTTGACGATTGCTTTACACAGCTTACTCGAGACCCGTCGGTCACTTGGAGCGATGGGTATCGCCTACAGCTGAGCAGTTCGTGTACAAACTGGGTGATCTACGATGAGCCAAGCGACGCCTTCTGTATAGAACCGCAAGCCGCACCGCCAGACGCATTCAACACGTTTGATTTTGATGTCGCAGACCCTCTCTCACCGGTGGTCCACACGATGACCTGGACATGGACGGAGCCAAGCGAACCGACGTCGTTGACCACTGACTAGACCATCGTTGAGCCAGTAGAACCTCGAAGAGAACGCGCGTTTGTGGTCTAATCAAAGGGGGTTATCGACGAGCAGTGGAGTCTAGATTGTATCGACCCAGACATACTGACCAGATATGGGGCCCATTTGGTCTGACATACTGCATCGGGCTGACCATGCTGATCAGCTGTGCTGGTCTAGACGCCGGTGAGCTGATGGATATGGCCTCGGAAGACGCGGCCAGTGAGTCCATGGCTGATGGCGCCCCCCCATCGAGCATCGACATGCGCACACGAGTCCTCGATTCGAGTTTGGAACGCCCCGGTCGGGACTCGTCGGTAGAGGAGACCTATGACGGCATGGTTGAGCAACTCGATTTGGCCATTGGAGATGCCATGCCGCCAGCAGATATGGAGGTCTCGGACAGCTCAGCCCCGCCACCGCCGGTCGATTCGGG
>MDTC01110609.1_pt1 | contig 11085 bp, 7 predicted proteins | sample 811181 | NCBI WGS metagenome assembly MDTC01 (sample SAMN05326644, study PRJNA326480) | marine metagenome | isolation source: seawater | place: Pacific Ocean: North | collected 2011 | reverse complement strand
CCAAGAACATTTGGTATAGATACATTAGCATCTGATGGAGTCGAAATGTCCGAGTCTGACTGGAGAGCCAAATTCAAACTCTGAGCGACTGTAGAATAAAACTCTCGCTCTTGGTTTCGTAATTCTATAACTTGTTGTTGCAGACTATTTCTTAAATCTTTTGTTTCTTCTACTTCTGGCAATTGATTATACTCTGCTTGAAGACCACGATACTTCTCATAATATTTTTTATGACCTACTGTTTTAGCTTTTAACATTTCAGGAGTATTTACTTGGAGTTCAATCGGTATATTATTAATTGAAATACCAGTAATGTTAATATCCCTGTAACCAATAACAGACGTATCTCGAAGAGTATCTCTTTTTACCTCTGCTGTTTTAAACTCAGCTTGCACTACGCGAATTACTTCTTCAATATTTTGATTTGTTGGATTCTGGATCTCGATTGTTGCTCGAACAATATCTTTTACACTTTTCATATTGCCACGATAGTCCAACATTCCTTTTTGAAATGCTCTTGGGAATTTTTTTACAGGAACTAAACGTAGTCTAAATTTTTTGCCAAAGGCTTTTTTAATCCTTGAATCAAATATCTTTTTAACCAAAGGTGCTTTCGCTAAGATAGAGTCCAATTCGTTCATCGCTTCCTGTATTTTTGGAAACTCATTAAGTCTTATTTGCGGAACATCTTTACCATCCACTAAATCTTGGATCAGATTTAACTCTTTTTCAGACTTTTGATATGAAGGCCTAACCTTTGAAAATCTTGTAGGCTCATTTAATGGATTAAATCCAGCTACTCTATCTTCTACATCAGGTCTGTCATAATTTCTTAAACGACTTTGGTAATCAGTTTTTATAACTTGATATAAGTCACTTATACCTTGTTCAAGTCTCTCATCAACATTAAATTGTTTTAATTTTTTGTTAAAATTATTTGATGCAACGAGTAATGCTTTATTAAACTCGCCAGTAAAATTGCCTGTATCTGATTCATAAAAATCGGCTTTTGCTTCAGCAATTGCAGTCTTTATAATGTTGTCGTCTATATTATTTCTTGGACTGTATTCTTTATTAAATTGATTCAGCTCCTCGCGATAGATACTTTTCGCAACTTTTACATCGCGCTCGCTTATACGTCCAGAACCTATTCTTTCAAAATCAAAAGTAATCTTAGCTGGTCTGACTTCAGAGAAACGAGTTTGTTTGTCCGACTCCTGACGCAACTCAGCCATAAGTTCAGGGTCGGTCGTAAAGTTATCTAGTCTTCTTTTCTGCTCCAGTAACTCATCAATCCTATTTTGAATTGATTGTGGATCATCTATATTTAGACCCATTTCTTTAGCACGTTTTGGATCGTTTACTGCTCCTCTGACGGATGCAATAAGTTTTCTAATATTATTTTGCTTTGTCGCAACAACTCCTGATATTTTCTCTGCATCTTTAACTAAATCAGAGTCATCAAAACTTTCGTCAAATATTGATTGAGTTGTTTGTTGTGGCTGTGGATTAGTTTCTAATATCTGTAATAACCCAATAACTTGGTCTATACCAAGTCCATCATTTAATTTTCTGAGTCCAAAGGCTTGCTTTTTGTCGTCCTTGGGGAAAGCGTTTGCGAGTCTTTCTGCTGAGATTCCGTCTGGCTTGAGGTTGTTTTGATTTTTACGAAAGGAATCAATGAGGAAATCTGATCCCTTAGTTGCGATATTGATCCCCCTTTTGCCTTGTAGTCCTCTATCCAATCCATCAGACTTTGCCTTTGCTTGGTCATATTCAAATCCTATAAAGAAATTAACATAGTCAACAACTTTTCCATTCCCATTTAGTATGTTGTTTTTAACATCATACAATATAGCTTGATCCACTCCAACCCCATCAGCTTCTCGAAGTATCTGAGATGGAATAGTCTGCTCCCCTACCCTTTGTGCTAAGTCAAATCTATGCCGACCAGAAATAATTTCTTTTCTGCCGTCCAGTCTTTGCCAAACAATAATTGGAGGAGTGCCTAATCTATCATATTTATTACCCTCAAGTGGAGTAACAATACCTTTTTGATTTGCGTCAACTTTAAATTGTGGAACGTCATCACTTAATCTCAATTCACTAAGAGGAATTTCGACTGTTGGAATATTGCTTAACGCATACTCTGAACTTTCTTTTAATTCTTCTTCTCGTTTGTCGGGTATAACTTGCTGAGAGTCAGAGAGATTCGTCGAGGTTTGTTCCAAGACTTGACTATCATCGCTAACTGATCCAACAATTGTATCTTGTCGGGCTTGTCGGTTTTCATTTAATCTTCCTTTTGCAAAGTTTTGAAATGCCCTTGCACTAGATTTACGAGCTTCAATAATTCCTTGTCTTTCAGTAATAAACTCAGAGCCTTGAAGTTTCTGTAAAATCTTTTTATAAAAATCGTTAACTGCATCATAGAGTTGCCTAGCAACAGTCTTATTCTCCATGCCAGCATAGACCTCTTGCCAAAAAGTAACATCAGACGATTGCTCTCCAACCATTTCTGCCACAAGCTCAGAATCAAATAAAGTAGAATCAACATCGCCTGAACGATTGTCTATTGCCTGTCCTAACTCCTGTCGAAATTGTTGTTGACGCTCCTCTGGTATTCTACGTTTCGCAACATCTAATAACGTTTGAAATTCTTCAGGCATTCTGGTTTCTAAAACGTGAGTTAATTCGTGTCCTAATACGTTGTTAAAATCAAAAGCCTTCTCATCAATAACAATAGCGTCTCGACCTTCTATCCGAAACCCATTAAACTTTCCTAATTTTCTTCCTATATTTGTAACAATACTTTGGTCAGATGAAAAATTTACAAACACTAAGTCAACATCAAATACGTCTTTTATTGCGTTTTGAATTTTTGCCATCTTAGGAGAATAATTTACTTTATTGAGAACAACTGTTTCATCTTCTGAAAGTTGAAACTCTCTATTAAGTTGATCAGTAGCATCATCGAAGATATCGTCTTCATAAACTTTCAATTCTACAGAACGACTATCTAATCCTTCATTAATTGACTCTTGTTCTACATCTTGTAATTGCATATCAAGTTGTTCATTAACTTCAGCATCTTGATCTGTCAAAGTGTCTACGGGTTGTTTGACTGTTGTATCTTGAACATTACCTACAGTCGGAGTTTCTTTTTGTGGAAGGAGAGTATATGGGCTATCTGATAATACTGCACCACCAGTTTCTCGAACTGTTTGAATTGTTCCACCAATCGGAGTAGCCGCGAATAGTGATTCAAGTACAACATCTGTAAACTCATCTTTATCAAAACCTTTTTCCGTGCCTACCGTTTGACCAGCATAAGTCACTCCTTCTGCCACAACTTCTTGTGTACCTTGAACCCCAGCTTGCTTTACAATATTTTCTGTGGACTCAGCTAAATTATTTTTTGCTTTAAACCCACCTTTGCCCAAAAGAAAATCGACCGCAAACTTTTCAGTTACAGCTTGAAATATGGCAGAACCAATAGATGCTGACAGATCTCCAGCCGTAGCTTCATCTAATGTTTTATTATCATTTTTTATTCTTGCGTTTAAGTTCTGATTAGCAAGAGAAACAATGTATGGAAGTATTGTAAAGTTAGATACTACAGCAAGCATATCGGGAATGGATGTGGCAAGCCTTTCACCAAAAAAAGTAACAAACTTTTTAAAACCTAACTCTCCTTCGCCAAAATCTTTTTTAATTTCTGCCCACGGCACTTTTCTACCGTAACCAATTTCTTCTACACCAGCATTAATTTCTTCTTTAAATCCTTCAAGAGCATTGCTATCACCCTGAAACATTTTAAAAATTGATTCTAATTCTTTATTCCCCTCGAAGGGGTTCAATTTATTTGTCACCTCTAAAAAAAGTGGGGCTGGGTTTCTAACTGCTTTTATAATCTTCTCTGCTTGCGTGTCATTTTTATTGACCCTTGCAATACCTTGAGCAAGATTACCAGTCAATTCAAGTAATCTTGAATATGCCCCCGCAAACATAGAGGTAGTTTTTGGTTTACCAGATTGCATACCCTTTGGATTTGTCGCAGAAATAACTTTAGGTGTGTCAACAACTCCAATACTTTCCAAAAACTTCATATCATCAAACTCCGAATCAGAACTTGACGATATTAATTCATCAACATCAACCTCTTGACTGCTGTCAACAACTGCTTCTTGAAGTTGTGCTTGATTATCTGCGGGTACTTCTTCTGCAATAGAATTCTCATCTATTAAAGCATCAATATCTATTTCTGCCATTATGTTTATCCTAATTTATGGGTCGCTTTGTTGCATTAATTGTTGGTTTACAATAGTTCCTTTTATTTTCTGCCCTTGTAATATTGATTTTATTTTGTTTGCAATAACTGGATCCTTTAATTTTCTCTCTAACAATTTTTCCATGATCCTGTTTTCTGTTTCTATATATTTCAAAGAGCCGAATACGTCTTTGATATCCATACCCTCTTCGTAATTAGATTGTTGCTTTGATGCAATTTCTAACAACCGTTTTGTTTCTAACATCATTTCGTTTGTAACCTCTGCAACAAATCTTTCTGCATTGACTTTTGTTAGTCCTTGTGAAATTCCAAACCCTCTTAAAGACTGTGTGATACGAGGACTGGAAGACATCATTTTTGGCTCTTTTCCAAGTAACCCGATCGAACTTTCAATGGTTACAAAATTTTCTGGATCAGGATCCCTAAGTACTTCTGTCTGTGCAATGTTTTTCTGAGTCTTACTACCCTTAAAGGCTCTGTCTGTTAGTGCATCCAAAGGAATTTCATCTTTTTCTGCCATAACTTTGTTAGTGCTTTCTATAACGTTTGTTATATCTACGGCTTTTTTCTGTAAGTCTAATTCATCTCCCTGTGATTTTATTATGTTTGAAATAGACTGAATAGCAACTGCCTGAAAGAAAGGAGTAATATCTCTCTCGTCCATCGGCCCATTTGCTTTTGGAATCATTGCTGTGAACTTAGGAGTAAATTGATTACCGCCCGCTGGCGAGTCTACTCCTCCACCAAACCGTACATTAAAGGATGTACCTTTAGGCAAGTTCAATTTGTTTGTAAGTTTTGTTCTATTCGTTTCATCCTTAGGATTTAAAATTAAACGTTGAACTAATTTGTCTAATCCTTGTTTTTTTAAACCATCCACCGTTGAAAACGCTGTATCAATTTGCTCTTTAGTAAACTGATTGTTGCGTAAACCTGAAGCGATTTGATTGTACGTAAACTCCATAGACGCTTTCAATCCATCGTCATCACTTAAATTTTTTAAAACTCTATTTCCACCCTGATCAACTTCTGTAAAAATTGTAGTAAAAGCATCTGATTGTTCTTGTGAAAACTGTCTGTCTTGTCGTAATTTTTCAGTTTTTCTTTGTGTCTCAGCAACACTTGATTGCAACTGCATTCCTAACAATAAATCATTTCGAGAATCTGTCGCTCTTTGTCTGCTAAGTTGATCTGCCGCGAGTACTCCTGAGACTAATCCCTTACCTAAAGCTGTTACCATTGTGTTTTCTCCGTTTTATGATGATCGCAAGGCACTCTTACGTTTGCCTTTAAAATCTGCTACTGTGATTTCGCCTTTGTTTATTGCATCCATAAACTCTTTTCCATTTTTGCGTACAGCATCGCCACGCATAATGTACTCTTTGTTACTTAATAAAATAGGCTGACCATTATCACGATTGATCGCGGGGTTTTCATCAGAAGTTGATGTTCCTTTCCCTTTAATCAAACCACCAGAGCCAGACTGGTTTTTAGTTTTACGTCCTGAAACTGGATCTTCTACTGAACCACCATCTTTGAATGGCATATATCCACCCCCGTAAGCCATTCCGATTAACTGACCAGCGTCAGAAAGCATAGAATTTTTCTGCTGGTTATAAGCTAGTTGATTCTGATACCCTTGATTTAAAATATTCGCTTGACTACCGATAGCGCTCATTTGTCCTTGTAACCCACCCATTGCACCTTGATACCCTCTAACCATAGGTTGAGCAGATGCTTGAGCAATATTTCCAGCTTGCGCTCCAGAAGATCCAGCAGTAGAAATTCCTGATAAAGTTTGTTGCGGTAATCCTCTTCCCAAAGCAACAGCATTCGCTTTCATTTGTAATGCTCGATCTTGCGCTCCCTGTCTTGCTCGATTCATTGCTTGTGAGCCTAGTGCAGATCCTTGTAAAGCATATTGGTTATTTAATTGAGCAAATCTACCTGAGTTTGGATTGATTCCCATTCGTTGTAAATTACGAGATGCAACATTACGCTGTGTTCCTATGGCTTGATTAACGTCAGCAAGAGCCTGACCAGAAAACTGATCTCTAGCTTGCTCCTCGTTAAATCTTCTTACTTCTCCTATCAACTCATCTTCCAAAGCGCGATACTTTAATCTCTCTCTAGCTGTTTCTCTCGCTAGATCCATAGCAAGTTGTTGACCTTCGAGTTGAGTATTAACTAGATCTTGCATTAGAGGTAATTGTTGTTCATACTGTCGCGCACCAAAACGCAACTGCTCCATTCCCAACTTTTCCATGCGGTCGCCAACTCTATCCATACTTTGTGCTAGTGGTGTGAAATCTGGGGGCTTACTACCTTTTCCACCCTCAAGAGTCATACCGCCAAAACGTCCAACTCCTCTTGTCCTAAATGCTCTCTCTGGGAGCATCGTGTCCCATGCGTAAATCATAATTGTTCTCCGGTTTGTAAGACTTTATACATTTCTTTTTTTCTTCCTTGTTTAATTTAAGAAACCTACACTCTCTTGCCAGCATTCCAAACATAATCAAATCCTCGCCATCACTACATGCTTGGCGAACAACACCCTCTTCAATAAATCCGAGTTTGATTACAAACCTTTGCGCTTTAATATTGCTTTTGCGAACTAAAGCCGTGGCTCTGTTACAATTGAAATAACCAAACGTTGCATTAAAACAAGCCGTAGCAAATCTTCTGCTAAACCAATTAGAACCTTCTTCAGCTCCGATGTGCATACAAATGGCATGACCACTCCACATGTTGTAGACCACTCCAGCAAGAATATTATCGTTTTTATCTACTAATCCGATTGATGCACAAGTCCCAAAGTCTTCTTCATTTGTTTTCTTTGCAACATAATCTTTAATACGTTGTTCTCCGATTACTATTTTTCTCATTCTTGATTACTTGGAGTAATAGGGTCTGCATCAGGAATAAATGTTGCTGGTGGAGTTTCATCATAGGTAATGTCAGGATAACCATTTTGATTGAGAAACCTTCTACACTCCCAATCAAATCCTGAATTTCTTTCTCGGTATATTTTAGGAATAAAAAACTCAACAGTATCAACAAGTTTTGTAATATTATTTTCGGTTTTTTTTATTTCGATTGTTACTTGAGTTTTCTGTTCAACTAATAAATTAGCGTAGTGAATACAATTTAAAAAATAATACATATCTCTCCTATTTGCATATATAAAATCTGGTTGCCATATAACATTCTGTAGCTTTCATCTTTGCAGTTCCAATTCCAACAGTATTAATACCCCCACTCATACTATAAATTGCTGGGGGCATACCATCCGAATTAAGACTAGAGTTGCTAGTTGTTGTTCTTGCACCAACCATGCTGGTGCATTTAGTACTAAGACCGTAATAAATAATATATTTATAACTAGCAGATCCAGAAGTTGCCGAAGCTGAATAAGATGGATTATCTGTCCAATTATAAAAAAACAACTGCGTTCCAGAAAAACCTCTGTAAGCACTACCCTGAGTTATATTCATTTGAGTAAAATAATGCCTTATTATTTTCCCACCGTTTGCTGGAATCCATGCACCTAGCGGATGAATAAACATTGCTTCCCTATCATGCCGAGCATTGTAGCTGGCTGAACCAGAAGAAGCATACACTAAATTTGTATTGTCATAGCTACCGCTATTAGGAAAAAATATAAATGCTAATATAAATCCATTTGACGGGCTTATATGAGTTACATATTGATAAGCATGAAGTCCAGAAGCAACAACCCATGTATCAAATGTATTAGTAGTTCCCCCTCCAGTTTGGAATCCTGTTTGCTTGATAATATAATTACAATCAATATTTGGATAATGAAAAAGCCTATGAAATGTTTCAAGTACTTTTGGTTGCTTTTTATTAATATCAAATTTAACTTTACCAGTTGTGTCTGTTACTCTAAAAGTCAAACCACCTGATTGAGAAATTTCTACTGGCATTTATATCTCATACTTTACAACATTTCCTTGAAAGTTTCCATGAACTGAAACATCAAAGGCTTCTTGAAACCTATAAGTAATTGGCGGACTGTTTTTTGCAGACTCAGAAAAAACAACTGAGCCATTTTTGTTTATAAAAACAGCAACGTTCCAGCGGTCGGGATCATGCGTCATGGGAATTGGAGGAGTAACATCGTTTGTCTGCGCAAAACTAGAAAAATTGTTTTCATTTCCAGCAGAGTATGAATCTGTACCAATAATTGATCCTATTTGAGTTTCCGTATAAAACTCAATATCTCCCGAACTACTTTTTTGTAAGTAATCTTTATCGCTATCAAACAATACTTGTTGATTATTAATTCCTTTTTTTCCTGTTCCTATTTTTACTCGACCATTATTTATAAGCAAATCATTTGTATCTACATCGTGGCTCAAAGAAGCGTCGCTTCCAGTATTCATTAAATGATATCCAATTGTTCCTAAATTCTCAGACGATATTGCTGTATTGCCAACGTACACTAACTCTCTAAATGCTAATTTTGTTGTATCAGCATACGGTGTCAAAATTCTGTAAGAGTCATTACCATATTTAAGAACTAACTGATTTCCAATTGTTGGGTATGTAGAACTTTTTAAAGTAAATAATGGTGGATATGAAAATGTTTGAGTAAGAGTAGAAAAACTTACTATGGTGTGATTTGCTGTTTGAGTGTAAGGAATATTATAAGAGTCCTTGCCCCCTGAAAATTGAACAGGATATGAGGGCAAAGAAATATTATCAGCTTCGCTTGATACGAGATGTTCAAAATAATCAAAATGCCAACTATCCCAAATTATGTTGTCTATATTATTAAAAACACTTAGTGCAGATGCACCAGCAAGAGTATGTCCACCAGCACTATAAAACATATTAGCCAAATAACTAGAGTCGTTATCATTAGTAATAAAAAAACTTGAATAGCCACTAGGAAAAGTTACAGCATCACTTATCGCTCTTCCAGAAAGATAACCAGAATTATTTCCTTGAGACGGATCAATTTTAAACGCTATGAGTTTACCAGCCATGATATGTGTCATAGATTTCTCACGAAGTAATGGTAATTGATTTGTTACTCAAATCAATAATAAATTTATTGTCACTCGACTTTACAAGTCCAGCAGTTAATGTACCTCCAGTTGAATTTACTTTTCCATTTAAGTCGCTACTTGTAGCAAAACCAGTTCCACCGCCTAGAGTAATATTATTAAACTCAGCATTACCATTTTTAAAAATTCTCCATCCAGAGCTACCACTCGAATAGTTTGTTGATTGAATGTCGTCTTTTATTTTTGCAAAACCAATTGTTGCATCTCCAATAACTGCTTCATTTATCCGAACAACGTTATTAGATACTTCAAAAGGAGTAAAATGAGTGCCTTGATTATTATTTATTTTAAAATAATCAACATTGAATCTAGCGTAAGTATCGCCAATAAACATACTTGCACCATTTATAGTATGTATGTCAATTCTATTTCCATTTGCATCAGTAGTGTATGAAAAGGTTCTATTACTACCAGCACTTAGTTCATCAAAGTGTCCCTGACCACCCTGAAAAACACTTGATTCAGCAACTCCAGCCGTTAACTTGTAAGTTGCAAGACTTTCAACATTTGCGTTACTTATAGAAGCACTACCGATAACTCCACTTTTAATAATTGTTCTTCCTTCAGAATCAACTGTAAAAGGTATTGATGCTGAAGCTGGTGTGCCTGTCAACGTAGTTGATGTTGACGTTGGTTGTACAATAGCAAACTTATCAGCTCTAATAATGAAAGCTGACTCTGTACTTCCGTCAACAGTTTGACTTGCTAAACCAAATCCGCTTACTGCACCGTTGTCGTCAATTTTTACTGTGTACTGACTTAGCAGACCGCCTTCTACTTGCTCTCGAATCACAGTCTCTTCGGCAATTGTAGATCCTAAATCATTTTGTAATATTCTTTGAGTATCATTTTCGATTTGATTAATTCTATTACCTAACTCAATATTTAAAGAACTGTTTCCAATTTCTCCTTCAACAGCAGAAATAATAAACTTTGGGCTAACTTCAGCTTTAGCCGATACTGGCTCCAAAGAATATGCTCCTGTTATATCTGCTTTAGATACTAAACGAATCCAATAATAAAACTCGATATCAGGAACAACATTATCAACGAATTGATTTGTTGTTGATTGACCAATTAGAATTGCATCGCCAATGTTATCATTCTCGCTTCTCCAGATTTCAGAAAACGAATGATTTCTGTACGAAGGTATATTCCAAGATAAAAAGACTGTGTTAATTGTTGTTTCCGTGAACAACTCATTTGCTTGTGGGGGAGGAGTTAAGTCTGTCGTAGGATCATATGCTTGCTCAAAATTATAATTCATCGAATATACAGGCAAATTGTTTGTAACTTGATTTGTCGTAAACGATTGCTGTACAACTTCTTGAGATTTGTCTTGCGCTAATCCTAACCCAACTAGATCTCTAAACGTAACCCCTTTATCTAATTGATCTCCAATTCTTCCTTCTCTAACATCCAATGTATTTTTTAAGGCTTCTACCACCTGAAGAACAGTTTCTTCAGAAACGTTAGGTATGCTAGGAATTTTAGTACTCATACATCTCCTAGCTCAGTCAAACTTTGAGCAATCATAACACTTGTCACGTTGCCTGTACCTTCCAAAGTAAACTGCCAATTTTTTGCTAAATACCCAGCGGATAATCTAAAAGGTTCATCGCTGGTTGTTGATACAGTTTCTTTCAAAACACCATCAGCAAATAATTTAAAGGTAATGCCTGAACCATAAGAATCTGCGTT
>MDTC01203267.1_pt1 | contig 11087 bp, 3 predicted proteins | sample 811181 | NCBI WGS metagenome assembly MDTC01 (sample SAMN05326644, study PRJNA326480) | marine metagenome | isolation source: seawater | place: Pacific Ocean: North | collected 2011 | reverse complement strand
TGTTGACTCTAATCTAATACTTCTTTCTGCACCTAATGGTTGTCCTTGTGCTAAAAATCTATGAGTTCCTATACCTGCAGTAGTAGTACCAAGACCAACTATATTTGATTGCAATTCAAGAATATTAGATCCACTATTTTCAATCTGCAATTTGATTAAGTCATTTTCTAGTTTTGCGGTTAATATACCAACATTATTAGTTGTAGGACCATTAGTATCATCAACAAAAATTTGAGAGAACGTTGTATTTTCACCATCAAAATCTAAAACTACTTCATTATAGTTAATTTCTTTTGTTACAGAATCTTGCACAAAAATAATTGCATGCATTCCATTTACAGTATCTTTATCAAATTCTGCAATAGTAGTAGTTCCATTTGGTATATCAGCATTTGAACTTGTCAAATTAATACTACCAATAATATTGGTCGCTATACCCGATTTATTTTCATCATAAAATGTTTTTAAAATTTTAATATCATGATCTTTCGTAAATTCATCTTTAGGTGTGAATATAAGATTTTTATTACCATTAGTGTCTATTTCAGTTGAAAAATCACCTAATAATAAATTTGTATCGGTATTATTCTCTCCAACTCCAGTGCTATCTGATGATTTTTCAAATAATAATACATCATTTTCCTTTGCAACCACCACCAATTCTGTAAATTGTGTATCTGAACTATCTGGATCTACAACTTGTATTAAGTAATTGATAACTTTACTATTAATTGAGTCGATTATACTAGTATTTGCTGAAAAACCAACACTTGAAAATTTATCACTTATATCATCATGAATTAAAACTCTATTTGTCAAACATTTGCTGAAATTAGTTAATTTTTTATTTTTCAATAATAAACTCTTAGTTTTATTACCTAATCTATTGTAATCTCTTACAAAATCAAAATTATTAATAGCATCAACTCTGTTATCATCACCAATAACATCAATAATTATTGTGGAAGTTGATTTTGGAGATGTGGATGCAACTCCAACATTTACTGTGCTTTCAATAAATGTATCAGAGAAGTTCTTTAAGCCTGCTGGATGAATAATACTATTCAAACTATTAGAGAATTTTTCCCAAGTTATTGGACTCTTGACAGTGTATGATAGGTTTTGATAATAATCATTATTAGGAATGACCTGTGTGTCATCATTTAATTTACCTATGTTGTCTATCCATCCATACTCTTGGCGATTAGAGAAGTCAATCTTAAATTTAGCACGGTTATTTGTAACTTCAATTATTTCTGCTGATACTCCAGTCACGTTACCTATAATTCTATCTCCTTTCTTAACTTCAGTCAAACCATCAATCTTAATAAAATCATCTCTTATAACAGTAACTCTTGACTCTGATGGTACTCCATTTACGTTTATTATTTCATTTTCTTGGAAAACACCTCTTTCTTGCAAAGGTCTTATATCTGGATAGTTCTCTTTGTTGATTAAAACTGCGTATCCAGACTGGAATGTTTTAGCAATACCAGGATTTGTTGTTACTCCAGCAACACTAAATTCAACGATTGTAGTGGTACCAGGTGTATAACTATCAACCTTAAAGAATGTATAACCATGATCTTCAGAGTTAAATCCATCACCCTGAACTTCTCCTGTAAAGGAACCATTGTCTTCTGTTAATGAACCTGCTTCACCTACTCTTTGAATACCTTCCACATATATTTCATCACCAACTGCAAATGGTTGTGGATCTAAAAATCCATTAAATGGTGTTTGTAAGAAACAAGTTACTATACCACCAGAACTTGTCTGTATGGAATTTATACCAATACCATTTGAATTATTTACAGCAACTATTCTATGCTCTACAGAATCTAGACCATTTATTGGTGCAATAACATCAATATTAGATATTGTTTGATTAGGAACAAGAGCTAATAGTGAAGAATCATCAACAACTTCATTTGTAGTTGGATTATATACAACTAAATTAGGAGCAGTTGTGTAGTCAGAACCACCATTTATTATCTCTAAATTGCTAATTACGTCTAAATTATCAATTTTAAGAACTGGAGGTATAAAAACTTCTGGTTGTAAAGTTTTATCGGAAGAATACTCATATCCAATATCAACAATTCTAATATTTTTAATTTTACCGATACTTTGTGACTCAGCAACTATATTTGCATTAACACCTCTATCTGATATAATTTGTTTAAATACAGGTAATTTTTTATAATTGAACCCTTTTGAAATTATCTCTAAATCTTTTATTGGTCCATGAACATTTTTAGATTTAGTGGAATATTCAATTTTTTCACAATCTTCTTCAGAGTAATTTAAAAATTCTGGTAATTTAGGTGAGAAGTTGAATGTATCTGCTGTAACATCAGATATTATATAATCATCGTTGTAAATACTATTAACAAAAACTATTTCAGAATAATTTTTTACTTCACTATCTGCTGTACTTATAAATCCACCCTTAGTTAACCCATAATAAAGAACAGATGGTGTTGAAGTAGTTGGTTCTAATGTTAAGGTAGCACCAGCAAAACCAACTGTACCTGCCGTTCCTACGTTGAATGATGTAGAATCTGTTGAACTAACATATTCATTTTTACCATTTTCATAGAAAATCTTAAAATCAAAATTTTGAATTGTTGAAGTTGATAATGCAAATGTTAATTTGGAATTTTTGTAAACAACTATTTGTGGATTAATTGGTGATATTCTCTGTTCATTACCCCCAGTGTTAGGTGTTAATGATAATAATTTAACAGGATTAGCACTTAAATCATTAAATGTCTCTGCAAGTTGGAAATATCGACTATTAACTTTATAGACAAAATAAGATCCATTAGGTAATGCAGTACCATCTCCAGTGTAAAATACCTTATCGCCAGTATTAAATCCATGATTTTCGATATCAATTCTGTTTGCTTCTACATCAGAACTCTTGAATTGTATTGGATTGATTAATAATTTTTCATATTCAGTGTTATAATCAACAAAAACTGGTGATGTTGTTCCTATTCCTACAGATAAATTTGGTACGACATTAAGACTAATAATATCTCCATTTTGTAACTCATGAGTCGTAGTTCCAGCTGCAGCAACTTTTGTTGTGACTGTACTTACAATTTTATCAATATCACCTGTGACTTGTTCAAATTGAGATGAAATATTATAAAGATGTGTGTTTATACCAGTAACATTGATTGCATTCGTTTTAAAGTATAATCCTTCACTTGTATTTCCTACACTAACTGTAGTTAAACCAATATAATCTTCACTTTTTTTAATTACGAATAATTCTTGAGTATTGCCACTGATTGGAATTTGGAAATTTGCGTCAGTATCGTTAACGTCATCAGACATTGCAACATCAAATTGTTTGTTAGGAACGTCAGGGACAGTTAATAAAACTTTTTGTCCTGTTTTAAATTTATGATTTGGTAGATAAATCTGTCTATTTGGTATTGATATTGATTTTTCAAATTCACCAATAACATAATTTACAGATATTGCTACTCCATCCGTACCAACACCTATTGATTGAGGAGCATTAAAGTAAACCACATCATTCACTTGTGATTCAAATTTATTAGTTTTAACAGGTATCGATACAGTATCATTTAATAAATCGACATTAGAACCAAATGTATGTGCTATACCTGTATTTCTAAGCACTCTAATTGCTCTTTGGGTATTAAAAACTCCTAAAACTTGTACATTTTCATGATCTGTTGTATTACCAGAACCAACTCTTATAGTAGCACCAATTGAAATATTATTAGGAATCTTATTTACAAAAATATCCTCTATTGCATTACTTCCTGCAACAACAACATTCATTGATTTTGCTAGTCCAACACGACTTGTACTTACTCCAATTTTGAACGAGTCAGTTAAATTTTGAATAGATGTGCTTAATCCTGAAACATATACGTAATCATTATCATTTAACTCTATAGTAGGAGAATATTTTGCCCTTACTTCTCTATCATTTACCCATGTAAATATTAAATCTTCAAATCTATCGAGTTTTGTTTCAATAGATGATATTCCTATACCCACAATATCACTTACTTCAGCACTAAATCCAGTACCATTGGTATCTGTATTATCGAATGATGTAATATCTCCTACCTTATATCCTGTACCTGCATTCAATATTTTAAATGATTCGACTTCTCCCTTAGTTACAGATAGCACTTCTGAACCTTGTCTTATTGACTCATTTGACTCAATAATAAAATCATTATTTGCAAATTCTTCTCCTACGTTGTAGGGATATGTATTTCGAGATAAATTGGAATTATTGAAATCAAAATCATGACCTAAATTCAAATTTTCCCTTATGAATGGTAATCTAAATGTTTTTCCAATAAAGTATGGGTAAGCACCCACAATAAATCCATTATTATTTTCCTCTACAGTTGTAAAATATGCATAAGTTCCATTAGGATACTCTGGTGTTTTACAGAATCTACCATTATGAATATCTAAGTCACCAGAATTATCAAATATGTAATCATCAATAAAGAATCCAGCATCAAAACCTGATGGTCTATTAATCACCTTATCTACATTAAGGGTATATGATGAATGTAATATTTTTGTCTCTGAATTTATATTTTCAGGATCTGAATAACCAAATGGTCCGTATATTGGATTTCCGTCATATGCCCATCCTATGATTGATGAGTGTTTTTTAGGTTTATCAAATTCACCATTTTGTTTAATATCAAATGTATCTTTCTCTAAGTTTGTAAGTAATTCTTGATTACACCCAATAACATTATAACTTAAAAATGTACCTCTTGATATTAAACCACTATCTCCAATTCTATTCCTCTCATTAACCTGCAGCGTTCTTACATTTGTACCAAAATTACCACCTACACCTCTAGGTTGTACAGTCGCCTCTGTGGTTAACGCACTGTACCCTATACCAGCGTTAATCATTATTACATCGACTAGTTTACCATTTTCTATAACAGGTCTTGCAGAGGCACCTGCACCGTTCTCAGTGGATGTTATTTTAATTTCTGGATTTGAATTATAATTTTCACCTTGTTCTACAACTACAATATCAATTACTTTACCATTTGAAATTAAAGGTCTTACTTCAGCAAATCTACCACTTTGAATTTCAACACTTGGTCTTGAGACATTGTTCAATATTTTTGAACCATAATCTGTTCCCTCTTCATATAGATACGCTCCAGTAAATGAACCTGTCACTACAGGTGTTATATTGAATGAACCTGTAATTGTTCCAGCATAACCAACTTCAATATTAACTTTAATTTCAGGATATTTGAATGTTTGATATCCAGTTCCACTTGAAGTTAAATTAACAAATTTACCTCTATCAAAATCAATCCTAGATGTTCCACCAACACCCGCATTTGCTAATTTAAATGAATTATCATCGACCTTCATAACATAATATGATGAAGTTGTTGTTAATCCTGATATGACTTCTGGTTCAGTGGTTCCAAGACCTGCTATTGGTTTGTAGTTTATTACATCACCATGACTAAATCCATGATTGTTAAAGTTAATAGTATCATATGAAGTAGAAATTCCAGCAGGTTTTACAATAAGATTTCTATGTTGATATCCTTGACCTGATTCTATAACTTTTATGTTTGTTATTGTATTTTTTTGCTCAGTTCTAAAAATATGAATACCAGATGCAGCGGAATCTGTAGATAATCCAACGGTGTTAACACCAGTTATAGCGTCATTTTTTGTATTATAGATTCTAATAGTTGAAGTATTTACAACTCTTATGAAATAAGGATCACCATTTGCAAGTGTAGATGTTTTTGCATTTGTTACATCATATGCACTACCAATTGGAAGGGAAGTATTGCCATTGTTTAAGTAATATACTAAATCACCATTTTCTAAATTATGAACATTGTTAAATGTAATTGTCTCATCATTTATGTCAATACCCCCACCAAAAAATATATCTCTACTATCGAATGTTAAATCTCTTACTCTTTGACCTGTTACTGCCTCTAAAACACACCCATCACCATTTCCTCCAGTCAATGAAATATTTTTCACTGATTCAATATCAAAATCTTGTGGGTCAATTAAAACTTCTTTTACCGAACCAGATAATATTGGTTCTACAAACGCATCTGAACCGATACCAGATTCGACTTTCAATACAGGAGCACTAATTATATCATAACCATCTCCACCGTTTATTAATTCAACACTTGCGAGATTACCATAACTGATGAAGTCTTCAGATACAGGAGATCTCAATTCAACACCATTTTTTAAAATTCCAATATCGGTTATATTTTCATCATCATTCGATGGGGTAAATAAATTTCTTGAAAGAGGGAATTTTCTTAATATCTTATTTGCACCTATTTTTTTACCATGATGTCTTAGTATTGTAAATTCATGTCTATCATTTAAAGATGCTCCCAAACCAACTGCAACTGTACTTGCTGTACCAATCTGTGCTCTTGAAAGATAAAGTGCAATTTTTGTTATATTACTGCCTACATCTGCCTCTTGTGGGTCAACATAATAAATTTCACCATCATTTAATCCTGGTGGAACATCAACTGAATCACTATTCGCTGAATTAGGATCTTTTATTGCATTATAAACAACAGCGTCACCTTCTATAAACCTTATATCTCTATTTGTACCAAAATCAAATTCAAGAAAATTATATAAACCATTTAAATCATTTTGACCAGATAATGCAAAATTGGTGGTTGTTGAAGCTATACCAACGATGGTTTCTTTTACTACTTCATCTGAAATATCAAAACTAGGTAGTGAGTTGGATGCAACATATCCATCAACATCACCGTCCACGTAAACATTCAACACATTAGATATTACATTATTATTTCCAACATCTATCTCAGTTCCCGAACTTGATGCCTTATCAACTACTCTACGAATATCATATTCTTCTGCTGCAACTGGAGAAAATCCAAGATTAGTTGTTGTGAATTGTTTTTCACCAGTTATTGTTAAAACATTAAATTGACCGTCAACAACCTGTTCATTTCTTCTAACAACTTCAAATTTATCTCCTTCTTTAAGAGATGATTTATCTATCTTCGTATTTAAAGAAATTGTTCCACCAACTGCATCTGTAGATATACCTGCTGTTTGGAATCTTGAACTTGTATTATAAATCCATGAATTTGCAAATTTTTCCTTGTCAGTTAATGCATTGTTTAATATTTTTTCACCAACATTCTTAACGTATATAACTTCACCCTCATTTACAAGATTTATATCATCATCAATAATTAATTCAGATAAAACACCTGTGACTCTCAATTCTATCTTTTTAGTTAAATCACCATTTTCATATCCAAAAATATTATTATTAATTCTTACATTATCTGCAGTATTAATAGGAACTTCAATACCAGTACAACCAAAGAACTGGTTTATGGATTTTGATGTATAGTTTATTATATTATTACCACTAATTATTGTTCCTGTGCTTCCAAAACCTACAGTAGAGTCAACAGATATAATAGATTCAGATGTTGATACCCCTGATAAAGTTTTTGTGTTTGCATTTACGTTAAAAATACCTTGTATTAAATCACGGTCACTATATCCAACAAATAAAGATAAACGATAATAACTTTTACCGTTTCTTGTAAAAATCTCAACTTCTGATACAGATGCATTCGTCCTTAAATCATCACTTTTATAAATTGTCTGTCCTATAAGGTTTTGTGGGTCTCCACTTGAACTAATTAAGTCTGCAATTATGACTTCTCTTCTTATAAATTCTGCATCAGAGGGTTTAATTAAATTACTCTCAAGGTCTAAGACTGTTGGTTCAACTCCGTATAATACCTTGAATAAAATTCTAATTGATTCTTCAATACCTTTTGACTGATAGAATGTGCGAGCAAACTTGACAAAGTTTCCTACATCTAAATCAGAAGTTAAGGTTATATCTTCAAAACCTGGTAAAAATGTTCTCTTTAATTTTTTGTAAAACTCCTGTAAAAATAGAACAGATAAATTTTGAACTGATGCACCATTTACATGAGACTCTGCAGAGGTTTGTTCAAATTTTAAAGTTTCTCTATTTACATCTATCAATGAAGATGATATTCCTACTTTATATCCAGTAACTCCACTAAAACCACGAACACAACCAGTAAAACTAGTATCCGTGATACCAGTATATGTAATTACTTCATTATCTATTTTTAGTAAACCATATTCATCAGGAAATCCTTTTGTACTTGTGACATTTATTGTTGTATGTGTAGATGCAACACCAACAGATACATTTGTCTCTCCTACAATGACTTCTGGTACTAAGTTATCTGATTTTAAATACTGATCAAAATTATTAATTAAGTCAGACGGTCCTCCCTGAAATTCTTGAGAGATGTAATATTGTTTTAAAAACTCAACAGCATTAGGAAAATCAGCTAAGATAAACTCAGGCAATTGATTCTCAATGATGGTATTGAGCTTTATTCTTTTGTCAATTTGTGACATAAATTATTTCCTCTCTAAAACTCCATTTGAGTAACTTGATGTATAGTAATCTCTGGTAAATACAACACCTGATACATCTTCTCCTGATGCAATAACGTCTTTCAACATATTTATCGAACTATTTGAAACGTCTAAACTGACAAAAAGGTCTTTCAATCCAACTACATCATTTGAGTCTGGAAATGCTTGTATTTCAATAATATTATTTTGAGCTACTGTTGATGTAAAGTTAATTGTATTCAATAATATTTCTCCTTTTTTATAATCAACAGAACCTGCTTCTTTTAGAAGAACTTTAATATTATTTTTTTCATCTTTGGTGACTACACTGATAGTTCCTTTCATGCTAGTATCAAGATTACCAGCTGCATCTTTATTTGGTATATCCGTTAAGTAAGCGATTGATGGACTACCTGAAATTGTAAATCCAGTACTCTTAATATTATACCCAGCTGGATTAATATAGAATTTATTACCAAAACATAATTCATATTGAGCAAATTGATTTAAGAGTGCACTTAAATCTCTTCTTATTATCACTTTTGTAATATTTGAAGTAATTCCATCATCTACCCTATCAATAAGTTGATTTACTTTACTATATTTAAATCTACCACCAAATTTATTCATTTCAACGTTATCAGAGTATGATTGTAAAGAACTGATTATGTCTGTTCTTAAATTTGCTGCTGAAGCAACTTTGAGTGGGTCATAATATACCTTTGTATCAACTTCAACATACAAAATCTTAAGATCAACAATTTCGGAGTTGATTCCAGCAATCGCATAACTCTTTAATTTACTTTTAATTTGAGATTTATCAAAATCTGATATAAAAGTACCATTTTTTGGTTTAATACTAATTTGAACTTTACCAAATTGAGGTGGATCTAATTCCTCACCACCTATGACGGAAACAGAGTCAGTTTGAGGGTAAATTTGATTTATAATTGCCTCATAATCTCTTGGTGTAACTGCCCTGTATTGTGCTGAGTAAAGTCTAGGTGCAAAATACTTAATAGAGGACACATCTTCAACTTCAGCTCCTCTGGAAGCGTTTGTAACTGTAGTTATTGATACTGCACTACTTGGTGTGAAGAAAGTTCCGTCATCTTTTGAAAATGTTCCTTGAAAACTAAAATTACTGCCACCATTACCATCTTTTCCATCAGTAACAATATATGTTACAGTGATTGTTTGACCATTTTCTAATTTTTTACCAAATAATCCATCACCAAACAAAATTTCATATTTTTCATCTTGAATTTCTTGAGAAAGGTAAATTTCCGACGTTTTACTCAAATTAAGTATGTTATCCACTCTTGAAAACTTACGTCCAACCGTTGTTTGGTTAGGATCCGCAACATATACATTCAATGTCGATGCATCTATGTTAGGACTATCGATAATAAACCTTTGATCCTTACTTGTATCGACTTGAAAGACACGAGTTAGGAAAGTTCCTTCATGAATCGTGACATCATCTGCAAATTCTGCAAAAGAATTGCCTCCAACAGACTTTATTCGTGTTGATGTGACATTTTCGGGGATTGAAAATCTAAAAGTGGTATTTTCACTTGAACCAACACAAACAAGTCCTGGTCGAAGTACAAGTGACCTTGGAGTTGCGTCTGTAGTCGGTCCTAAATCAATATCATCTATCTTTATTGTCGCTGTTGCTGCTCTTTTTGAACGTGGTACGTATCCAATGTTTCTTGCTAGTGATACAACGTTCTCACGAATAGTTGCAGAGTCTAAAAATGACTCATTGGCAACTAAATTCGCATTAAATGAGTTTATATAAGTGTTATACGCTAATGTGTCTATTAGAACTGAGAAGTTAGAACCCTCAAAATCAAAACCATCAAAAGTTGAGTTTGATCGAAGGAAATCTTTAATCTGTGCTTTGATGTCCTCAAAGTCTAAACTTGTGTATTGAGTAAAAGGCATATTATCTCGTAGGTTCTAATATAAAACTGAATGATTGAGTTGGAGCACTTAATCCAACAATATCAAAAAGTACCTTTACCTCCAGTGTGTTTCTATCTGGTCGAGCATCTACCTCAATACCAACATTAGTTACTCTTGGTTCATAATTTTCGACAGTTTCTCTTATTTGGTCTTGAATCACAGTAATTGTTGTCCTACTATAATTCTCAAATAGAGATTCACGGATGTCTGTACCTATTAAAGGGTCAAAAAACCTCTCAGTAGGTATTGTTTCTACTAAATTTCTCACTGATCTGGCAATCGCACGTTCATTAAGAAGCACAGGAAGGTCTTTTGTCACTGGATGAGGTGAAAAAGACAGACTTATATCCTTAAATGTTCTTGATTTACGCTGGATCGACATTATTGATACTTTTAGATTTATTTATACCCCATCAAGGAGTATATTCGTATCCATACTTCTGTAAATATTCCTCAAATAACTCATCGGGAACTTTTCCTTCCCAATATTCCTTCTCAGTGTACTCTTTTTTAGTCTCTGATGATTCCATAATCGTCCTCTAATACTTCTTCTAGGTAGTTTTCGTCCCAATAATCGTAATAATTGGTTTTTGCAAGTTTTTTCCTTGCTTATG
>MDTC01191704.1_pt1 | contig 11087 bp, 6 predicted proteins | sample 811181 | NCBI WGS metagenome assembly MDTC01 (sample SAMN05326644, study PRJNA326480) | marine metagenome | isolation source: seawater | place: Pacific Ocean: North | collected 2011 | reverse complement strand
ATATTTGAAAAGTTATCCGCTTCTTTATTAGAAGATTTATTTGCATTTTTAATTTTTTCATTAATAGCCGAAACTTTTTTAGATACCGATGAGGGCATTATATAATTTACAGTTATTTTTTTTGAGATTCAATATAATTAGTTAGAACTTCAATTTTATCAGTTAATTTCTTAAGTTCTATCTGTCGCGTATTTTCTCTATCTAATAATTTTTCTAAAATTTCCTTATTTACTATTACCTCTTTATCAGTTAGTCTTATTTTACCCTTTTCACCATTATTATTTCCATACATTAAGTAATAAATTCCTCCTGTAGTTTTTGAAACTACCCACCAAGTTGCACCAAAAACTACATCTAGAGCTATATTAGTTAAATAAAAAAAACTCATTAATATTAATTTATAACGATATTTTTAAATATTAAATTTAAATTAAATTATAAGAAACTGATTTTCTTATAATTTATTATTAATTTGGTAATTTTATAAATTAACAAGGTGTACACTTAATACCGCCAGCACTAAATTTCAAACATTTACAATCATTTGTAACCGCATTAGATTTACCTCTGACAACTCTTGCCCAGTATATAGTTTTATGCAATACTTCACTTAATTTTTTCTTTAAAAATTGGTTAGCATTTTTACCATCTTTCATTTTTTGAGGTTGAATTTCCTTTAAGGCCTTTTTAAGTAAACTGGTAAATTTCCCTATATCTAGTGAACCATGTTCAGCTTTACATTGATTTTTGTCGAAATAATCATCCGAATTTCCTAATATCATACAGCATATATTTATAGTTTCTTTCATATTATGAATTAAATATCTTTTATAATTATTTGCAACATTCTTGGTGTTTTTATGTTCACCATTACCAGTAAAATCATATCGTTTATAACCATTCTTATATCTTTTACATGTTTTACTATCTTCAGCTTCACACCAGCAACGTCCAGTTTTGGGATAAACTATAAAACCTTTAGATTTTCTTCTATCATTTTTACAGGCTTTAGCACATCTTTTAACTTGTGTTGAAAAAGAACCTTTGTTATCTCCTCTCCCAGAATATTTAATCCATTCTTTTCCTCCACATTCACCATTAAAAGCCTTTTTATATTCAACCGTCTTATTTGACTTAGCCGAATTCATATTTTTAGTTAATTCAAAAGCTTCATGAATAATTTGGAAGAAATCATTATTATCATAATCATTGTGTGATACGCTAAATTTATTATGACATTTACTCCAATCTGGTATATAGTTTTTATTAGCAGTTCTATAACATTGGGATGCAGAAAGAGCTAATTTACATCCAGCAGGATTAAATTCGGTATAACTAGGATGTGGGCAAAATTTTTGTTTAGCTGCAGGTTCTGGTATTTCAAAAACATATTGTGTCCATCTATAGAGAGTATGGGAATATTTACCTAAATCTATTTTTAATCCATATGATCCAGGATATAATAATAACCAATACTTTCTTGCACAATATGAACCTCTACACCAACCATACATAGCCTTATTTACTGGTCCTCTATACCATCGTCTCGATCTATTACCATAATATTCAATTTTTGCAGTTTTATTAGTATGATATATATCATTTGCCCAAACTCCTCCTAATCGCTGAGTCCATTTTGTTCTCCAATTTTTTCTACCTTTTGATGTGCATTTATAATCGCTTAATTTTCCATAACTAGTAGCTCTATTATAACTTGTTCCTGTCCAACATTGTCCACCATATTGGAGCCCATAATAAGCATGTCTTCTTCGTTGAGCAAGTTCACGGCATTGTTCGTGTGTATACCATTGTCCTCCATAGTATGGTAATCTTCTACTTCTACCATCTCTATAACAACCTATTCTTTTTCCTGATTTTTTATAAATATTTCTGTTATCCTGAATACCAGCTACTTTAAAATTCTCTTTATTAGTAGGATAATATTTACCATTCCAGAATATATGCCCCGCGAAATATCCCGGTCCTCCGGTATTTTTACTATAAAAAATAAGTCTATCACCATAATTAAAATTTTTAACCTCAAAATGATATATTTTTGAACAACATTTGGCCTTGCCTAAAAATTTAGCTTTTGGTCCAGATCCTCTTCTATGCCAATTTATATTACTACCTTTTTGACCTCTACCTACATATATATGAAGTACATTATCTGCTATCATATTTATATATGCTGTATTTCTCTTTGGCTTATGAGGAACTCCATAGTTATTATATAATACCTTTCCTGATCTGAATCCCTCAATATTATCTTCTATAACAACATATTTTCTATAATAATAAATTGCAACAATAGAAATAATTAGTCCCATTACAATTAAGTTTAAAGTTTCCATTTATATTATAAAGATAAATTTATTTTGCGTGTTTAAATATTTAAATATAAAATTTTGATATTTAAATATTTTTTAATTATAAATTAAAGAATTATTGTTATTGTAATAGAATGGATTATCAATTAGATATTAATGATAATGAAATTCTAGATTTTTTAACTGATTCAAACAATTTTACTAAAGAGAACTTATTAGATAATATTGATAAAGATACAACAGATGAAAAAAAACTAGTAAAATTACTACCATCGATAATTGCAAATATGCAAAAAAAAAATAAAATAGAATTTTTAATAAAATTATTTGATATACTTTATCTTAACAAACACGATGATTTAGTACTTATTAATTTAAAAACAATTTCTAAATCTATAATTAAATATTTCACAAATTCTAAATATAATACAAATTTTCCAAGAAACTTATTTACTAATAATTTTTTAGAATTTATAATAAGTGAAAAAAACTATTTCAATAATTACAGGGGTTTAAATTTTTCAATTTTAAGTCTTTTATTGCATTCTAAAAAAACTGTAGATTATTTTAATATAACTATAATGCCAGATTATATTGAAAGTTATACAATTTTTATAGAGAAACTTTATAACAATTTAAATCGAGAAATATTATCATATACTAATATGTCTTCGTCAATTGTAACACGATCTCTTAATATAATAACTCTGGTATCAGATTATATGGAAACTCTTGATGAAGAATATAATAAAGTAGAAGAAAAATCTAAAATGTTAATCGAAAAAACACTTAAATTATTTATGTTAATATACTCGTCAACGTGTGAAACAATATCCTTAAATAAGGAATCTAAAAAGATTTATCAATACATTTCAAGTAGATTGAGTTTTAATAACAATTATAATCCTATATTAAAACAAATTGATGAAGATATTTCTAAACATCTTAAAACAATTAATATTTTAAGATTAAATAAGGATTTAAGTAATTTAATTATTGATAAACTAGAAAATTTTAATCTTAGTGATAATAGTAATGAAAATTATGAAGATTTAATTAGAATTTTACCATATACTATGAATAATGAATTATTTATTGGTAATAACTATACAAATTATCTCCAAAAATGTGCAAAATATATTACTAAAATTTTAGATTCTGAACATATAAATATTCATCATAAATGTAAATTTATTTTAGAAACAGATAAAGAATTACATAAAAACAATATAAAACAATTACTTAATTTATTTATAGCTATAGAACCATTTAATCCTGATAGTGGATTTAATGATAAATCTAAAGTTAGAAATAAGATAATAGATATTATAATAAGTTTAGATAAGCTAAACATAATTTCAAATATTGAAACTGATATATTTAATGAGTTTATAACCTTATTTACAGCTCATATAGATGATATAATGTGTAAAATTATAAAGTATAAAAAAGAGTTAGAAAATAAATATAAATATAATCCTAATAATATTTCGCAATTATTGTTTATAAAATATGTTATATATCTATCATTATCTACTAAATTATTAATTCAATTTTCTAAAATAGAAGATGAAAAAAAAGATAAACATTATTTCTATAAACAATCCGAATTATTATTTAGTATTATTAAATATAGTATATCGGAAAATATTTATCAAAAAATTATAATAAAAAAATCTGAACCCATTAATAAATTTATAGAGGTTTCTTGTTCAGGATTATTACACGAAATTTATGAAAATATATATAGCTATATTGAAGTTATAACTGATAAAAGTGAATTTATAAATATAATTGCAAGTAACAAAGATTTTTACAGTAAAGATGATATAATTAAAACATTAGATAAATATGGTGAAATTAAATTTACAGATGAAAAAACATTAAAAGAAATTTTAGAAAAGTATATGCAAAATATTGATGAAAAAATAGAATCCTTAGAAAAAGAAAAAGAAAAATACTCGTGTGATATTCCTGTAAAATTTAAAGATCCAATATTATTTCAAGTTATAAGAGATCCTATAGAAATACCAGAAGTAAAACAAATATTAGATAAATATACTATTATGAATCATCTTACTTTTAGTGAAACAAATCCATTTACAAATAAAGAGCTTACTAAAGAAGATTTATTAAAATACAATAATCAACCTGAAGTTAAAATAAGAATTGATAAGTTTATAAATGAATTTAATATATGGAAATCTCAACATAAAATCTGATTTTATAATAGATGCAACTACTTTTTATTTTTTTTATAATAATAGTAATATCTACTTTAAATAAATTTGAAAATTTTACTAACTGTAAAAGATGTAAATTGCATTATTTTTGTACACTTAGTCCCCACCTTAGAAGAAAATGTTTTTGGCATAAACAATATATTAATTAAAAACATTATAATTATAATTTAAATTATATAAATAAATTATAAATATAGTTTATATGTCCAACAAATTAGTTGCAATTTTAGGTGCAAGCTTTGTAGGTAAATCACATATTATACATAGTATTATAAATAAACCCTTTCAAAAATATACTGCTTATGTTACAATCGGATGTAAAATATCTAATTATAATTATAATAATATAGATTATTCACTTTATGATATATTTCCTCAATACAGTTTTATTGAAAATGCACTTGGTTGGTTAAAAAATTTTGATTTTTATATATTTATATGTGACGTAACAAATTTAAGTAGTATCAATACTATAAAAGAATACTATGACCTTATAAAACCTCATAAATATGTTATATTTATAAATAAAACTGATATCGATAATATGAAAAATATAAACATATTTTTGGAAAAACTTAATAAATCCTTTAAAAATCCACTAATTTATAATACCACTATAAAAAACAGATGTGATTTAATTAAAAAATTTAATAAAGTTCTAAATTTTGTATAATTAACCTAAAATAATATTATTTTAAATTAATTTATTACTATATTTGAAGTATTGTTTATCTGTTTTATATTAAAAATAAACGTAAAATCATTAGTATGATTGGGCTTTTTTAAAATATTCCCATTAATATCTTTAACCTTAATGGTAAGTCTGTCAATTTTTTTTAATGGTGGATTAAAATATTTTGTTCCATATCCTAAATTTGTAACATCATAATATCTTAAATATTGAGTATTTATGGGAATTTCTATAAATGATTTATTAAAAGCTTCATTATTAGAATCCTTATTATTTAATTCTTCTATGTCTAGTAATACATAATTAGGAGATTCAAGACAAGGATTATTATTTCCAAAAAAGAAATTAGTTGTTAAAACTATTTTAGTATAATTATTATATATATTAAATTGGGGTTCTTGACTAGAATATTCTTGAGGATTATTATTAAAAATATATATACCCGGAGTATTTGTAAAATTAGGAGAGGCATATCTTGTTATAGGACTTGTAAATATAGGATTCGGAATATTACTATTAAAAATATTTGTAGGTATAACTTTTTGCAATAAAATTCCATTTAATGGTAAATTAGTACCATATACATCACTATTATAAAATCTACCCCATTTTATTATTATATAGTTATTTTCTTTTTGATAACCTAAATAACCTATTAATCTTTTATATATATTTGTACTTTTATATATACCTTTCGTACTTCCTAATAAATTATTAAAGTAACTTAAATCATATTCTGCTCTTACATCTGTTTCATTGAACTCCTTAAAATTTTCTAGTTTAATATTTCCAAGTATATTATTATTTAAAAAATATTCTAATTTAATACCTAAATTTTCGCTTTCAGACTGTAATAGATAAAGTATTTGATTATATATAAATTGATCAATGTTTTTAGAAATTTTAATATCTAAAACTTGATAAAATATAGGCTTAATTTCAATATTTATGGCATAATCTATAGGTGTGCCATTTAAATTTTCTGTAGGAAATTGATTTGAGACTGGAGCTGTTGATAACACTTGAGGTACGTCTCTGCCACTATTATTTATATCATAATTAACTTTATTATTATAATCCAGATATGTATTATTATTACCATTACCTACAATATCAAAGTTACCATTATTGTAGTTAATTCTTAGTCCAATTACTTTTAATGAGGTTTCTAAATATTCTCTTGAATAAATAGTTATATCTATATTATTAGTTGTATGACTATTTTCTGTAAAATCAACGTCTGTATTAAAACCTAATAAAGATAAAAATAAATTTTCATTATTATTATTATAGGTATAATTATGCAAATTTGGATTATTAGTATCAGGTCCCTTAATTATTTTATTGCTAAATAAATTAGTTGCATAATATTTTTTATTACCTCTTATATCTAATCCATATCTTATATAACAAATTTCATTATAATTTAAGATATTTGAATCCATATTAGAAAAACTTAATAAATCTTCCGGTGATTTATAATTATTTTTAGATAGATTATAAAAAAAAAATCTGTTAAGTTTAGAACTATAGTCTAAAAATAGTTTAGGTAAATTAAAAGATATAGAATTATCATCGCCATTTATAATTTGTGAGATATTTTTATCAAACCAACATTTTATATATGGTTCTAGTGTACTTTTATAATTACTATTAAATATATTTTTAACAGCGTCGTTATTAGTAGGATTAAATTCACCCAGATTCATATTAAAAACATAATCATCATTATTTAGACTATAAAAAAACTCAAAACTATTATTGTCATTATTAATTATATTTTTACAATAGTTGAAATAAAGTCTAACAAGTTCAATTTCAATAACATCATAATAGGCTTGTTCTAAATTTAAAACAAAATCATATGGATTTTTGTAAATAAATTTATTTCTATCTTTTGATAAAACAATAAGGGTGTTGGTTATATTATTTGATAATTTTACTTTTTTCCCTTGGGGAATAGTATGAGTATAATAATTAGTAATTTTATTGTTCATAGTTATATAATTGTGTTTTATTTTAATAAAACATAATTCTATATAATATTTAAATAAATATCGTTTTAAAGATAAAAATTAAATATAATTATTAAATATAATGGAACGTATTTATTTTTCTAAACAGAATTTTGGTATTATTTATAATATTCTTAGAAAAAAAACAATGTCTGCACTAAATTACGATATATCAAATGATGAAACAATTAATAATGAATTAGTAAAAGTTATGAAATCTTTATACGGTAAAAGAAATACATTTAATATTCCCAGTAATTTATCAGATTTAGATAGATCAAGGTATTTATCACAAAAAGTGATAAATGTAGCAACGCCCTATTTTATTGATACAATAAAAAAATCGCGAGTATCTAATGAACAAGTTAATTTAACTAGAGACTTAAATTTAAATAATAATTCAAGAATTAATCAGTTATCAAATAGACCTCAGGTAAATAATAAAGATAATAGTAATATAAAAGGTGATTATAACAGACTTATTAAAGAAAGAGAACAAGTAAATACTAATATACAAAATAATAGTAATAATACTAATTATAATATAAATAATAGATTAGACCAAGTATCTGCAAGAACTAATTCAGGTAATAATAGCAATGTAAATAGTAGTTATGACCAAATGTTAAAAGAACGCTCATTACAGTCTAATAATACATCAAATGTTAATTTTGATACACCTAGACCCGTTAATTTCGGAAAAGATAATAATAGCAATCCTACATCTGATCAAATTAATGATAGATATAATAAATTAGCTGCAGAACGTGATTATCAATTAAATAATAATAGTTTTCAACATCCATCAAATGTAGATAAAAATAATTTTAGCAATCAACAATTTTTAAATACAAATAAAATAAATAGTGAAATACAAAATAGTAATAATCCTAACCCAAATACAGTTAATCAATTTAATGCATTTCCCCAATCTAATCCAAATACATTTAATAGTAATGTCATAAATAATAATTCCAGTAGTCAAAATAGAAATAATAACCCTTCTGATAATTTAAACCTTAATCCATATAATTCCGATTCTCATTCGGGGGTTATGAACCAGTTTAAATCTATTAAGAATACCACTGAATTAATTTCTGCAGAACCTCTTGCTCCTTCCTCCAATGAAATGAGTAATTTTTTAAGTATGAATGGTGATAATTTAAATTATGAAGAACTTATTAAGGATATGGATACTCCAGCACCTATTAAGAATACTAGTATGCCTAATACTAATATAAATAAACAGTTTATGAACAATTTTACAAAACAAAATACAAGTGAAATAAATAGAGAGAATAATATTGAAAATATTTTCCCTAAAAACTTAGTTGAAAATAGTAATGAAAAATCTATGGAAAATAACAAAAATATTCAACCTAAAGATAATATAGAATTACAAATTATAAAAAAATCAATTGACAACCAGCAAGTTAATTTTAGAAATACAGATAGTAAAATAGAACAACTTATAGAAATTATGAAAAATCAAGATATAAGTAAATTATATCAAACAGTTATAAATATACCTGCTCTCTTAAAAAGACAAATGAATGAAAAATATCGTTTTAAAAAACATAGTCTTATTATAAGTTCTAGAGACAGAGATTTAAGTAATAAGGATTTTAATAAATATAATTTCAGAGTGGTTTTTGGAGATACATCAACTAATGTTACAAGAAGAAGAATAACTAATTCTACTGCTTACAACATTGAAATTAATTCAAGTGCTCATAGTGGAAATTTTTTAATTAGTGATACATCAACAGATAGTACGACATTAAGAAAATATAACCCTATTAATAATAATAGCGTAAATATTTATGATAATAATACACTGTTAGGACTATTAAGTTTAAGCAATAATTTAATTGGTTCAATTTCTGAAATAGAAATAGCACAAGATAATACTACTAATAATTTATTAAAAGGTAATGGATGGACTATAGGTGATAGAATTACTATAAACAACACAAGCGGTAAAGATGCTATTATTGAAATTACAGATATATCTGCTACTGGAGTAGTAGAAAATTACAGAGTTGTAGATGCAGGTTCTGGCTTTCCGATAGGAACTGCTAACAGTATAGATTATACTAATTCTTCTTCAACTGAAAATTTAAAGTTTAAATATAAAGTAAATAATGATACTATTAATCCTCAAGCAATAAAACATTTTACATCTGATAAATTTTATAGAGATAGTAATATAGTAGTTAAAATAAATAGTTCTGAATTCAGAGTTAGAGAAGTAAATAATCAAAATTTAATATTTAATAACACTGTTCTTTTTAAAGTTGGTGATAGAGTAAAATATACTAATTTAATACTTACTAATACTGATATAGGTGGCTTATCAAATAATAATGAATATTATGTAAGTCAATTAACAACAACTTATAAAAATAATGATACAATATCATTGAGAAGAATAAATGGTGGTAGTAATATTACATTTACTGGAACAATTACCTCTCAACATAAACATATGTTTAAAATAGATACACTATTAATGAATAATTCAACTGTTAATAAACCATTAATAATTAAAAATATTTCTAATTCTTCTAGTGTAAGTTTACAAAATAAAACATTTGAAAGTTCTGCTTCTAAAAATCCGGTTATAAGTACAAAACTAAAAAACATAGTTAGTATTAAACTTAACAGGGTTATAATTCCTAAACCCAGAGATGAAGTATTTAAACCAGATCCCTATTATTTTGTTTGTATTGATGAATTTGGTTCAAATGTAATTACTACAAAACATTTTAATGAAAAAATATTTTCGAAAGTTCATTTTGATAAAGAACTAATTTTTGGAGGAATTGCAGATTCCGCGATAACAAATAATACACCCAGTTCTACAGTTATAAACGCAGATAGAGATGATGGACGTAAATATATGTATTATAAAAATGATGATGGTGATGAAACAACCTTTTATTCTTCTCCTCTTGGAAGTCTAGAAAATTTAACTATAAAAATTTTAGATTCACGTGGCAGGATATTAAGTGATAATTTTAATGATTCAGATAGAGGTATTTATAATCAAAATCCTGCAGCTAATACGCCTAATATAAGTGCTAAATTTTTAAATAATGCGTTTACGAAAGATAATATTATAAATTTAACTAATAATAAAGAAGGTCATATAAGTAATATAACAGGTGTATCTTATTTTATTGCAGGAAATCAGACCCCTAATTATAATAGTCCAGTAGCGGGCAATATTAAATTAAACTATGATAATGAAGATCCAGCTAACAATTCTCCTAATAATAATGATGAATTAATTAATTTGACAAATCAAATAGAATATATTTTTGAAGTTGTAACAAAAGAAAGAGATGTTGAAAAAGACTATATGGCTGACTTGATTTAAAATTATATATATATATACCTATAAATGTAATAAAATTATTTAGAGTTCCTGAGCTATTTTAATTATAAAGGAAAATGTAATATTAAAAGCTCCTTAATAAAATTTAATATAAACAAAAATTTATGTTAAATTTTTAGTTAACTTATTTTTTTTTTTTCCTTCGTTTTTTTACTATACTCAAACTTTTTGAACTTTTAGTTGATGTACTTGTAGTATTAGAGCTTGCATATTGAATACTCATTTCTTTTGTAATTCCTGTGCAACCAGGGTTACTACATGAATCTATTGAATCAGGGTAATCTTTTTGACAAGAAATACATTTCCATGTAGGAGTATTCAAAATTGCATATTCCGTAATTATATTATTTTTAATAATTTCAATTGGCTGAATTTCAGCTGATTTACTATTAATTTTGGCTATAATAT
>MDTC01089178.1_pt1 | contig 11089 bp, 11 predicted proteins | sample 811181 | NCBI WGS metagenome assembly MDTC01 (sample SAMN05326644, study PRJNA326480) | marine metagenome | isolation source: seawater | place: Pacific Ocean: North | collected 2011 | reverse complement strand
GCCAACTCAGCCGTCAACGAAAGCAAAGTGAAAAAGGGTGAGACTCTGAACGAACAACTTCAAAAAATCTCTGAGAGATGGGGGTTTGGTAAGTAATGTCAAAGAAACTACTCAGAGAATACTACGCACTGTGTGATGGGGGTGTCTGTCAAGACCTCCTTACAGAAGAAGAAAAACGCTATGTCACCGAAGGTGGTATGATTCTCTCTGGTATCATGCAAATGACGGAGACACAGAACGGTAACGGCAGAGTATACCCACACACTACAATGATGCGAGAGGTCAAGAACTACCAAAAGCTCGTTAAAGAGTGTAGAGCACTCGGTGAGTTAGATCACCCTGACGATTCCGTCATCAATCTTAGGAACGCATCTCACATGGTGACTGAGATATGGATGGAAGGTAAAAATGTCATGGGTAAGATTAAAGTTCTAGAGACCCCATCTGGTAAGATTCTTAAAGAGTTAGTTAACGGAGGAGTCACAGTAGGCGTATCATCACGCGGCATGGGTTCTGTCCGAGAAGAGAAAGGACAAACAATGGTTGAAGATGACTTTCAATTGATTTGTTTTGATATGGTTTCTGAACCATCAACTCCCAACGCATTTATGATGCGAGAAGCTAAAGAGTTTAACAATAATGTATTCACAAAGGCCGACAAAATCAACAGGCTTTTAAATGAGGTTTTAAGTGAAGAAGAGTGATTTAAAAAAATTAATCAAGCCACTCGTCAAAGAGTGCATACATGAAGTCCTTTTGGAAGAAGGGCTTTTGTCTAATGTGGTATCTGAGGTTGCAAAAGGATTGCAGACAACACCGGTGATCAAAGAGGAAGTCAAGATTCCTACGCGAAGAACCCCGCCTCCGACCCGGGACTATAACGATGATAAAAAGAAGTTAATGGAAGCAATCGGTGCTGACGCATATAACGGCGTTAATTTGTTTGAAGGTACAGAGCCAACTAGAGATGCCGGCGGCCCACCGTCAGCAGCCAGCGCCGGCGCAGTTGACCTTGGAGATTCAAGAGATTCAGGTGTAGACATCAGTTCCATTATGGGCGGCGCTAGTAGAATGTGGGAGGCGATGAAATAACGATGCCAAGAAAGAAAGCAAATGTAATAGTGACATCGAAAGAATGCCGCGGCAACGCAGAAAAAATGATTCGAAGATTTATTAAAAAAACAAAGAAAGAGGGAATTGTTGATGAGATGCGTGATCGAAGATACTACAAAAAACCCTCCGACAAAAAACGAGAAGATCAAAAGAAAGCAGAACGCCGTAGAATTAGAGACGAGCTTAAAAAACAAAGAGCATTAGAAAAACGCACGAGAAAAAATAGATGACTATTTATTACTGTAACTATCAGAAGAGGAAGAAATAATGGCATATACACCAACAAGCTGGGGCCGCACAAGAAGGCCAAAAACTTTAGCTAACCGAGACCACACAGTAGGGACCAAAGAAACACCAGCAGAGGTTTTAGTTGTAACTGCGAGTGGCTTGGTAGATTCCCTCAACGCTCTTGCTTTGCCTCAATGTAACGGATATGTTACTGAAAATCAAAGATATCTGCATGTTTATGTCTCCCATGGGTCCGGTGCCAAAGCGCTGGAGATCTACGGCTATAACTATGCTTTTGGAAAGTGGGCTCCTATCTTAGAAGAAGACGGTGACGGAACTCGTTCGGTCATGACTGCCACATGTGGTGGCTCGGGAGCCGCGCGCCATTATATTTTTGATATTGCTGGAATCGACAGGGTTGGTTTTGTTAGCTCCGATGCACCGTCTGATATTTTCGCCGCGTGTACTACTTTTTAGGATTTTAGATATGATTATTTGTTATAGATATAATGAGAGGAAAAACTAATGGCCTACATCCCAACAAGTTGGGGCCGTACAAGGCGCCCTAAGACATTAGCAAACCGAGATCATGCAGTGACCACCAAAGAGACAGCTGTTGAAGTCACCGTACTTGACGGTACTCTACCAGTCGATGCTCTAAACAGCGCTGATGCTGGTAAAAATGGGTATGCTACGGAGAATCAAAGATATCTACATGTTTATGTTAAGGGTTCAGGCACCAATGCAGTAAACATATATGGCTATAATTATGCTTTTGGCAAATGGGCTCCGATTATGGAACATGATGGTGACGGTACTCGTTCTATTATGAATGCTGCAGCAGTTGGCGGAGCCGCACGCTACTACAAGTTCCATATCGCAGGCATTGACAGGGTGGCTTTTGTTAAAAGCTCTACCGATGCACCAGATGATGTATTCGCTGCGTGTAGTAATTTCTAAGGAGTTTATTGAATGAGTTTTGGATGGGCATATGTTGATTGTTCGGCTTCTGTAGACGCCTACGGCCCTACAGGATCAATACAGTTTATGTCGGGTGGCGGTGTAACCACTGGCTCGGCAAAAATGATGTATCATACTACCTCGGTAGGCGGTTACCAACCTAGCACCATGGTACTTTCTGGTAACTTAATTGTAACCGGGTCAGTATCGGCCAGTATCTTTCATTACGAGAACATTACAAGAATTGATGCGACTGGCTCCACCTTCTTCGGTAACACGAACGACGACACACACTCTAGAATCGGAAGCTTAGTAGTAAAGAATGCCGCCGGCGTTAAAGTATTGAGTGCCAGCATCGGCAATCAGGCTGTGCATGTTCGTGGTCTTAATGTTATATATGAAGCTGTTACGGTTACCTCCTATACAGCTAGTACTCCCTCGTACATTCTGGGTGTTCAAAACGCCAATAATGTTAGAATTCAAATTCCCAGCGCATCCATTTATGGTTCAGGCGCCCTTTTAATAGTGAAAGATGAGGCACCCACACGCGCTGGTACAAATATTGTCCTAACAGGTTCCGGGGGCTATACTTTTGATAAGACCCCATCCTACACACTTACAGGATCAATGCCGGCAATTAGTTTATATTCTAATGGCGTCAACTGGTTTGTCTTCTAATTAATTAAGGAGGCACACAAATGGCTTACAATAATATGTCGGGTACTGTGTTCCTTCCGGCCCAACTTCGTCCACGATTAGATATTCAATACGCGAATATCCTATCTGGTAATTTAAGCACCTCGGACGCCGCTGATGTTGTTAATGTTCCGCGGGTTTCAAATGCTACCAATAACTCGATTATAACAAATGTTGGCGGTGATGCGAATACATTAACTTGCGAAAGCAATTTAAAGTTCGACGGCTCCCTATTAAGTGTTGTTGGTGGCCTAAGTGCTAGTGTGAATGTTTCAGCTTCCGCTTTTTATGGAGGCTTCCATGGTGATGGTAGTAATCTAATAAATGTCAAAGCAGATCATGTTGTTGCCGAAGGTCCAGCTCACTCGATTCAGTTTCACGACTCTTCTGATGGCGACTTGACTGGTTCGTTAAACTTTACCTTTCAGAACGATATACTCAAACTTGGCGGCGGTCTCAAAATGAATCGCCGAGCAATCAGTGCCACAGCAACTGCTTCCTCCACAGACTACTTTATTGGAATTGATACCACAAGTGCTGCGGTGGACCTTCGCCTACCCAATGCTAGCACCTTATTAAGCGGCCAAACACTGGTCATAAAGGACGAAGGGGGCGCCGCACACACAAATAAAATCACAATTCTGGCATCTGGTTCGCAAACAATCGACAGTCAAAATTCGGTTGTTTTAGAATCACCCTATGCATCGTTACAGCTTTATTGTAACGGCACCAACAAATATCATATCTTCTAATTTTTATTTGGCAATCTTGAATCTATTTATAGTCGAGCGGGTACCGTTTGTCCGGATCAAATCTGGATAGGTGTATCTCGCTTACCCCATAATAAAAACTATAATAATGGAGGGTTTTATAATATGGCTTATAAATTTCAAACCTTAGCCGCTACCATGAGTGGATCTCTCACTCAAGAAGGCGACTTTACGGTTAAAAACGATGCTGGTACTACCGGCTTCTCAGCTACTGCCGCAGGTGCTGTTTCGGGTTCCGGAGCATTGTCGGCTGGTGGTAACTTACTAACTGCCGGAACTGTCAAGTTTACCGGTGTTGCTGACACTGCAATTGCAGTTTCTGCTGACTCACTTTACTTCAAAGATGCTGATGGCACTATGAAGAGCGACTCAGTTGCTGACCTTATGACCGCTGCTGCTGGCGCTGGTCTCGCCGCTTCTAGCGGTGTTCTTGCCGTCGACATCGACGAGCTTAACGCTGGTACTACCTTACACCAAACAGAAGATCACTTCATGTATTCAGATGATGGTACTGAAAAGAAAATTACTTTTTCTGATCTTCAAGACTCTATCTTCGCTGATGTAAGCGGTGATGCTACTGTCGCTGCTGGTGGTGCTCTCACCATTGGTTCCGATACTATCGAAACTGCTATGCTCAACGATAACATCATTAGCGGTCAAACCGAATTGGCTCACGCTGACATCGCTGACGCTGACGAATTCATGATCTCCGATGGCGGAGCATTGAAAAGAGTTGGTGTTGACAGTCTTCGTGATCACTACTTTGGTGTTGTCTCTGGCGATGCTACTATCGCTGACGGTGGTGCTCTTACCATCGCTGCTAACGCCGTCCAAGACTCTATGGTCAACGACGATGTTGCAACCGGCCTTGCTGGTGCTGGCCTCGGCGCTTCTAGCGGTGTGCTTGCCGTTCAAGCTTCGGGTTCTCTTATCATCTCTAGTGATAAAGTATCGATTACTGGCTCATTCGCTGGTGACTGCTTAGATAGCGGTCCTAATGAAAGTGTTAACGCTATGCTCACTATGAATGTTGTTGCTGATGAAAGCACAATTGAATCAGTAGGCCTTGCAGCCTTGCGCGTCAAGAGTGCTGGTATTACTGCTACTCAACTTGCTACTTCTGTGGCTGGTGCCGGTCTTGCCGGTGGTGGTGGAACTGCTCTTTCTCTTGATATTGATGAACTTGATGCTCTCGGTGGAGCTGGTCTTCACCAAACTCAGGATCACTTTGTCTTCTCTGACAATGGAACTGAGAAGAAGATTACTTTTAGTAACCTTCAAGATGCTGTCTTTGCTGATGTAAGCGGTGATGCTACTATCGCTGCTGGTGGTGCTCTCACTATCGCTGCCCAAGCTGTTGAAAACAGCATGCTTGCTGATGATGCTGTTGGTGCTGATGAGTTGGCTGCTAACGCTGTCGTTGAAGCTAGCATTGTTGACAACGCTGTCACCCTTGCTAAGATGGCTGGCATTACTAGAGGCTCTATCATCCTTGGTGATTCTTCTGGTGATCCTTCGTACCTTGCAAAAGGTTCTGCTGCTCAGTTTCTTCAGTCCGATGGAACTGATCCATCGTATGTGTCGATTTCTGGTGACGCTACTATCGCTGCTGGTGGTGCTCTCACCATCGCCGCTAACGCTGTCGAAGACTCTATGGTCAACGACAATGTTGCAACCGGCCTTGCTGGTGTCGGTCTTTCGGCCGCTTCCGGTGTTATGGCTCTCGACTTTAACGAGTTGAGTGCAGCTACAGTGGATGTTGCTAACGATAGTATCGCTCTTATCGACGCTAACGACTCTAACGCTACTAAGAAAGAAAGCATTGCTGACCTCGTTGCAGGTATGGCTGGTGCTGGACTCTCGGCTGCTTCGGGTCAACTTTCTGTCACTGGTAACAATGTTGCCCTTAAGGCAGACGGTAACGCTCTTGTCGAAGGTTACAACTACTTTGCTGATGCTAGCTCTAACGCTACTGTAACATTGCCATCCGGCCCTGCTGTCGGTGATGTTGTAGTTGTTAAAGCTGGTAACCTTACTAGCGCTGCAACTATCATAGTTAACAAAGGTTCAGCCGATCACAGAATCGATGGTCTTGAAGGTATTATCCTTGAATCACCATTTGCTGCTGTTACCATGGTATACGCCGTAGCTGACAACTGGAAGATCGTGTAATATACACTTTCCGACATGTGTTGGATTTTTTGGATGCCCTCCTTGTGGGGGCATCCTTTTTTTATGTGCTTAATAAGCAGAAATTATCTATTTATGTGTAAGAGGGTAAAAAATGGCTTATAATGTTTTAAAAGGTACCATTGAAGGTTCTGTAGATCAACACGCGGATCAGGAGATTGGTGGTGTAAAAGTCTTCAAGAACACTGTAAGTGCTAGTGTATTCTGGGATACTGACGCTCAAAGCCCCTGTGCTACTATGAAAGATGTAGCAATTACAAAAGTTAACGGTAACACCAAGGGTGGTATTTTAATCTACGAAAACGAGGGTTCCGCCAAAATAAACCATTCTCTTTCTTATAAAGATAATACGCTTAGAGCTATAAAGATAAACGCCAACAGTATAGCTGGCTCAGGAAAAGAGCTGTTCAATTTACCTACTGATCAATTCGATGGTGAGATTAGTGCTGCATATTTAAATCACTCCAATGGCCTTCATAATGTTAGGGGCGCCCTGCAGGTAAAAACTTCTGACTGTATTACTGTAGAAGAGGACGGTGTAGGTATCAATTTGGATGCTGATTGTGGTCTTTGGCTTAAATCAAATAAGTTGACACTGGACCTTACTAAAACAGAAGCAATAGATTCAAGAGGTCAAAACCTGAGTGACGATGACCTTCTTTTGGTAGCAGATATATCCACAAATAGAACAAACAGTACCACACTAAAAAATCTCTACGATGGATATCTTAGATTAAAAGTTCCTCACGCTACTGGCACCAAAGGAAATATTCAGTTTAAAGGAAATTCAGAGTTTGAGTCTTGCCCTAAGTTAAACTATGATAGCAAAGACAACACCCTAAAGATCGAGGGAAAAATAAATAGTAAAACGGTACAAGCAAGCAAGAAACTTGTTTGCAACGGTGCAGTTTACCACAACATTACAAAAACATCAGACTCAACATACCAAGTACTGGACGACGATTACACTATTCTCTGTGACTCTTCTCAAAATAAAGTAACAGTTCAGCTGCCCCCTCCCTGCAACAGTGCAGGAAGAGTCGTGATCATCAAGAAGACTAACAGTGACCGATATAAGATTAATTCTAACGCTGTTGAAATATGTTGTGAAGAATCTAAAATTGATATAAGTGATTCTGTGACTTTAAAGTCTAATTACTCTACACGAACCTTACAATCGGATGGCGAGACTTGGCTCGTTATCAATAAGATAGGCTAAATAATTTAAACGGAGAACAACATTAAATGGCATACAATAGCTCAAAAGGCCCCCAAACACATGGCGATGTACAATTCGAAGGCGATCCGGCCGAAACCCAGATAGATTTTGAAAATGACTTTGTCGCAATAAAAACTAATGGACAACAAAGATTCATTGTATCCGGCTCGTTCATCACATCTTCAGTTCCCCTTTCCTGTTCGGTGGCCATTACGGCCCAGTCGTTGAATACAAATACAACTGTTATTAGTGCAACGCACATTTCTAGTTCGCGCCCTGTCTCCGCCTCTGCTCTTTTTGTTAATGGTGTTCCTGTCGCTGGTGGTGCAATCACAACATACAGCAACGCAGCCAATAATCGTATTATCACATCGGTTAACAGTACGACCGTACAAGGTGAAGCAAACTTAACTCATGACGGCAATATACTCAAATCAATTGGGCAAATATCTGCCTCGTTAGGAATCAGTGGTTCAACCGGACACTTCAGAGTGCTTAATGCAAGTTCTATCGTGGGAGGCTCTCCGCTTGATATATCAGCATCTTCTGTCACGATTACCGGTAGTTTAACTTTTAGCGGATCCGCTACGATCTCAGCATCAGCTGGTCGCTTTACTACTGTCACTGCGTCTAGCGCAACTATTTCTGCCTTAACAGCCAGCGCAGTTTCAGGTGGTTCACCAATCTCAATTTATGGGGATACGATCACTATGGTTGCCGGCGGTGCTGGAAGCACGGTGCTAAGTGCAATACATTTATCAAGCTCTCTATCCATCTCGGGTTCCAAATTCTACGGAGATGGAAGCACACTTTCCGGAGTTGGCGCCGGTACTATGTCTAACTTTACACTCGCCGGCGATGTCGGTGCAGCACAAACAATTACGAATGGCAATACTCTGAAAGTTGCCGGCGGTACCGGTCTATCGTCCACAGCTTCTGCTACCGACACTGTGACGGTCAATTTAGATAGCACCGCAGTCACCGCAGGTTCTTATACCTACTCAGCCATAACTGTAGATGCTCAAGGTCGTTTAACTTCGGCTGCTAACGGGGCAGCACCAGTTTTGACCTCGCTTACAAACCAAGCCAACAATAGAATCTTAACCTCTGTTGCTGCCGGCCAAGCTAACGCGGAAGCTGGCCTAACTTATACTGGTACTGTTTTATCAGCAACAGGACAAATATCTGCCTCGTTGGGTGTCAGTGGATCTTCAGTCCGCACCGCGGCTACTGTTATAGACGCCACACATATTTCAAGCTCTCTTAACATTTCCGGGTCTAGGTTCTTTGCAAATGGCCTTGAGTTGGCGGCACCAGCAGTATTGTCTTATAACAATGCGGCTAGCGGCAGGGTGATCACATCGACAAACTCTACAACCATCAACGGAGAAGCAGGGCTATCTTATTCTGGCGCTAAGCTTAGTGTCACGGGACAAGTCTCAGCTTCTCTGGGAGTCTCTGGTTCCTCACTCCGAACCACTGCTACAGTTATAGATGCAACGCATGTTTCAAGTTCGCTGAATGTGTCGGCATCAGCTTTCTATGTCAAGGGCGTAGAGGTAGGAGCGCCAGCAGTTGCCGCATACACAAACTCCGGAGATAATAGAATTGTAACCTCGGTTAACTCCAATACTATTAACGGAGAATCGCGACTTACCTTCAATAATACTTCCAACTTCTTATTCTTATCAGGTAATGCTCAGATAACCAACCATCTGCCGTATATCTTTTTTAGCAATAGTGCTGGTACTGGTTTAGGGTACATGGGCTATAACTCTTCCAACAATATTTTGATTCAAAACAATACAAGCAACAAACATATTGTATTTAAAACAAATGATAATGGTAACATCAAAGAAGCCTTCCGTATGGATGGCGCCGTTCCTGAAGTTGTTGTTAATCAGGGCTCAGATTCTTTAATTGACTTCCGAGTTGAAAGCAATAACAACACACACATGATATTTTCCGATGGTACTAACGACAGAGTAGGGATTAACACTAGTATCCCAACACACACGCTCTCAGTCAGTGGTACAATGCAGGTTTCAGGCTCCTTCACTGCAAAAACTTTGGAGCACACACAATGTGCATTCCAATACGGTGCCACTAGTGAAATATTTATCCCATTTGAAGGGACAGGCGAATCGAATAATCCAGACTGGGAAAATCAATTCGTTGCGCCTTTCCCGGGTTCACTTAAGCGCATATTGGTTAGACCCGAGAACACACAAAATGGAAACATTTCAGCTAGTGTTTGGTTCGGAGCCAACACAGTAGCTGAAATTGATGGTGGTGTCCGTGTCGAAGACGCTATCGGAGCAAATGCCGGCAGCTATACAACAACAACAATTAACTTTACTGGTTCAAATCATTTTGCTCCGGGTGATATTGTGGGCGTCTCAATTAAACCTCGTCTCAACCCGGGTAAAATAAACCTTACTTGCATTTGGGAATTCGATAAAACAATCTTTTAATCTGCTTAAAAAATGGATTTTGATGCAAAAAATACTATTTATTTTGTACAACTGCCATTATTGGAGCAAATGAATGTCAAACTTATTAAAAGAAGCTATCGTAGATGCAAAAGCCCTACGAGAGTCAGCACTTAAAAACGCTGAAACCGTCGTAATCGAAAAATACTCAGAAGAAGTCAAAGAAACATTACAAAAACTTTTAGAGCAAGAAGATGATTTAGGTTTAGGGATGCCCGCGGAAGATCCACTGGCCGCTGACCCACTGGCAGCTGATCCTTTGGCTGCTGAAGAGCCAGCACTTGACGCTGCTCCGATGGAAGAAGAGCCTCTCGATGCTGAAGCACCTCCAGAGGAAGGCTTGGCTGATGAAGATGTCCCACTCGGCGCAACTGCAGGCTTTGCAGATTTGGATGGCCAAAACTTGGGTGATTTCCCCGGCGAAGGCGCCGGCCAGCAACTTACAATCGATCTTGGCGCTCTCCAGGAAAGCATCGAAGCACTTAAGCAATCCATCGATGAAGACGATGAGGTCGACCTTTCTGAATTCATGAACGAAGAAGACGAAGACGAGCTTGATGAAGGCGTGCTTGACGACATTGGTAGCGGTATCTCTAATGCTGCTGATTCTGTTAAAGATGCACTGGCTGATGGCCCTGCTGAGGAAGATGTGGAAGGCGAAGCACTCGATGAAGAAGAGGATGAAAGCCTCGAAGATAAGGCCGCGGATCAAGCTGCGAATTCAGCTCTAGACGGCATTATGAGCGTAATGTCAGAAGATGTAGACCAAGACGCACTCATTGCTGCGATCATGGAGAAGCTTACCGTTGATATGGGTGCAGACCTCGCCGGCTGGGCCGGCCGATCATCCGATTCGATAAAATATCAAATGGAAAAAGAAATGGCGCATCGCCGTTCTACAGAAGTAGAAGAAGAAATGAAAGATTTGAAGAAAGCTCAAGAAGAGTTGGTTTTCGAAAATAACCAACTTACCGAAAAGCTTTCGGAATACCAAACAGCTATTGGTGAACTTAAGGAAGGTCTTCAAGACACCAACCTTTCGAACGCTAGGCTGTTATACACGAACCGTGTGCTGAGAAATACCTCCTTGAATGAGCGGCAAAAAGATAAAATTGCCGAAGCTATTTCAAACGCTGGTTCAGTTACAGAGGCGAAGACAATCTATGATACACTTCAAAGCACAGTGGAGGCTAAACCTAAGAAAAGCCCACAATCACTGAGCGAAGCAATCGGTCGTCGCAATACTGTACTTCGGGCAACTCGTCAAGAAGCGCCCGCGTCCGATCCATTCCAAGATCGGATGAAAAGACTAGCTGGAATAAAATAATCATATATAGTATAAAGGAGGTGATTTAAATGTCTAGTATTATCGAAAGATTGACCGAAGGAGTTGTCAATCGTGATATGCGTGCTGAAGGTTC
>MDTC01010807.1_pt1 | contig 11090 bp, 12 predicted proteins | sample 811181 | NCBI WGS metagenome assembly MDTC01 (sample SAMN05326644, study PRJNA326480) | marine metagenome | isolation source: seawater | place: Pacific Ocean: North | collected 2011 | reverse complement strand
CTGCAGTGGTTTCTTCAACATTACTAACGCTTACGGTGCCAATGCGGGCAACTGCAACCAACAATACGTTAGAAGCATGTGCAATTAAATTATTTAACTTTATAATACGATAAAAACGTATTATAATCTAACTTGTCCTGACTCTGTTTTTTCGGTAACGTGCTTGTGTAGCACTATCTTCACTTGGGTCATCTTCCATATTATCTTGTTCGTATTTATTTGAGTCTATGTTTACATTATGTCTAATACGCTTAGCATCATCATGTCCATGGAATGGGTCATTAGCTAAATTGTTGATTTGCTTCATACGAGACGCCCTGACTTGTGTAAGATTTTGTGGATTATGATATCTATTTGTCTGGTGACGGTTAAGTCCTAAAGTGCCGTAACTACCGGTTCCACCAGTGTATCCATAAGAATCTTTCTTGCTAAATAACATAATTATTAATACGATAATAACTAAAGTTACCACAGCACATAAAACTAAATTAAATGTTGTATCTTCCATATTTTATATATTTCCAATATTATATTTCACCAAGTAAAATATTAAAAGTAATACAAATATTACTAATAGACTAATTAATATAATTCCCATAAAATTACTCTGGACTTTCTCAAGTATTGGCTGGGGTCCTGATACAGGTTGAGGACTACTCGCTCTAGGACTTGGTTGAGGACTTGGTTGAGGACTTGGTTGAGGACTTGGTTGAGATTCTTCAACAACCTCTGGTTCCTCAATAACCTCTGGTTCCTCAATAACCTCTGATTCCTCAATAACCTCTGGTTCCTCAATAACCTCTGATTCCTCAATAACCTCTGGTTCCTCAATAACCTCTTCCTCAGGAATTTCTGGGAAATTAGTAATAAAAGTATCCCATCTATCTTTGTCAAGCGTAATAGTATATTTTAATGTTTGGTCTGTAGTTTCTGTAATATCAAACAAATAACACCAATTAATATTAGTAATATCTATTGAATCTACAGTATCTTGGAAATCAGAATTAAAAGGTTTTGGAATAATATCGGCATAGTTAAAATAATCATAAATAAAAACATATAACTGGTCTTGTTCATAAGGGAACTCATCCACTAAATCTTCATATTCATCATCATATATAATTAAATCAGCTTTATTATATACTAATGGTATAGCAATTCCATTTGTAAGTTCGTCTTCATTAAAATTAGGTATATTAACAAGAATATAAAGAATAATCCACATTTTTTGTGATAAAGGATTTATACTTCCAAATACTACTAAACCATCTTCAAATACTACTCCTCCCTCCTGTGTAGAAAAAAATATATCATAGATATTAGTATTACCTGTATTTCCTGTTATAATTTGTAGTAAATTTTCAAGTAAAACTTGAGCGTTTGTGTTACGAAGTTCATCTGTATCTCCTGGAACTGTAGGAGAACGTTTTAGGAATTCTAAGGTGTCTTGGGTAGTGATTTCAGAATTTTCTGAAATTTCACGATATAAAACCGTAAAAAATTCTCTTAAAATATTTTCACAGTATATTTGATTTGACATTTTTATATATTTCCAATATTATATTTCACCAAGTAAAACGAAATTCTTCAGTATAGCATCCAACATCACAGTGTTATCAAAACATATCTTGTCCATCTTTAGTGATACATTCTCTAAAGATGTTTGAACCAAGTGGATATTGCTAACAACATCTTTCTTCGTTGTATTGATACGAGATATCTCATTCTCATATTTAGCGATGACATGGCTTCGTTCTATATCTGTATGTAATCCTTTGATACCACCATCGTTGGAATACATGTTCCCAATCTCAGTTATCTTGTCGTAGTTTGCTTTTTCTACGTGGCATAGATTATCCAAGAGAGATTGTAGGTGGTTCAGATAATCCATCAATATCTTTTTCTTTTGTATAATCTTGGTACAAAGTTTCCCAAAAGTATCTTTATTTTCCATTAGTCTTTGTAAGTTATTAGTATGTTTGAATTGGTTTTTGTCTAATACTTGATATATACCTTCCTTAACGGTTCTAACATCTATCTCTATAGAACTACTCTTTTTGTATAAGCTTTCTAAATCAATAGTTATTCTTAAGCTTCTGTGGTCCGTTCCTTTAAAGTTTTTGATTAGGAATCCTTCAAATGTGTCATCCCTTCTGATACAACATATATAGTTCTTGTATGTTATTGCTAATTTATAGTTTAGACTCTGTACGCAGAACTTGAATCTCTTCAATTGTCTAAATATAGCTTTTAGTTCATTCGTATCTTTTTTAGTTATATCTTTTAATGATAGAGTATGTTGATAGCTTTCCTCTAAGTGCTCTACCATGTCTTCCTGAACTAAATTAGAGCTAAGATCTATTTCATTGTATGTTTTTTCTAGGTCATTATTGTCTGGTTCTCCTGCGTAGTTTTCTGGTATAGTTCCGTCTTCGTTGACTTCAATGTATTCTAGACTATATACATTACTTGATTCTCCTACTGGAATTTCGTATTTGCTGGGGATGTAGAGTAGGAAGTTTTCTGCGCCGTTGGTACATGAGACATCTAAATATGTACATTGGCCTCCTACAGTGTATATTGTTGTAATGTTTAGTCTGTTATTAGCTAAAAATTTACTAAGCTTGTTTATTGATAATGACATTTCTATTTAAAAGTTATTGGTTTAAAACCTTATTAAAGAATTCTTAAATGTCTATACCTATCCAATACAACAATCAAATTCCTGTTAATAATGGTGGAGACCCAATTACCCAGTTACCAACTGATAAAAACCAACCCTCACTCAGCGAAGCAAAGATTATTAACTCTTTGTTTGAGAAAAACTATACTACCCTAGAGCTTGTGTTTGAGGAGTTAAAAGATTCTGTAATATTTGCGATATTATTTATCATAATTTCTCTACCACAAATTGATAATATAATTTATTCTATAGTACCAATAACTAAAAACTCGTTTTACTTCATGCTGGGTCTTAAGGCAATCATTATAGTAGTTTTACATTGGCTAATTAAACACTATTATCTTTCTAAAAAAAGACAATAAGAGTAATAATATAAAATAATCATATTATTACTTAAATAATTACTTGAATAATTAGTTTAGCTGGTTCTTACGTTAAATTGTTTGTAAACATCTGGGGATATGTGTTGTTGCCATATTTGTTGTTTGCTTCCGTCTGGAGGCATTTTAATAGAATCATTGTCTAGTATAAAAGTTCTTCTCCAGTCAGTATAGTATATTTCATCAAATGGTTTGTAAAACTTAGTATTACTGGATAATGCGATTGTTTGTGAGGAACATTGATTACCCATTTTAGCATAGGAAGAATACATTTTTATTATAGTAATCTAAAATAATATTTCAAACTAATAAATATAAAATGACTACACAATTTATAGAAATAACTTCGCTTCGGAGAAATAGGAACAAGTTCCCTGAACCAGCAAGTTTTGAGATACAAAATGTTGGTGCCGGTCAGAAAGATGCCTTACAAGCAGTTGACCCTGTTTCTTTGGCAGCACCAAGTATTACTGATGGTGTGTCCACCCAATGGAACGGTTTTTTATTTAATGCTCAAAGAATAAATACCATTGCCGTAATATCTCCTGGTTCATATTTCGTTGATGTTGTCCCTGAGACTCTTGCGGTTCCAGTTCCCCTAACAGTAAGTAACGGTGGTTCAGTGGGAAACGCCTATTCTGATACTATTTTGTTCGTTAACACAACAAGTAGTAAATCATCAGGTAGGGGTGCTCTACAACTCACACATAATTATTACCGTGGAGCTATGTTATGTGTAGTAGACAATGGTTCACATACACTTTTAACTAGTGCTGACGCATTATTAGCAAGTATTACGACAAATCCAGCGGTAGCTGGAGCAAGTATAGCTGCTGATCCTACTTTAAGTATTGCTGCTGGAGAAGCTAATGCTGGTGGTAGTGGAACAGATTTTGCTTTTGATTTTACTATGGGAACTGGTGCTATAGGACAAGTTGTTACAAGTATAACTGTTACAGGTGGTACTGAATATCTTCCAGGAGATGTTATTACTGTTCCACAGTCAACAATGACTGCTAAATTTGCAGCTGTTGATGCAAGCGCAACAGCAACTTCTGATTTAGTTATTACTTTAACTGCTGATGACTTTGCAAGTGCTTCCGAACCCTGTACCGATCGTGCTAGAGTCGCAGAGTATGAATACATTGGAAATGACAGAGCCAGAATAGTATTAGATACAAAATTGTCTAGAACAATTATCCCAGGTTCTACAGTTCTAAGAATCACAGACCCAACTGACTTGGACAAATCTATTGGATACAATCCAGCTATTTTTGTTCCAGATTCACCCACTGCTACAAACTATTACATTAAATTCAGAATTTATAATATAACAAGAGATCAATCAAGACCAATCAAAAGTTTTGACCCAATTACTCATATAGCTTATATAGATACGTCTGGATCAAGAACACCCACTTCTGTTTCTGGTCCTTGTGGAAACGGTATTATAGCCGGAAATGATTGGAGTGAATATGATTTATATTCCATGAGAAAAGAGGCTCCAATTACAGTAATTGGAAATTTGAATAATGACACAGCAACAAATAATCCTGTTGTATTTAATGCTTTTAACCTTACAATAGCTGACGCAAATACCATTCCAAATTCAGATCTTGTTAGTGGAGGATTCTTAGAAATTCAACAAAGAAGAGGTGAAGAATACGTTAATGTAGGTGATGATACATTGGCCGCAGGTGGTACTACCAGTGTTACCCTAAATGCAGCTCTTCCAGGTACTGGAACATTACCAAATAATTCCCTAAATGGCGCTCAAATTAGAATGAAATCAGGCGATGGTGCCGGTCAAATTACTACTATATCCGCTTACAACGCAGCGACAAGAGTTGCTACCTTAGACTTGGGATTTAATATACCAGTTAATGCCGGAGATACATACGATATCTATACCAATACGGAAACAAGGAGAATCACAAAATATGTTGATTATAGAGATACTGCTATTGGTGGTAGTACTACAACATTACAATTTCCAGTAACAAATAGAATTTTTGGAACTCACCCTTTAATTTTTAATGAATCTCAGCAACAATATTATACTGGTCTTCTAATTAGAATTACTGGTGGAGCTGCTGCTGGTGATATTAGAACAATTTCTGATTATACTATTGTGTTTGGGGCGTTGGGGGCGATTTCAGCTATTATTACTATTAACCCAGGATTTCCTAATTTTTCTGCTGCTATTGCTAATGGTGATACTTTTGCTATTACAAGTGGTTTAGTTAGTGCTCCTGCTATAAACCCATTAACGTCAGGTTTTACATACACTCTTTCCAATAATGAAGCTTACATTCTACCATTCAGTTATGACAATGAATATCCATTAAACCAAAACGATATGGCTCTTGCTCCAAATATCAATTACCAGATGGAACTTATTAACTTAATCTTACCAAATCAATATTTAGATGTTGGTTTTGGAAGTTTAATCTCATTCTACCAGTACGTTTATGTAGAAATTCAAAACGCTGAAGGTAATGGTATTACTTCTGGAGGTGCCAATAGTATTCCCTCAAACAATCCAAACGCAGTTTCTATGACATTCCGCGCCACTATTGATGATGTTCCTAACCCAGTTAATTCAACATTTATCAAAATTGATGGCGATGGTATGTCTCAGACATTGAAGTTTAATCCAAATCAAAGTTTGAAATTTGCTGTATACTTAGGACATGGCGGTGGCGGCGGAAATAGAAGAGAACTTTTTAGCACACGTGTTGCTGAATGGTTTTCTCCATCCCAACCAAATCCCATAATCCAAATCTCCGCAATGTTCAGAATCAAACCAGTTTCTAGATCTACCAGTATGCCATCTGACACCAAACAAGCTCTAAGTGCTAATTACAATCCTGGTCTGCTAAACCAACACGGTTTTCACGGGCATTAAACAAACATTATCATATAATTTTCAAAAAATTATATGAATTACAACGTCTTATATTAAATTGTATAAGGAATATCAGGCCAGATTAGATTATCTATAACATGTACTGTTCCGTTTACGGCATCTAAATCCTTCTCTATAACCTTTATGTTATTGTTAATATATGTCTTACCATTCATATTTGTTACAAACAACCTACCCGCCGGTAATTTTGTCATAAAATATGAAGATGGACTATCTTCAAGAATAGCTCCTGTTATTTTTCTGTCTAATGTAGAACATTTAATAATACTACGGGCTGTCCCCTTATCCATATTAATAAAAACTTCGTCAGGTATGTGTTGAAGTTTGTCATCCCTGGGAACTAAAAGTGTCATGTTAGCCTGAGGATCATCATAAAGCCCCTCCATTCCCGATAATTTCAGAATATAATGGAATTTAGTAAAATCTGTGCTAAGATCTAAAAAATACGACAAAGAATATAAATTATGGGCTAAAACTGGTAAAGGACCACGAAGATCAGGTATATCAAACATATGCCTAAAATTCATGGACTGAGAATTTGGACCTATACTAACCATCTTTTATATTCATCCAAGAATATAAAAATTAATCTGAACTTAATCTGAACTTGGTCTCACAGAAAATCTATTAGCATTCTCAAGAGCCTTATTAATTACTATAGATAATACACCTTCCTTAATATTTACACTTACACTATCACGATTTGTAATACTTAAGGGTAAATTAATATTTCTCTTGAATTTACCATAAATAATCTCCCTCTGACGTTGAGTAATGGTATCATCAATAGTAGGATACTTTCTTTCACCTGTAATAACTACCAAATTATTAAAAAAATCAACATTAATATCATCAGCACTTATACCAGCAACATTAGAAAATATTTTAACATGGGTCTCTGTTTCAAATACATCCACAGGTGGACGCCACAAAAATTCTCCACTACCATTATTATTCAGCATATCACCCAGTTGTTCCGCAAAGCTGGTATTGAGATTAGTTTCTAAAAGATGGATACTATTTTGAAGTACCTCGGGCAAAGTCGACATTTTTAATTATAAAAATCTTCTTTTTAAGTGCGTAGATTATTTAGTCTATCAATTAGTTTTGAATTACCCGCTACTACCTGAGGCGGTGGCGCTGCTACTACTGGGGGTGATGCTACTACTGGGGGTGGCGCTGCTACTGGGGGTGGCGCTGCTACTGGGGGTGGAGCTGCTACTGGGGGTGGAGCTGCTACTGGGGGTGGCATCATAGACATTACTGGTTGCTGTAATTCAGAAGATTGGACAGTTGTAGTCTTGCGTTTATAGAAATAATAATATAAACCACCAGCTACTGCTAAAAGCAATAAAGTCCCAAATATCTTCCAATTATTATTTGATTCTGGTAGAGGATTATTGTAATGTTCATGGGTATGTGGCTTATTACCATAATGACTAATCTTAGGTGGCATACCTCCTTGAGGTGGCATACCTCCTTGAGGTGGCATCCCTCCTTGAGGTGGCATACCTCCCTGAGGTGGTCCCTGAGGTCTTGGCCCACCTTGAGGGTTTTGGTTCAAGTTTGGTGGAACTTGGCGTAATTCTGTAGTAATATTTACATCACATTCTTGGTCTGCTTTCAAGATTAAAATAAAACTTTTGTATGAATTTTTATCATTAACAAGATTACCAGATAAAGTTCCATTCTCAGCATATTTATATGGTAATTCCGCATTAGAATCTAGTTGTTGTTGGTCTACAACCACAGCATAAAAAGGGGCGTTATTAACACCTGTTATACTAAATTTTAAAGCAAAATTTACTTCAGAACCATTTAAGTCTATCATTTGGTTACGATTATCAAGATGATAAGTTTTAGTCGTTGCCATTTTACCATCTGTAGTAATTCTTTTAAACGGAGGTTTAAAATTATATAATTTTAAACGCCAAATATTATTTATTATAAAAACAATCTTCAACTCCCTGAACGGAACACAGATACCTACCCAAAACAAAGAAAAAATCACTAAGTCTGTTAATATATTTAGTTATATTCTGTGGAATAGTTATAGGTTTTAAATCAAGTTGTTCTTTGTCTTTATTATATACTTTTAATTTATCGTCAGTATCATGTAGTTCCCACAAATACCTCTCTACCTTTCTGGTTTGTGTACGACAAAGTTGTGCTTGGGAATCTTCCTGTCTTACACCTGGAAGAATAAACTTTGTAAGCTTGGGATTATATGAATCCATGAAATCTATCCATTCTTCAATCTTCAAAACATCTTGAGGTATTATTTCAGGAAGAATCTTCCCCTCCTTGTCTGTTGTAGCAATTATACTATTAATATCTTGAATGCCACTTTGAATATCTCGTAGGAATTTAACAAGACCATCCCTATTGTGTTCATCCATAAATCCAGTAATTGGTATTAGAACACATAACATTCCAATTCTACATGATAATTCATCTAATTCCCCTAATAAATCAAAAATAATAGTGTTCTTGGCAATACGTTTTCCGTCATATAACGATGATGTTCCAACATCTCCAGTTCTTGTATAAACTTTCATTTGTTTAATATTAAATTCTATTTCATTAAATTCATTTTTATATTACTAATAAATAAAGAATGGTTAGAACAGACGCTGCGAGTGATACGTGGTTACGTAATAATGGAAGGGATATGATTGGTAATTATGAATACATACCAAGAGATCATCAAGTCGCCAACGGTTGTAGAAGTCTAAGTCTTGCTGGATGCGAGCAGAATGGAAATTGGAGTGTTGGCGGTGATAACAAAGGACAGGATGGTGATTGGGATTGGGTGGGTAACCAAGGAGAAGACGGTCTGGCAAGAAGATGTAGTAGAGAATTAGTTCAGTCTTACATCATGTTCCAACCAAACGCTGGTTTTTCAACGGAATGTGTTGCGAGAGGCAAACTGGTTGATGATACAGCATACCTATGTAATGACCCTGCCTATGTGCTTCGTTATTCACGAGACCCACGTGGCACAACCAAATATTTCTGCGAATATAGACCACAACCTCCTACAGCAGCGGAACAAAATACAATACGCTCTTTTCGTTGTCATCAAGTCGGTGATAACGCCGGACAATGTCTTCCAGATTATAGAAAACAACCAACTACCCCCAATAGTCCCAATCATAACTCATATTCATTTTTTAAACCTACTGGCCAAGGATTAACAAATTGTAGAAAATACTGTAGAGCACTTCCCGATGGAATTGACGGACCCATCTAAATTATCTTCATATACTTATTATTGTATGAAGATAAAAAACTTAATTAACACGATCCCCAGTGCTTCCAAACCCACCGTCTCCACGAACTGTATCCTTAAACTGACCATTAACTTCCTCCATCTCAGCATATTCAGCTTTCCTCAAGACAAGCTGACACTTACAAAAAGGTAGCTGAAGTGATGGAGCATCTGGAACCACACGAACCAAAGCAATCATCAAGTTTCCAGTATAATCAGGGTCAATAGTTCCAACACTATTCGCAAGCATCCAACCAGTCTTAGACAGACTAGAACGAGGTAAGATTTCTACATAGTATCCTGGAGGAGGTTTTACAGCGATTTTAGTGTCATACAACATTACACCGTTTTCATATATCTTCTCTAAGCCGATAGCAGTTAGGTCAAAACCAATATCAGTTGGATAAGCCCGAGTTGGGGTTACAGCTTGACCACTACGTTTGATAAATTGAATCTTCATTTCTGTTTATTTGAAAGAATTAAACCTTTAATTTCATTTTTATTTCTTAATATTATATAAAAATGCCAGATCCATCACCACCAAATCCAGGTCTTGACCAATGGTTCGGAGCTGATATTGGTTATCATCCGATATTCCGAAGACATTTACTTATATTAGGAGATTTTTTACGTCGTATAGGGCCTACTGTTCAAAGAAATGGAAATATAATATTACAGATTATCAGAAGGTCCAGAGATTTGTATCCTCCTCCTATTCCTCTTCCGGATGGTACTCCACCAACATACCAAATATTTATTCCACCACAACAAGTTGCTGGAGCAGCAGCCCCAGAAATTCCAAATCCATGGACTTGGACTGGACCTTCATGGTTTAATTTAGTAAATATGTGGGGAGTGCCTAGGGGGGGAAGTACTTTAAATTCGGATACTTTACCAGAAGCTGTAACAGATGCAGCTGAGAGAACAAGAACCAATCCTGAAGAAAATCGAAGATCGCGCTACAATCGTCGGGGATCAAATATTTTTTTACAAAATACGACAACTTACCAACCATCTGCCGACCCTGTTTTACAAAATATACAAACTACTGCTCCACTATGGGCCCTAGTTTGGCCCTTTTTCCCACTTGTTCCAGCAATTCAAATTATTCAAACAGGGACAAATGGTCAACCTTTAGCTGGTGCTTTACCATTTTGGGCTGCTGCGGATCATATCACCGGCGAAGCCCAACCTGGAACTTACGGTCCTTTCGACACTATTCCTCCAACTATACTAGGTCAAACTCCAGAAAGAGTAAGTGCTATTGATCCAAATACCGCACTCCCACCAAATTGGACAACAGTTTTTCCGGATTTTCCTAACCCTTTCGCAGCTGAAAATGCTGCTGCGTGGAATCAATTTTCTGAACAAATGACAACTTCTGCTTCGTCTACACGACGACAACAACTACCATCAGCTGACCGAATGGAGAATTTTACCTCATGGTTGCGCAGATGGCGCGTTTTCGGAATTAATAGTGCTGCACAAGGTGGTTCTAATACTGCTCCGAACGACGATGCGGAGGCGGAGGCTACCCGTACTGCCGGTCCTCCTTTTAATTTAGTAAGTAATTCTCTTCCAGTGTTAGTACCAAATCTCGTGAGAAATAGGAATCAAGATGCTCGTGATCAAGCACGGCGAGATGGTGATCCAAACCCTGATGATGTCGTAGACCCTCATATGCAACAAGAAACAGATGATACTGATAATATTAGATGGGGTGGAGCTGACGACGTATTAGATCCATTTTACGCTGATGGAGCAACTGGTGGTGGAGCAACTGGTGGTGGAGCAACTGGTGGTGGAGCAACTGGTGGTGGAGCAACT
>MDTC01133699.1_pt1 | contig 11091 bp, 10 predicted proteins | sample 811181 | NCBI WGS metagenome assembly MDTC01 (sample SAMN05326644, study PRJNA326480) | marine metagenome | isolation source: seawater | place: Pacific Ocean: North | collected 2011 | reverse complement strand
GGTTGAGAGAGGTCGTCCGAATTCAAGTGCTGGTTTCCGCCTTTGACTTTTTGTTCGTCCTCGGCTCCCTTTGGGGGATGCAGGCACCACCTTCCGCCCCGGACTCTACCGGCCATTTTGGACGGTTCGGTGGTATGTTTGTCCCTGAAACTCTGATGGCTCCCCTGGAGGAGCTCGCGGAGGAATACAAGCGGGCCCGAACCGACGAGGAGTTTCAGCGAGAGCTGGATGGCCTGTTGTCCGACTACTGTGGAAGGCCTACCCCGCTCTACTATGCAGAACGTTGGAGTGAGCTTATGGGGGGAGCTAAAGTCTACCTGAAGCGGGAGGATCTCCTTCACACCGGAGCTCATAAGATTAACAATGCAATTGGACAGGCTTTGCTGGCTCGTCGTCTGGGAAAACGTCGAATCATCGCCGAGACTGGGGCTGGTCAGCATGGCGTGGCCACCGCAACCGTTTGTGCCCGGTTCGGCCTCGATTGCACCGTCTACATGGGCAAAGTTGATATGGAGCGTCAGGCCCCCAACGTGAGAAGGATGGAATTACTCGGGGCCAAAGTTGTCCCAGTGACCGCCGGGCAGGCGACCCTGAAGGAAGCAGTCAGTGAGGCGATGCGAGACTGGACCGCGTCGGTTGAAAATACCCACTACATTATTGGGTCAGCGTTGGGTTCCCATCCGTTTCCCATGATGGTCAGGGATTTCCATAAGGTGATAGGGGTGGAAGCCCGTGAGCAGGTCTTGAAGCAGGAAGGGCGTCTTCCGAGCCTGCTGGTGGCCTGTGTTGGCGGAGGTTCCAACGCGATCGGTCTTTTTCACCCGTTCCTTGACGATACGAGTGTGCGGATGGTCGGGGTCGAAGCTGGAGGGGATGGCATCATGCCCAAAAGGCACGCCGCGCGGTTTCAAGGGGGAAAGCTAGGTGTCCTGCAGGGAACAAAAACGTGGCTGCTTGCGGACGATGATGGGCAGATTGATCTGACCCACTCCGTGAGTGCAGGTCTGGATTACGCGGCAGTGGGTCCTGAGCACGCCTTTCTTCAGGAGCTGGGAAGGGTCGAATATACATACGCAACGGATTCCGCGGCGCTCGCGGCCTTTCAGCAACTCTCGCAGATAGAAGGAATTATTCCAGCGCTGGAGAGCGCGCATGCGGTGGCTTACGTCGCAGAGGTCGCGCCCAAGCTGCCTGAAAACGAGCTGATTGTTATCAACCTCTCTGGCAGAGGCGATAAGGATATGGATCAGGCGTGCCGCCTTCTGGCCAAGCAGGGAGACTCCTCCTGATCAGGTTTTCCACCAGTTTGAGTCCTTCTCCCATGTTTCTGGCGGTGGAGGCTCCGACAGGTCTCTGGCAGTCTCATGCGGCCGGTCCGAGGTCTCCGGATCCTCATTCTCCAATAAGTCGTCCTCTAGGTTGCTCGGAGACCCTCCGCTACGAGCCATCACAAAAAGAATCGTTGCAATCATGCCCAAGGCAAAGCTGACAAGGGCGGTCATGCAGATCGCTAGCATATCTCCGGGCAGGAGGGCCACCGTTTCAAACTCGCTCATTGCTCTTGGACTATATGCGCAGAGATTTCAGCGGAGCAACTGCGATATGTTCGGGCCGAAGAAAACCGGGAGTCGTGCAGGATTTGTGTAGAAATCACGGGCCTTGGAACGGGATCTGATCGGCGTTGGCCTCTTTCTGCTGCGGCGGGGCAGGAAAGTCCTCTGGTGGATTGACAAATGAAGGACTCCAGCTAGTCTCCGCGTCCCGCCAGCGTTAGCTGTCCCAGAAAACGCCTTAAAACCATGAGCAAGCGCACATACCAGCCCTCCAAACGCGTCAGGAAGCGTCAGCACGGTTTTCGGGCTCGGATGGCCACCAAAGCAGGTCGTGGTATTCTCAAGCGTCGCCGGCAGAAAGGGCGGAAGCGTCTCCTTCCCAAGGGGGCAGAGATCCCCTACAAGCGGCATACCGTGCAACACGGTAAGTAGCGCGGGGGTTGCTAGAGCCTTCCGTGGGGGAAAATCCCTTGGATTATGCGTGTTCCGCGCCGACTCAGCATGACGCGGAGAGAGGAGTTCTCCGCGGTCAGAAAGCATGGGCGTTCGATGGCCACGCGAAATTTCGTGATGGCGACTCTTTCAAGCCCTTCATTAGAGCATTTGAAATTCGGCTTTATTACCTCGAGGAAATCTGCCCGAAGGGCTGTAACGAGAAACCTGATCAGACGCCGTCTAAGGGCCATTCTCGTTAAGCATGGCGAGAAGATCGATCAGAGTCGCTATCTAGTGATCATTGCGAGGCGCAAAGCATCTGAAGCAAGTTTCAGCGAACTGGAGGCAGATTGGCTGCGGCTGGGCCAAGGGTTGGGCGTTTTCAGGAAAGATGTTCTCGAGAGTAATTCTCATTCCCCGTAGAACCAGTATTTCATGAAGTGGGTTATCCAGACTCTGATCAGGGGCTACCAGAAGCTTCTGCGCCCATTTTTACGAGCGATATCGGGTGGGGGCAATTGTCGGTATCACCCAAGTTGTTCGAATTACTTTCTGGAGGCTACCGAGGTGCATGGGTGGTTAAAGGGGAGTTGGTTGGGGATTCGCAGGATTTTACGCTGTCATCCGTGGGGGGGCTGTGGTTATGACCCCGTTCCACCGATTGCGGAGGTCGTGACTGAGAAAGACAGGGATCGCGCCTCAACCACTGGACAGACCTCTGCCATCGACTCAAAATCCCACTAAAAGTAACAAAGGAGTTTCATTTTGGATCGTAAGGCTTGGATCGTTATCGTGCTGTGCTGCCTGGGGCTGTACCTCAATCTGAATTTTAGCAAAAAGAACGCGGAGGCGGTCAGGGAGCAGGAACGGAAGGCTCTGGTCGAGAAGGAGACGGCTCAGGGGAAAGGGGGAAGCCCGGCCGCGGTTCCCGCTCCCGCCACGGGCGGCGAGGAGGCTGCTGCTAGTTCGGAGGTTTCGGTAGAGGTCGCGAAGGCACCAGAGACCAATCCGGTTGCCGAAGAAAAGACCTTCAAGCTTTCTAGCGGAGGCGCAGTGTTCACTTTCACGAATTTCGGGGGAGGAATCAAACGCGCCGAAATGAGCGGCCAGTTCGCGGTGCAGGATAAGGAGAATCTCGTTAGTCTGAATGAAAGTGAATCTGAGCCCATCGGCCGCCTGACCACCGGGGTCGACCAATATCTCGATCTTGTTTATGCTCATGTTGAGGATTGGGACACCGACACCAGTATCTCCTTTGTTGGGAAAACCAGAGAAGGTCTGCAGATCACCAAGACGTGGACGGTTGAAAAGCAGGAGGCCAGAGGCGCCTCTTCAGAAGATGAGGGCGCGTCATTCAGGCTGAAGCTCAACTTGGAATTCGAGAATGCAGGGGAGGGCCCTTTGAACCTGCAGGATTATGGTCTCTTTGCAGGTTCAGCCGCGCCTCTCTGGGAAGGGGAGTGGGACCGTCATATCACTCTGTTCTACCAGAAAGATGGCGACTACAAAAAACGCCGGGTAGTCAAGTTCAAGAAGGGGAAGAAGCCGCACTTCAAGGAGGATGCAGGCGTGCTCGGATTTGCTGGAGTGAGTAATCAGTTCTTCGCCACCATCATCTCACCGGAGAACCCCTATGATGCGTGGGTCTGGGGAGACCGAAGAGCGGTTCAATTGCCTGGGATCGCGGGTGGAGGCTCTGGAGAATCGATTCGGCTGGGAATGAGTTTGCCCGAAAAAAAGCTGACGCCTGGAGGTGATAACAAGGAGGCTCTAACCTTCGACGTATATATCGGACCCAAAAACAGTCGTCTTCTTGGTCAGACTGGGGAGAAGCACGATCGGGATTATGCAAAGGTCATGAACTACGGGTTATTCAGCCCGATCAGCAAGTTTCTAAACTGGCTTCTGAATGGGTTGTTTTCGAAAATCTTCTCCAAGGTTTCAGATTCGTGGGGATGGGGTTTCTCCATTGTAGTGCTGACCATCATTATCCGGGGGGCGATGTGGCCCCTGCAGAACAAGTCGACCCGCGCCATGAAGCGGATGTCGAAGTTACAGCCGGAGATTAAGGAGCTTCGTGAGAAGTATGCGGATGATCCCAATCGGCAGAATCAGGAGATGATGAAAATGTATCGGGATTATGGGATTAATCCCCTGGGAGGGTGTTTGCCCCTGCTGGTGCAGATCCCGATCTTCTTCGGATTCTATATCATGCTCCAGTATGCCGTTGAGCTTCGGCAGCAGCCTTTCCTCTGGGTTGAGGACCTTGCTCTACCGGATACGGTGGCAACCTTGCCCTTCGCTATTCCTTTTCTAGGTGAGGGCGTGAATCTTCTGCCGATTGTCATGGCGGTCACGATGGTGCTCCAGATGGCGCTAACGCCGAAGACGGGGGATAAGATGCAGCGTCGTCTCTTCATGATGATGCCGGTCATCTTCTTTTTCTTCTGCTACAACTTTGCCTCTGCCCTTGCGCTCTATTGGACCACCTCCAACATCTTCGCCATCGTCCAGATGCTCATCACCCGGCGCCTGCCTGACCCGGAGCTCAAAAAGAAGAGGGGTGCCGCAAAAAAGGGGTTTTTCCAAAAACTACAGGAGCGGGCCGAGGAGGCCCAGAAGACGCAAAAGGCGATGAGGTCCCGACAGATGGGAGGACAAGGACCCAAAAAGCCGAAAAAAAGAGGTCCTCGGACTGGAGGGTAGAATGCTTTTCTCCTCCCGGAAATTCCCATAAGGGACATACGAGTTTCATACCTAGCTTGACCGGGCGGCTCCGGATCCTAAGGTGGCGCCATGGAAGCGCTCTCTGAAGGTCACCAAATTCTTGAATCCATGGTGACTCAGCTCGGGTTCAACGTGACGATCGAGGAGGAAGAGAGCGAAGAAGGAGGATGCCTTCAGATCCTGACAGAGGAAAGTGGCCTGCTGATCGGGAAGCACGGCGACCGGTTAGACGACCTCCAGTATCTTGTGAACCGGATCCTTCAGAAAAAGGTTCAGGATCCTCCCCGTATTCGCGTCGATTGCGATCATTTCAGGGTGAGACAGGAAGAGAAGCTGATTGCTACTGCCAGAGACTTGGCTGACAAGGCGAAGGAGAGTGGGAAGCCCATGAAAATGAGACCGCTGAACGCGTATCATCGTCGTATCGTTCACAATGCGCTAGTTGATGATGACGAGATCGAGACGATTTCCCCGCGGAGTGACGAGCGGCTCAAGCGTATCGTCATCCAGCCAGTCTCCTGAGAGAGAAGGCCTCCTGAACAGGGAGGATAGCGAGGGCTCCAAGGATCACTACCCAGACGAAACATGGAAACGCATCGCCTCGTCCTGCCGGAAGATCTCAACCAGTATGGTTTCCTGTTTGGAGGACGGCTTCTTCGATGGGTAGATGAGGCAAGCTGGATTGCGGCCAGCCTGGATTTTCCATCCTGCCGATTTGTGACCATCGGGATGGATGAAGTGGTATTTCGTCACAGCGTCAGAGAGGGTACTATTATCTCAATCCGCTCGGAGCAACAGAAGGTAGGGGAGACCTCGGCAACCTATAAAGTGACGGTGTGTGTTGGTAGGATGGGTGAGGGAGATCCCATATTTACGACCCGCGTTACCTTTGTGAATGTGGACGAAAATGGATCCAAGCGATCTATCGGGGCGTGAGAGATGGCGAGGTCCCAAGAGGTTGATATCACTCTGGCATTAGAAAAGCTTGATGACCAGGAGGCGTGGCGACGAGCTGTAGCGCGTAAGATCGGCATCAAGCCTGGCCGAGTGGCGAGCGTAGAGCTACTTAAGAAGTCGGTCGATGCCAGGAAGTTTCCTGTGCGCTTCAAATTGCGACTTCTTGTCGGGGTGGATGAGGAAATACCTGCGGAGAAACTAGCAGTGCCATCCTTTCCCCGGACTTCTGAGAATGCCCGCCGAGTTCTGGTTGTCGGTTGTGGTCCCGCTGGGATGTTTGCGGCCCTTCGCTGTCTTCAGCTGGGGTTATGCCCGATCATTCTCGAGCGAGGGAAGGATGCGTCTACCCGCCGATTTGACCTTGCCCCGCTCCTGCGGCAAGGCAGGGTGATTCAGGACTCAAACTACTGTTTTGGAGAGGGGGGAGCTGGGACTTTTTCAGACGGAAAACTATATACCCGCGCCACCAAGAGAGGGCCCGTGCGTGAAATATATGAAATTCTGGTAGCTCATGGGGCCCCTCCCGAGATCCTTACCGAGGCCCATCCTCATATCGGGTCCAACCTTCTCCCGAATGTCGTCAAGTCATTGCGAGAAACGATTCTTGCAGCAGGTGGAGAGGTTCATTTTGGGAGCAAGGTGACGGATCTTCTCATGGAAAAAAGTTCCATGCGGCTGGTGGGAGTCATTACAGCCGATGGACATGAGTTTCGTGGAGAAGGTGTCATTCTTGCCACGGGGCATTCCGCGAGAGACATCTATTCCATTTTAATGCGGAACGGCGTTGCTCTCGAGCAAAAGCCTTTTGCGATGGGAGTGCGCATTGAACATCCCCAGCCCTTGATCGATGGGATCCAGTATCATCTCCGTGGAGACAAGAGGCGGCCAGATCCGCTTCCCGCTGCTCGCTACCGGCTTGCAACGACGGTCAAGGGACGCAGCGTGCACTCATTCTGCATGTGCCCGGGAGGGTTTATTGTTCCCTGTGCAACGGAGGATGATGAGGTGGTTGTCAATGGGATGTCGCTTTCACGAAGAGACTCCCCTTATGCGAACAGTGGCATTGTTGTCGGAGTTGATCCCGATGATACTTCGCCATGGCGGGAAGAACATGGGGTTCTCGCGGGGATAGGGCTTCAATTGGAGGTAGAGCGTTCTGCAAAGAAGGCAGGTGGAGGGGGGCAGGCGGCTCCTGCTCAGAGGATGGTGGATTTCCTGGGGCGGCGCTATTCACAGGATCTGCCCGGGACCAGCTATTTTCCCGGTGTGCGTGCTGCGCGTCTGGACCAGATTCTTCCAGAATTCATCGCGAATTCGTTGAGAAAGGGTCTTCTCCGGTTTAGCAAATCGATGAAGGGCTATCTCAGTGACGAGGCTCTTCTAGTGGGGTTTGAGACTCGAAGCAGTTCTCCTGTTCGCGTGCCACGCGACAAGGAGAGTTTGCAGCATCCCGGGGTCAGAGGGCTCTTCCCCTGTGGAGAGGGTGCCGGCTACGCGGGTGGTATCGTGTCGGCGGCCCTGGATGGGCGCAGGAGTGCCGAAGCGGTATCAGAGATGGTGAAGTGAAGCAGGGGACCTTCCCGGGTGCTCTTTGGGCAGTCCGTTGAGACAGCACGGGAGCTGAAGTTATTGTGTGGTCCTCATAACCGGAGTAAGGGTTGGGCATGAAATACTGGCTCATCAAGTCCGAGCCCCATGTTTATGGAATCAAGCAGCTTAAAAAAGAGAAGCGTGCTGAGTGGGATGGGGTTCGAAATTATCAAGCGCGTAACATGATGCGGGACGACATGAAGATCGGAGATCTGGCTCTTTATTATCATTCCAACTGCGCCTCGCCCGGGGTTGTTGGTATCGCACGAGTGGTCAGTGAGCCTTACCCTGATCCAACCCAATTCCAGAAGCGTTCAAAGTATTATGATGCGAAATCAAAGAAGGAGGATCCTCGATGGGTCCTAGTGGACTTTGAGTTTGTGGCAGAGCTGTCCGAGGAAGTGAGTCTCTCCCTGATGAAGGAAGACCCGCGACTGGCTGGAATGCTATGCCTGAGAAAGGGAAACCGTCTCTCCATTACGCCTGTCGAGGGAAAGCACTTCCGGAGAGTGTGCAAGCTGGGTGGGTGGAAGCCGTCCTGAATCCTGAGTAAAGAGCCCACGGAGGAGGTGGTGTGCCTGTTCCTGAATGCTCTCCGGGGTATTAGTGGTAAATGGCCCCGGGGCCCGCGAGATGGCCCTCACGGGGTCCGCGAGGCGCTAAGAGAATCGAGATGATTCTGCCCGGTGTGAATGCAGGCACGTAAAAAGGTGATATCCTGGTCAACTTTCCCAACGCTCGCCCCGCCCTCCATGATTGCGACAAGGAAAGAGGCTTCATCGGATGGTTCGATATCGGAGCGAACGATAGATTTTTTCTGCCCGCGCTCGAGGGCATCACGGATGGATTCGCACCAGATTTCATAGATACTGCAGAGGCGCGTTCTAAATCCCTCATCGAGGGGTGACATCTCTACTGCGAAGTTACAAATCGGACTGCCGTTAAAAAGGAATCCGGTTTCCGCTACTTCCCCTTCAACTCGTTTTAGAAACCGCTGCAGAATATCCCTCAGGGTGCCCAGGGGATCTTCTCCTTTTTCAAGGGGCTCGACCCACCAGTTCTTGATGGCCGGAACCATCAGTTCGTCGAGCACGGCGTATCCCAGCTCATTCTTCCCAGTAAAGTGGTGGAAGAGGGCGCCTTTGGTGATACCCGCAGCGTCTACGATGCGATTGATGCTCCCTCCTTGGAATCCATGGCGATAAAATTCGCGATAGCTGGCTTCCAGGATTTTGCGTCGGGTCCGCTTGGGATCACGCACACGGGGCATACCTCGAACCTACATACCTGAAGGAATGTTGCAAGCGAGGCTTCCGCCTTGTTTTCGGGGTGCGCTTTGTGAAAGTCTTCAGGGAGGGGCGCTTAGCGAGGACCGGGAGGCATTTTTTCATGCAGGAATCGGGTCATTGTCTCGTAGAGGTGACGCCGTGCATTTTTCCCCTCTCGGATTGAATGGGTGCCTTGAGGGTAGGTCATCATCGAGAAGGCCTTGTTGTGCTCGATGAGTTTGTCAACAAGCCGCAGATAGGTTTGGTAGTGGCAGTTATCGTCTGCAGCGCCATGGATTATCAGGAGGTTGCCTTTCAGGTTCTGGACAAAGTTGACTGGTGAGCCCTCGCGGAAGGCTTTGCGGTTTTCACTCGGAAGTCCCATGTAGCGCTCCTGATAGATCGTGTCGTAGTGTCTCTGGTCAGGAACGGAAGCGACAGCGATGGCAGTATGATAAAGGTCAGGATATTTAAAAATCGCGTTAAGGCTCATCGAGCCGCCGCCGCTCCAACCCCAGGAACCAATCCTTTTTGCATCAAGCCAGGATCGTTCCGCGAGGACTGCCCTGACTGCAGCGGCTTGATCCTTCGGGGGGAGAATTCCAATTTTCCGGTAGGCTTCTCGGCGCCAAACTCGACCCAGAGGGGACCGGCTGCCCCGGTTATCAAAGCTCATCACGACATAGCCTTGCTGGGCGAGCATGTGGTGCCAAAGCCCTCCCCAGCTGTCTCGAACCACCTGCCCGGCGGGTTCGCCGTAAACGTAAACGAGCAGGGGATACTTACGGGTCCTGTCGATATTTGGAGGCCGGATACAGCGGGCTGGTAGACGGATGCCTTTGCCAATTTCGACGTCAAAGAATTCCACGGGGGCGAGCTTGAGAGCGTCAATCTTTGTATGAAGCTCAGCATTATCCTCCAGAGTCTTAATGATGGCATGGTCCGGGAGACTGACAAGACGGGTAACTGAGGGTGTGTCTGCGTCTGATCGGGTCCAGACCGCGAATTTTCCTGATGGAGAGATGCGATAGGAGTGGGTGCCCCGGTGTTCGTTCTCGGGAGTCAGGCGGCTTAATCCTTGGCCGTCGAGACCAATTCGGTAGAGGTAGCGTTGGGAAGGTTCCTCGGGGCTGGCGAGAAAGTAGGCCCAGAGTCCAGCGTTGTCGACATGGAGGAGGTTGATATCAAAATCATCAGTGGTGAGCTTGATGGTCCTCGTTCCATCCCGGGAGACCCTGTAAAGCTGCTCCCAGCCATCACGTTCGCTGGTCCAGGTGAAATGCCTTCCATCCGGAGTCCAATGAAGGTTGTTGTTCATGACCACCCAGGTAGGATCCTCCTCGGTAAGAACCGTCCTTACTCGTCCACTCCTTCTTTGGGCAATCATCACCACTTTGGTGTCCTGAGCCCGGTTTAGTTGTTGAATGACAAGCTCGTCAGAATTGTCGGCACCGGCCCATTCCATCCTCGCGAGGTAGTGTTCGCGTGGGTCTCCTGGAATCTGGATCCAGGTGGTTTCGGTAGTTTCAATTTCAACTACTCCCACCCGGCAGGAGGCATTCCTCTGCCCTGCCTTCGGGTAACCGAAGCGTATCACCTTGGGGTATAGATTAGAGACGTTATCGACCAGAGTCTGCTTGCGGACGCCGGTCTCATCAAATTGCCAATATGCGATAGCCTTGCCGTCTGGGCTCCAGCGGAATCCATCCCGGACTCCGAGTTCTTCTTCGTATACCCAGTCGAAACGCCCATTAAATATTTGGTTGTTGCTGCTGGTTGTCAGGGTGCGAATGGAGTGATCCTCGAGGGATTCAATATGGATGTTGGCTTCCCGGACATAGGCCACATGGGTTCCTCTGGGGCTGAGTTTTGCGAACATGAGCGAGGAGGGAGCTGCGTCGGGCCCTCCCAGTTTATGCAGGGTTTTAGCTTGCAGATTATAAATCCAGTAGTCGCCGCGAGAATTACGGCGCCACACCCGCTCTGAATTTGTATAAAGAAGAAGAAGCGAACGGTCTGGAGAAAGAGCGTATCCGTCGATCTCAAGAGGGGGCTCCGACTGACCGGTTACAAGCTCCTCGGCTGAAACGAGAATTTCAGGATGATCCGGATTAGTGGCGGTAGATAACCATATCTCCTTACTCTCCTTGTATTTTTCCTGCTCAGACTTTCGCAGGAAGGTATAGCTGTCTCCATCCTCAAGCCACTTCAGGTCAAAGCGTTTCTCCTTGAGGTCCTCCTTATCGTGAATTCTAGCCAGAGAAAGCGAGGCCGGAGGAGGAGTGGCATCAGACCATGAACCAGCGAGGCAGGTCAGTGCGAAGGGAAGGGCTTTACAGCCTGTAAAGAGGGAGCCTTTTTTCATGGATCAGCGTTGTGGCTTGTTAAAGGCTGACAGGCTTATGGTGGAAATAAAAACATTCTGCGATGTTGATGTTCCCCTCTTCAGCGTGATGTGTTGGGATTTTCGTGGGCATACTGAGGTCCTTCCATAAAGGTTGATACAAGCTTAGTGCCAACAAATAGAAGCAGGGGTTATCAACCTTCAATGCTGTCGTGTT
>MDTC01224574.1_pt1 | contig 11093 bp, 11 predicted proteins | sample 811181 | NCBI WGS metagenome assembly MDTC01 (sample SAMN05326644, study PRJNA326480) | marine metagenome | isolation source: seawater | place: Pacific Ocean: North | collected 2011 | reverse complement strand
TTTTAATTATAGATTGCACTTGACCTATTCCCCAATCCTTTTGTGAAGGATTGATCACATAATCTCCAGGTGTAAAATCAAAATGGATCATGGAAAATACTTATTATATATATTATATATCAGCTCATGATTAATTCGCTAGGTATTAAAAAAGCACCCAAAGAAACCAAAGTTGTTGTTGCCATGTCAGGAGGAGTAGATTCATCTGTGGTAGCAGGTTTAATGAAGGAAGAAGGCTTCGATGTAACTGGAATCACTTTAAAATTATATAATGATAGCAAAACATCTAAAACAGGCAGGCAGTGTTGTGCAGGACAGGATATTTTAGACGCCAAAAGAGTTTCAGAACAATTAAATATAAATCACAAAATTTTGTTTTATCAAAAAAAATTTAAGGAGGAAGTAATAGACTCTTTTATTGATAGTTATGTAGCAGGAGAAACACCAATACCTTGTGTACAATGTAACCAGACAGTAAAGTTTAGAGACTTATTTAAATATGCAAAAGAACTAAACGCAGATGCTTTAGTTACCGGACATTACGTTACTAGACTTCAAAACAATGATAAAGCGAATATGTATAGAGCAAAAGATATTAATAGGGATCAAAGCTATTTTTTATTTAGCACCACTCAAGAGCAACTAGATTATTTAAGATTTCCATTAGGTGAGATAGAAAAAGATGAGACTAGAAATATAGCAAATAAACTTAATTTGAATGTAGCTGACAAACCAGATAGCCAAGATATATGTTTTGTTCCAAACGGGGATTACAGTTCAGTTATTAAAAAATTTAGACCAGAGTCTTTTAAACCAGGAGATATTTTAGACCTATCTAAAAATAAAATTGGAAAGCATGACGGTATAATTAATTATACAATAGGACAACGAAAAGGAATTAAAATTTCAAGCACAGAACCCTTATATGTTATAAATATAGATGCTGATAAAAATACAATTATCGTAGGGCCAAAAGAATCTTTGATTGTTCAAAGCATAAAATTGAGAAATTTAAATTTATTAGGCTCAGAAAAAGAATTTAATGAAGATATTTTCATAAAAGTTAGATCTACTGGCAGGTTATTAAAAGCAAAAATTAATTTTAAGGGTGGCGCTGCAAATGTTCAAATTATAGATGGTGAGACTGGAATTTCTCCGGGACAAGCATGTGTTTTTTATTCTAAAGATGATAATGGGGATAAACTTTTAGGTGGTGGATGGATTTACAAGACTACAAACAAAAATTTATCCCCATAATCAACAGGCAATAAGTTACGCAACTAATAAGTGATTCATTTTTAATTCTTAACATGATTTAATGTAAATGAATTAAGAGGCAACTCTTAACTGGCCAATTAAGGAAAAACCGAGAGGTTCAAGCTTAAAGGGCAGAAAGGTGGAAATAGTAGCGCTTTACATTTTCATCGGTAGGCTTGGCGGTAGCGCCTATAACGACGAGCCAAAACTTAAGAATTGTGGGGCGAAAGCCTCCAATTCTTTGGGTTTTAAAATTATCAACACTCCATCACAGCATCTTCTGTACTAATAAATTTATATCAACTAATAGTCATTTAAATCATGAGAATTGAAGAAGAACTAAAACTAGATTATTCAGACGTTTTGTTTAGACCTAAGAGAAGCACCTTAACTAGTCGAAAGGAAGTAGATCTAAATAGAACTTATAAGTTTAAATATAGTCAGCACGAATGGTCAGGAATTCCAATTATGGCTTCTAACATGGACGGTGTTGGTGAGTTGGGAGTAGCAGAAAAACTTTCAGAATTTGATATTATTACATGTTTAACCAAACAACATGATGTCAAAAAATTTAGCCAATATAAAAATTTAAAAGGGCTTTATAAAAATATTGCTTTAAGCATAGGTATTAAAAAAGAGGATTTTGAAAGATTAAATACTATTTTAAAAGAATTTAGTTTTTTAAAGTTTATTTGTGTAGATGTTGCTAATGGTTATACAGAAAGATTTAGTAGCTTCATAAAATCTGTAAGAGAAAAATATCCAACTAAAACAATTATTGCTGGAAATGTTGTTACTGCCGACATGGCCCAAGAACTTGTCTTAAGCGGAGCTGATATTGTCAAAGTTGGAATTGGACCCGGAAGTGTCTGCACCACAAGAATACAAACAGGAGTGGGTTATCCGCAATTAAGTGCAGTTATGGAGTGTGCAGATGCAGCTCACGGACTTGGTGCACATATCATAGCAGATGGTGGCTGCACATGTCCTGGAGATGTCGCTAAAGCATTTGGAGCAGGAGCAGATTTTACTATGTTAGGTGGAATGTTAGCAGGTCACGATGAAGGAAAAGGGAAACTAATAAAAGATAAAGGAAAAAAATATATTGAATTTTATGGTTCTAGCTCACTGGAAGCAAATAAAAAACACTATGGAGGGTTATCAAATTATAGAAGTAGTGAGGGAAGAATTGTAAGAGTGAAATACAGAGGAAAAATAAAAAATACCATTTTAGATATTCTCGGAGGGATAAGAAGCAGTTGCACTTATGTTGGAGCTCCGTCATTAAAACAACTGAGCAAATGTGCCACGTTTGTAAGAGTAACAAATCAATTCAATAAAACATTTGTAGAATAAATTTAAGTGAAAAGTTCTAAAAGATATTTTTTGAAATTTATAGGAACATCAGTTATTTCTACATTATTATTTCCATATAGTTTTTTACTTGCAGTTAAAAAAGAAATAATAAATCCAAACCTTTCAGACCAACAAAAAAAAATTATGCTTGAAGAAGCTACAGAGCGGCCTTACTCGAGCACTTTAAACCAAGAAAAAAGGGAAGGTTTTTTTCATTGTGCGAATTGTGGAGCAAAACTATTTGCATCAAAAGCCAAATTTGATAGTGGAACAGGTTGGCCATCATTTACAGAATCATTACCTGGCGCTTTTAAAACTAAAATTGATTATTCTTATGGAATGAAAAGAGTAGAATATCATTGCGCAAAATGTGGAGTTCATCATGGACATGTATTTGATGATGGCAGTACCTCAACTCAAAAAAGATTTTGTAACAATGGTCTCTGCTTAATTTTTAAGCCTAATGAATAACGCTTTAATAATTTTTTTTCCAAAAAAAATGAGTTAATAAATAAAATAATATCACTCCAATAAAATAGTTCCATTCAAGGCCATGTTTAAAATGAACGTTTCCACTTTTGATTAAAAGCGGAATACTTATTAAAGCGACAAAAATTAAGACTGCAACCAAAATCATTTTAAATTTTAATACAATTGAATTGAATAATGTATCTAATTTTTCTTTCAGCTCATAAAAATTAATAACCAGCAAACTTTGAGCGACTATTTCAAATACAATAAAACTGAGCAAGACTACTCTTCTCAGAAGTTTAAATATTTTAATGTCAGTCTCTATACCCAGAAGTAGAGAATGAATAATTAAAAAAATTGCAGACAAAATACCAAACACCATAAAAGCATTTTTTTTAGATTTTGTCTCTTTAAAATGATTTATTAATAAATTATTTTTGTACCAGTAGAGGCATAGCAATAATGCTGTAATAAACATTCCAGGTTTAAAAATTAAAAATTGAGGAAAAGTTCTTGAGGCTCTACTTATAGACAAACTTCCATCCAAATAAGGAATTGTAAACCCAGATCTACCTATTTGATCTACAGAAAAATAAGTATTTTCAAAAATAATATAGTTAACAGAGATGAAAAGACACACATTTACTGTAATCAGTGGAATTAAAAAAATCCAAAGACTCAAGGAACGAATTTGAGTTATTTCTTTCATTAATATACAGAAAATTTATTTTTTCTTATTTCTTTTTCTAGCTCTTCTTTTTTTTGAGCCTATTTTTCTTCTACCTCTGTGTTTTTTAGGGTATCCCATAATTTTGTCTCCTTTTTTTTATACTTTATTTGTAAAAAAAATATATAAAGTTTTAATTACTGTTTAATTATACTTAAATTATGAAAAAGTCTATAAACACAATTTTAAAACACAGTTCTAAAGATAAAATTAATAGAACAGCAAATCCTCCTGTTGTAAGAGCTTCGACTATCTTATTCGATTCGATGCAAGAAATTAAAGCTCATGAAAAGAAAGTAATAAAGAATCAAAAAATTACACATTATACTTATGGCCGTTATGGTAGCCAAACTTCAATTGAGTTAGAAAACATTATCAAAGAAATTGAACAAGCGTATCATGTTTTTTTAACAGGCACAGGATTTGGCGGGATATCCTTAGCTTTAATGAGTTTATGCAGGCCTGGAGATGAAATTTTAGTTTCAGACAATGTGTACGGTCCAACAAGAGAAATCACAGAAGATCTTTTAAAAGAATTTAATATAAATACTAATTTTTATGACCCAGAAAATTTTGAAGATTTAAAAAGTAAAATTACAAAAAGAACAAAATTAATTTTAGTTGAAAATCCTGGAAGTAATACTTTCGAATTTCAAGATCTTTCAAAAATTGTTAAATTAGCAAAAAATAAAAATATTTTTACTCTTCTCGACAATACTTGGGGCACTGCATTTTATTTACAACCTCTTAGAATTGGTTTTGACATGTCATTTTGTTCAGCAACTAAATATCTTTCAGGCCATTCAGACGCTATGGGTGGAACTTTATCCGTTAACAAAAAAGTATTTAAAAAAATTATGTTTTTTTACAAATTATCTGGATATAGAATGTCAGCCGATGAAGCTTATTTGATTATAAGAGGTTTAAGAACTCTAGATGTAAGACTTAAATCACATCAAGAAAATACTAAGAAAGTAGTTAATTTTCTGAATCGTCAAAAAAAAATAAAAGAAATTCTTTATCCTCACAAACCATCTTCCAAAAACTATAAACTTTGGAAAAAATATTATACAGGTGCAACAGGTTTATTATCTATTGTTATAAAAAGTAAAAAAAAATCTTCTGTTATAAAATTTGTAAATTCTCTTGAATTATTTGGGATTGGATACAGCTGGGGAGGATTTGAAAGTTTAGCACTCTTGCAAGAACTTCATAAAAGTACTGAGTATACTAAAGGTAGAAAATACTACAGGTTTAACAAAGACGAACATATAGTTAGACTTCATATTGGATTAGAAGATCCAAACGATTTAATAAATGATTTAAAAAATTCTTTAAGATTTATTAAATAAAATTTTAAGCTGTTCGCATAATAGGTCTTTCATCAATTGGTAAATGAACAAACCCTGCGAATGCAGAAAGCACTATAGAAAGATACCATGCGAAATCGTAACTTCCGTAAGTATCAAAAAAGTATCCACCCAGATAAGCACCTAAAAATGAACCAACTTGGTGGCTAAAGAACACAATTCCAAACAGAGTTGCTAAGTATTTAGTGCCAAATATTTGCGCCACTATTCCGTTAGTAGGCGGAATAGTTGCTAACCATAAAATTCCAAATAAAACTCCAAATGATAGTGCTGTGAACGTTGATGCTGGTAGAAAAAGAAATAAAACAAGAATTACGCCACGTGAAAAGTAAAGAATACTTAATAGTATTTTTTTGCTATATTTTGAAGCTAGGAAACCCATACCAATAGTTCCAAAAATATTAAAAAAACCAATGAGAGCTAAAATTGCTGCAGCTGTCCAGTCGGGTAAACCCTTTTGTTGAATGTATCCAGGAATATGAGTTGCAACTAAAGTAATCTGAAAACCACAAACAAAAAATCCAGCCACTAGAAGCATGTAACCTTTGTGTTTAAAGGCCTCTTTCATAGCGTTCCAAGCTGTTTGATCTCTAGTGAAGGAATTATTTGTTGTATCTACAAAATCTTTCTTGAACAAAAAAAGAGAACAAATACCTGCAAAAATTAAAAAATATATAAAGTATTGGACTGTATTTTGCCAACCATAAGCATCATTAGAAAACTTTGTAAATAACGGCATTACAAAAAAACCAATAGATGCAGAGCCGGTTACAATTCCTACAGATATCGTTCTATTTTTATCTGAAAAAAATTTTCCTACGGCTGCAACAGGAACAGAAACAGCTGAACCTCCTAGAGCGGTTCCTATGATAACGCCCATGCTAACAAGAAAAATCGAATTAGAAGCTGGTTGATTTATTACAATATAAGAACCAACAATATAAAAAAGAAAAGCAGCAAATGCAGCTCTGTTCGATCCATATTTGTCTGCAATCATTCCAAATAAAGGGGCTGTAATTCCCCAAAAAAGCATCTGAACACCAATCGCCAACCCAAATTGCGTTCTATTAATTCCTAGGTCATTATCAAAAAATTGATAAAACAAACCCCAGGTTTGACGAATACCCATAGAGACAAGAACAACTAAACATCCAGCTATTAAAACGATAATAGCTTTCCTATTTTCAAAAAAACTTTCTTTCATGTGAGATAATTTTTTTACAGTAAATGAAATTATATTCAATGATATTAACAAATACACTCTTTAGTTGTAAATATTTTGATTGTTTTTTAACTAATCATTTGAAAAAGTTAGTTAACAAAGGAGATTAAATGTTTTCAACCTCACTAAATAAAAAATTAGATCAGTATCACTTATTAAATCACCCGTTCTATAAATCTTGGAATGAGGGAACATTAACAAGAGAAATTATTAAAGATTATGCTGAACAGTACTACCAACATGTAAAAGCGTTTCCTAGATATATCTCTGCAACACATTCTTTATGTGAAGATATTGAAAAAAGAAAAATACTTTTGGAAAACTTAAATGATGAGGAAAATAGAGATGCAGATCATCCAAAACTTTGGAAAAATTTTGCATTAGCCATGGATGCTGATGCTGAAGAACTTGAGAAAGTTAAACCGTATCAGTTTACTAGAGATATGATAGATAACTTTTTTAAGAACGGTAGATCAACTTACGCTGAAGGACTTGCTTCATTATATACTTATGAAAGACAAATACCTGAAATAGCAGAAACTAAAATTCAAGGGTTAAAAAAATTTTATGGTGTTAATTCAAAAGAAGGACTTGAATTTTTTGAGGCTCATAAAAAAGCTGACGTTTATCACAGAGAAGAATGTGAAAAATTATTAGATGGGCTTTCTAAAGAAGAGCAGGGTAAAGCTGAAGTAGCAGCATTATCTACTGCAAAATATCTTTGGAATTTTTTAAGCGGAATAGCAGAAAAACATAAATTAACTCAAGCAGCTTAAAAAATAAGTTGAATATAAAATTTTAAGCTATAGAAAAATAGCTTATGAAAAGAATTCTAAGCAAAATCTTTGTGCCATCAGTTATGGCTCTTTTATTTTTTTTTGTTTTGACACCTTTAGCTTTTATCTTACGCGTTTGTGGAAAAGATTTATTAAAAATTAAAAATTCGAAAAATAGTTCTTATTGGATTAAGAGGAAAAAAAATATTAACCCAATGGACAGACAATTTTAGTGATTAATATTCTTGGTATTTCAGCATTTTATCACGATAGTGCAGCAGCACTTATTAGGGACGGTAAAATTATTGCAGCAGCACAAGAAGAAAGATTTTCACGAACTAAACATGATGAAAAATTTCCATTTAATGCGGTCAAATACGTACTTCAAGAAGGTAAAATAGAATTAAGCCAAATTGATCATGTAATTTTTTTTGAGAAACCTTTACTTAAATTTGAACGGCTGCTTACTACATACTTGGCATTTGCACCCAAGGGATTTAAATCTTTTTCTTTGGCTTTACCTATATGGTTAAAAGATAAATTATTTCAAAAAAGAAATTTATTTAATTTTTTAAAAAAAATAGATAAAAATTTTAAAAATATCAAAAAAATAAAGTTCTCTGAGCACCATTACAGTCATGCAGCTAGCGCTTATTATCCGTCACCATTTGACGAAGCAGTAATATTGACTTTAGACGGAGTAGGTGAGTGGGCAACAACTACTGTAGCCCACGGGAAAGGAAATAAAATTACAATGTTGAAGGAAATACATTTTCCTCACTCATTGGGTCTTCTTTACTCTGCTTTTACTTATTATGTAGGTTTTAAGGTCAATAGTGGCGAGTATAAAGTTATGGGCCTGGCTCCATATGGAAAGCCAATTTATAAAGATCTTATATTAAAATACTTAATAGATTTAAAAGATGATGGCTCATTCAGATTAGATATGAGCTATTTTAATTTTGCTACAGGCTTAACAATGACGAATAAAAAATTTGAGGAATTATTTGGTCAACCAGTTAGAAAAAAAGATGATGAACTACTCACTCAATTTCATATGGATATGGCTTCTTCTGTTCAGGCAGTGACGGAAGAAATTGTACTACGACTAACAAAAGATATTGCAAAAGAATATAATATAAAAAATTTATGTATGGCAGGTGGTGTAGCTTTAAATTGTGTAGCTAACGGTAAAGTTCTAAAAAACAAAATATTTAAAAATATTTGGGTACAACCAGCTGCTGGAGATGCAGGTGGATCTTTAGGTGCAGCTTTAGCCTATTGGCATCAAGAATTAGATCATCAAAGAATAGCTAATCCAAGTGATAGTATGCAAGGATCTTATTTAGGACCTAAACTTGATAATTCTACTATAGAAAAAGAGCTTACATCTCTTAATGCGAAATTTAAAAAATACCCTGAAAAAGAATTGCTAAATTTATTGGCTAACGAACTCAGTAAAGAAAAAACCACAGGCTGGTTTCAAGGAAGAATGGAATTTGGTCCAAGAGCCTTGGGTGCTAGGTCAATTTTAGCAGACCCTAGATCTGAAAAAATGCAAAAAGAACTCAATTTAAAAGTGAAATTTAGAGAGAGCTTTCGTCCATTCGCTCCCTCTGTTTTAACTGAATATGTTAGTGATTGGTTTGATTTAAAAGAGTCCAGTCCGTACATGCTTATGGTTGCAGACGTCAAAAAAAGTAGACAAATACCAATGAAACCTGAACAAGAAAAACTTTTTGGAATTGATAAACTAAATATTAAAAGATCAGAGATACCTTCTGTAACTCATGTCGATTACACTTCAAGAGTTCAAACTGTTTCTAAACAAACTAACGAACGATATTATAATTTAATTAAAAAATTTCAAGAAATCACTGATTGTCCAGTTTTAATAAACACTTCGTTTAATATAAGAGGTGAACCTATTGTGTGTACAGTCAAAGATGCTTTTAAATGTTTTATGGGAACTGATTTGGACATTTTAGTTATAGAAGATTTTATTTTATTTAAATCAGAGCAAAATGATTCTTTAAAAAAAGATTATAAAAATCAATTTAACTTAGACTAGTTCAAATCTAATACGCTAGCTGGATCAAGTTTAACATCAAACCAGTTCAACCTAATGTCAAGGTGTGGGCCGGTCGCTCGACCAGTTTTACCTACTGTTCCAATTACATCACCTTGTTTAACGATTTGACCATTATTTACATATATATCTTTCACGTGCATGTATAATGTGCTTACTCCATGACCATGATCAAAAATAATTGTACCACCGGTATAGTATAAATCTTTTTCTGATAGAGTAACCACACCATCAAGCATAGCTTTAATTTTAGTTCCTTCGTTAGCTGCAAAATCTAAACCATAATGTGGTGATTTAGGAATACCATTTAATATTCGTTGACTTCCATAAACGCCAGTTATTATTGAATTATCAATTGGTAGTTTAAATTTATTAGTAAAAAAACTTAAATCACTATCAATAGATCGCGCCAATCCAATTATTTTATTATCTTTTTTAATTCTTTCATAGACTTCCTCAGGAGGAGTCACTTGTTTTTTTGGCAAACCATCAATCCTTTGTATTTTATATTTTTTTTTATAAACTTTTTTTATATATTTTTTTTTTAAGTTATTTTTAACTACTTCAATTAAAACATCATTTTTCCTATTTTTATTCAAACCAAAAACAAAAAAACCTTTCTCAGATACTTTTACTTCACTTTTATCTATAAGCACTTTTGAATTTTTTTCAGTTTTTCCAAGGATCATATTACCCTGATGAAAAGTTCCTCTAAGCTCTAGAGCATAAAGTGAATTTGATGCAAAAAATAATGTCGTTATAAAAAATAATTTTTTCATTTTTCTTAGTTCTTAGAAAACAAAATATCAGTATATTTTATATTTTTTAAATTTAAATACTTAAAACTATCATATTTAATATCATGAGATTCGTTTTGACGATTAAACTCTATATTAAAATGATATTCTTTTAATTTTTTTGAAAAGCTGTCTAAGTTAAAAAAATAGAGATAAAATAATTTTGGTAAAAAATTCAATTGTTTAGCAACTATATGGTCAAATCTATCATTGTCTGAAAAAAAATGTGTAGCTGCAAACATAATATTTTTTTTTGTAATAGGCAGAATGTTTAATATAAAATTATTATAGTCATTAAGATATTGCAAAGTACTTCCACAATAAACAAAATCGTATTGATATTTTTGAATTTCTTTTAAATCATTTAATATAGTTAGATTTTGATAATTGTATTTCTTTTTAAAAGTATCAATTATTTTGTTTACCTCTGGTAAATTCATTAAAAAATAATTTATATTTTTAAACTCCTTAGAAAGATCTAAATAAAAATCTAATTTATCTCCTCCAAAATCTAAAAAATTAAAAGACGCATCTGGTCTAAATTTTTTCTTAAGAATTAATTTTATTTTTGGGAAGGTATTAAAGGATAGTTTATTATACTTATTATAATTTTCAATGATGTTTTCTTGTAATCCTATGGAATTTTGGATTGGGTGATTGTTTCTTGGAAGTCTTTTTAATTTCGTAGGTATAAATATTATATCATTATTTTTTAAGAGTTTTTTTTTTATAAATCCAGTTAAATAATTTGAAAAAGGTAAGTTATATATTTTATTAATTAAATTGATATTTTTCATTTAGTTGTTTTTATATTTTATTAATCATTTCTAAACGTTACAATAATCTTGATTTACTCAAAAGCCATATATTCTTTACACAGTCAGCAAGATAAATGGCAAATACTTGATTGCACTAAAAATAAAATCTATTATAAATCATGCAGAATAAAGTGGCGGGGTAGCTCAGTTGGTTAGAGCGCAGGACTCATAAGCCTGAGGTCAGTGGTTCGATCCCACTTCCCGCTACCA
>MDTC01024373.1_pt1 | contig 11093 bp, 9 predicted proteins | sample 811181 | NCBI WGS metagenome assembly MDTC01 (sample SAMN05326644, study PRJNA326480) | marine metagenome | isolation source: seawater | place: Pacific Ocean: North | collected 2011 | reverse complement strand
GTTTAAATAGTGGTTTTGATTTATTTTTTGGGTTTTTGCGTTTTTTGCGTTTTTGTATAAATTGGTCTAAGCAGTGTCTATTTTGTTTAGTATCGTGGTATCCTTCTTTGTACATTTCCAACGCGCTTTCCTTATTAAATTTATAGTAGGAATCTGCGCCGAATTCCTTACCCCAAATATCTGGCGCAAAACTTATTATTACTTCTTTGTCGCTTTCTAGTACGCCCCCCAATCCCACTATAGCGCCATCCATAGTATAAGAATTGTTATATTTGGTTGCTAAATTTCCAGATAGGATGGGGATGTGGCTAGAGGCTATACAGGCATCCAATACGTCATTTTTGTTTCTAAAATTATTCACGTACTTTTTTTGCGGAAAAGGGTTAAATTGGGTGATGCCTATCTTAACTCTTGAATAATCAATGTTAAACTCGGTATTCAGTATTATGTCCTTTGCCGCAAAGGGCCCCTCCACCCAAAAATTATCCTCATCCAAAATACCACATATAGATTCTACAATATTATCCAAGTTCTCCTTATCAATATCCGACGCCAAAAACATACTACACCAACTGCCCGCGCTAACTCCGGAATAGTGATACTTCTCCACTTCGTAGCGCTCTTTCAAAAATCTAGAAATACCCAATTGGTAAAAAACACCAATTGCTCCCGAGGTAAAATGTATATCCTTCGTGTAGGATGCCGGTTCTGGGTTATACGTTTCTCTGCCCATTAATATGCCCAGAAATTTAATAAGCATTTTAACAATATAAATCATTTAAAATATTAAAACTAACTAAGCGTAATGCCTTCAACTAGCGCGGATTCTAAGAAAAAGTTTTGGACAACGGAGGAAAAAATACAAAAATGTATAGTAATTAAACAGAAACTTAGAGATTTCGGTTTAAATACGGTCTACAAAGACCAAATGATTTTACTTGACGCTAAAATTCAAGATTTCGTTAAAAATGATGAAGAATTCACGGGCACCATCCCACTTCCCGGAATACAAAGGTTTATGGATATCAAACTCCGCAACAACAAAAAATGGGACATATCCGTCACTCTTAAAATGGAACGCAATCGTTAAGGCAAATCCGGATAAGGCATATCCGATGGCTTAACTGCCGTTTTCATCTCCCCCAAAGTCCACGACCAATAATACCGTATAGAATTTTCTTTCAGCGGCTCAAAGTTTATTTTAGTATACTGCGCTCTATCGTTTATTACCTCCAAACTTCTTTTTAGCGACGTACTATCTATATCATACGTACTTTTCCACGTAGGAGATTCTATTATCTTATTTACGTTAAATATCTTTTTATCGAGGTCTATATTTGTCGCCACCACGCACAGTGTTTCTTTTGCGTTCCACTGTTTTTTCAGGGTAGGTCTCCATCCTAGATAAATGTCATTCATCTGTCTATGATATTGGAGGTATCTTTCGAAAGAGTTTATATCGTTAAATAAATGACTGTAAGAATCTACGCGATATTTAGCATAATTAGCAAAGGTACCAAACCCAAACGAATTGGGCGTTGAATTTAATAACGCATCTACCCACTTTTTTGTAATCGTTGACGCTTCTGAATGCGTTAACAACTGTAAATCGCTACTGGGATTATCGTAGAATGTTTTTATAGAATTCTCTCTGTTATTACCCGATCCGCCACCAACTCGGGGCGGAGATATTAACGCACTTACCGAAATAGCAAACATCATCTTCAGGATTTTCATTGAATTAAAAAGGCTTATTAATAATATAAGCCTTTTTATTTTATATCTATTTTATTTATCACACTCTCCCCCGCTTCTCCACATTTTTATACGCAGGTCTCCAAATCCTCAACCCACAAATCGTGAGGACACTTAGCGCCCAAAGTTTCCAGAAACGTTTTCTTAGACGCTATATCCGCTTTAAGTTGTTCCACTTTTTCTTCGCTCATGCTGACCATTCTCATATCAAGCAGGTACGAGAAGTCTGCGTGGTCGTAATATTCTTTTTCCCTAAAGTAGGCCACAATATCAACCTTCTTCATCTTCATCATATTCAACTTCCCCCCCGAAACTGCTTTGATGAACTTTATCTTGGACTCGGCTACGTTTATATCGTGCTCGGTCATATTAGTTAGGTGTTTGTACCTCAGTCCGTAGTAATGACTTCGCACGTTGTAAAATTCTACCAATATTTCAGTGATATCGTTCATATACTTTATCTCGCCCTTCGAATCAATAACGTGCATGTTGTTCGCGTTCAAATTGCTGGTAAGTTTCATGTATTCCTCGAACGCAAGTTCGTCCTCCTGCTCCCCAAACTTATCTATCACGCCTCTGTCAAACAATACGAGAATCTTTACATCGTTTTCGCTAGAATAATCGTCGTAGCGCAATATGTTACCGTCGGTTTCCATCTTTTTGAGGAACTCGATATAATCGTCGGTCCACGTACCCACCGGAAGTTCCGTAATCTCGATGCTATTCGCGCCGGCAGATTTCCAAACTCCCACCGAGGTCCACTTATTTTTACTCTTCTCGTAAATCTCCCCCCTAAAACCCCGATACCACGGCTTCAACTTCTTCAGTTTCGCCTTCGTAACGTCTCCTTCCGCTTTCATAAGAGCGAGCAACTGTTCCCTCAAATCTTCGGGGTTGAAACAGGGACATTCCGTGCTAAAACCGGTAGCAATGCCCCTAAACCCGTTTATTAGAGCCAGTGGCAATATAGGCACGTAGTATTCCGGTTCAATAGATTGGCCGTCGTCGTCAAGATAGGTTAGGTTCACCTCATCATCTTTGTCGAAGAGTTTGTTACAATTCTCGGATAGATGCGTGAATATGTACCTTGGCGATGCCGAATCCTTGCCGCCTTTAATCCGCGTACCAAACTGCCCCGACGGCTCCAGCAAATTCATATTTTTAGCGCCAACGAACCGCTGCGCCATACCGATAATCGTCTCGTTCAAACTCATCTCTCCGTGGTGGTACGCCGAGTGTTCGCTGATGTAACCGGCTAACTGCGCCACCTTTATTTCGCTTCTGAGGTTTCTCTTGAAGCAGCCGAACAGGACTTTTCGCTGGGACGGTTTGAGGCCGTCTATGATGTTGGGAATTGCTCTTCGCACCGCGGTGTTCGCGAAGATGACCAACTCTTGGGAAATAAACCGCGATAGCGGAAAGTGACGCTGCGTGTAGTCTATTTCTTGGGGGTTGGCCAAGGACTCCCTAATCCACTCTTTGCGTTTATCGGAGTACGTCTTCGCCGGCCCAAACGCCTTTATCAGCGCCTCGGAATCCGCGCCCCCCTCCACGTTGTAATCCAACACCTGCATGTTTTTGAAATACTCCTTCGCCTCCGCAGAATTGCTAGTACCCAATCCCTTGTAGTACTTCACGTTGTATCCCGTTCCACCATTAGTTCGGTTCTTCCACGTTGCGTAATCGGCAGTGTTGTAAAACTCTATCACTTTCTTGCCTTTGCGCGCCTTCACGATAGGCGTTAGCATCGCGGTGACAAAACCGGCAACAGATAGAAGTTCGGGCCAACAACTGTGAATAAAGTTAATCAGAAGACCCTTGATGTGAAAACCGTCGTCGTCTTGGTCTGTCATCACCATTATTTTGCCGTAACGCAAACTCTTAACGCCATCCGTGTACTTTTTACCAAATTGGAGACCCAGAATACGCACTATCGCCTGAATCTCTGCGTTGTCGCCCAACTTTTTAGCCGTCACATCCCGCGTGTTCAGCAACTTACCCTTCAGCGGAAACACGCCAAAGTAATCCCTCTGCCTCGACTCCAAACCCGAAATCGCCATCGACTTCGCCGAATCTCCCTCCGTCAAAATAAGCGTACAGCGCTGACTCTCGCCCGTCTGCCCTGCCTTGTTCGCATCATTCAACTTTGGAATGTCCGTCAATCGACCTCGCTTCGCTTTCGGCGTCTTCAGCGCCTTCAGTTCTCGCGCTCGCGCCACCGCCAACACAGATTCCAATATGCCCAACTTCTCTATTTTCTTAACGAAATCGTCCTGAAGCGGCCACCGTCCTCTGTAATCCTTCCACGGCGTTATCATCTGGTCTTTGCTCTGGCTGCTGAACTTCGGGTTCGGCACCGTGGCGTTCACAAAAACCATCAACTGCGCTTCCACCAACCTCCCCGGAACCGTCAAATCCTTGTGCTTTGCCGCCAAATTCTCGCCTATCTTCTTACACAGCGGTTTAACCACGTGGTCTACGTGAGTGCCTCCGTCGCGGGTGTGGCAGCCGTTCACCGTTGATATTTGGACGAAGTCGTCGTAGGGATTGGCGGCGATACACACTTGCCAATCGGGAACTTCGCCGAATACGCGGGGGACTGCTTTTTTGTCTTTTCCTAGATAGAGATTCACGTAATCTTCGAACGATTTTACTGGGATCCGGGTACCGTCTATGCTCACGTTAACTTGTTTGTCTGGGCATAGGGCCGAAATTTCCATCACACGCTGTTCCAATACTGCGCGGGTTCGGTTTGATGACAACTTTTCCATACCAAACTTTGCCCAGTCGGGCTTAGCCGTAATACGGACGTACTGACGAACTGCTTTTGTACTTTTGATAATCGGTTCTCCGCGGTCTGCCATATTGTTGCGCCAAACTTGAGTGTATTCTTTACCGCCGTTCACTATTTTTACCTCAAATTCGCTACTAAATATATTCACCGCTTTCGCCCCAATACCATTCGTACCGGCACCTTCGCGCTCCTCCGTGTCATCGTAATTAGAACTCGTCAACATCTTCCCAAACAAAAACTCCGGCAAATAACACTCCCCCACACTATGCTTAACTATCTTTATCCCACGACCGTTGTTTTCAACCACAAAAGAATCATCGTTCAACGTCACCTTACACTCCGTCAACGTATCGTCACGCTTCGCTTCGTCCAAAACGTTCGTTATCAATTCGTCAAACAGTTTGCAGATACCCGGATTGTACGTGATATCCTTTAGTCCCATCTTCTTATCCTCAGTCATTATCCACGACAGTTTACGCACATTAGCCGTATCGCCAATGTACATTCCTGACCTGTGGAGTACATGCTCCCGAGGTGTAAAACTACGGTACTGGTCTTCCACTTTACGATCTTTAGACTTTGCTGTCGTCTTCTTGATAGTTGCCGATTTAGTTGTGGACATGTTGTTGTTTACTATGTATAAGTACTTCCCTTTTAAACCTCTTTACCGCGGGGTACTACCCACGGGTATTTTTTGCGGTGTCGGATAATACCCTTATTAACTCCTGAAAATCACCCGACTTTATCTCATAGTCCGCTCCCAGACTTCGCGACTGCGTTTCGCTCTGGTGTTCGTCCTGTTCCGTACTCGCCTTTAGCCTAGAAGTAACCCGTATTATCACGTAAGCCACCCCCTCTACGTTTCGCAGGGCCGCGTACTCGTTCTCAAAACGCAAATCGTCTATAACAACGCGCTTGTCGGATAGCGCGGTCGCTAAGTCTTCTTCGTAAGCGCTTATGCGTTTGAGCGCGTAACGCGCAAAAACATCTTTGTCAACGGAGCGCATGGCGTCTCCCAGAGTTTGTAACAACTTTCGGTCTTTGCTGCCTTTTTTCATGTTGTAATATTTTGTGGCGATTTCCTTTAACTCGTGCGCGAAACTGAACACCTTGTAGTTGTGGTGTTTTTCCAACCACTGGGACATATAACTTTTACCTGAGCCGATTTCTCCAACAAATGCCACCCTATTTTTTAAATATTGTGGCATGAGGAAATATTATTCCTCATTATATGTTTACAAACTTTATTTCTCTTCTTTCCACTTATCTATAGCCAAATTCGCCAACTTATCTGCCGCCTCGTTGTACTCATCCCCCGCGTGACCTTTCACCCACTTTATTGACCAAGCAACATTCAGTCTTTGTAAAACTTTCATCGCTCTCTCAAATAGGGGCTTCAACTTCTCGTTCTTAACCTTCCACGCGCCATTCATCTGTTGAACTATCAAATTGCTATCGGTATATATCACTATCCTATCATCCTCCTCAACCCCTTGCTTCTTTAAATACTCTACACCCATAACAACCGCGGTGTATTCTGCTATGTTGTTTGTTACTTTTTCTCCCACGAAATAAGTTAGATTTGTATCTTCTTTGCCTTCTACCACCACTACCGCGCCTGCTCCGCCGGGACCAGGATTTCCTCTACAGGCGCCATCCGTGTACAAATGAATTATTCTGGTCATTATTAATTATAGCACATTTATTTTTAAATATTCTCTTTTACGAACTTTTTCCAAGCGGCCACGCTACGCGTTCCTTCGGTATACTTTACGCTGGTACCGTCGGATTTCAATAAAATTACGCTAGGAAAACCCGATACTTCGTACTTATTAAGTAGTTCCGGGGGCGTTTCGCTTTCCTCGTAGTTTTTAACTTCTATTTTGCCCTGCGATGTTAATATAGGACTTTCGCTCTCCAATTTATCCCACGCTTTTTTCTCTCCGCTTCCCTTGGACTTTATATTCAAGCAATGAGGACACCACTCTGCCCAAAATAACATTAATTTGCCGCTCGGCGCTTCATTATTAAATTCTTCCACCTTTTTTAGATTCGTAAAGTTCTCGTACCCCATCAAACTCCACAATACTAACAATAATGTCACCACCACCTTTTTTATCAGCGCCAAAGTTATTTGCATTTATTTATTAACATAGTTTTTTATTTACGATTATTATCCAATAACCACCTCCCAACCCCGCTTTCTTTAAATGTTTTCCTTAACGGAATTTTACAACATAATCTCCTATTTATATTCGAACTCCACGGTCTGTGTTGAGGGCAATTTATGATGTCTATAAAATCTCTTCGTAACATATTATACAGGTTAAATCGCTCGTAAAGTATAGTTATATCATTTCGTTCTTGACAATCTGAACGTTGATACAACTCCATCTTTGCTTCTTCTACGTTGTTACTGCTGAATTGCCGCGTTAATAACAACAATATTATAAATAGTGTTCTTCGCATTTTGTATTGCTAAACGCCGCTATTTTTAAATAAAATACCCCCCATTTTAAATAATAAATTCAACCACTTTTTCAGCCATTTCCGCAAAACTTTCTCCTTCCCCCAACTTCAAAATATTATCCCACCCCGCGCCACTCAACCACTCCCTGTGATACCTATCGCACATCTCTAAATATTCTAGCGGTATATCTTCCCCCTTTCGCGAACGCATCTTAACCCGCTCGTCGCACGTTGACGGTGGTATATCCAGATATATCAACCTGTGCGCTTTCAAATTCTTCTCAAAATAAGAAAACCACAAATTATATATTTGATATTCAACGCTCTTTATCTTACCAGTATCATACAACATCTTCGCAAAAACATTACAATCCGTATAAACACAGCGCTCCGATATTATTATACTATCCGGATTTTCTTTCACAACCGCATCTATCTCCCCCAACCGCGTTATATAAGCCAACATCTGAAACGAAAAAGAATACTTCTCCTGATCCTCATAAAATAACTCTATTATATCTTTACCACCTTCACCTATCTCCTGCCACTTCGCAACCGGCTCCTCTATAAATACCAACTTCTTACCTTTAACCTCCCCACCCCTACTCTTCAAATACTCAACTAATGTCGATTTTCCAGAGCCAACGTTACCTTCAATACTATAAATCATTTACTATACATTTGCGTCACACCTCTAAATACCTTATTTTCCCCTCCCCCCAAACTATTTAAAAATATTTTCCTTATTTTAATAAACATGTACACCACAACTACAACGATTATTAGTCCAGAGGCAAGTAACCCTACTTCAGAAGGGTTGGTTGCGCCAAGACATTCATCTCCCGATAGCGATAAGAAAAAATCGTATGCCACGCTAACTATCGATCAAATTGACCCCGAGGAGATAAAAAGGTTTACCACGCCTCACATGACAAGAAAAGATATTGAACAAATTATCGGCTTCAGACCCAAAAAAATTGACATCTTTAGGCAGGCCTTCGTTCACAAATCTATTCTCCGCATTATCAAACTTTTACCAAAGGATAGTGTTCCCGATTATATGTACGAATCTAACGAACGTCTAGAATTCGTCGGAGACGCCGTACTCTCTAATATCACCGCTTTCTATCTATACAACAAATTTCCCGACAAAGACGAGGGCTTCTTAACCAAAAAACGATCCAAGTTAGTTGACACTAAAGCCTTAAGCAACTATGCGCGCAAAAAAGATTTGGGTAAACACATGCTTATGAGCAGACACCTCGTTCAAATGGATGGCAAAAATAGGGAAAAAATGCTAGAAAATGTTATGGAGGCCCTTATCGGCGCTATCTATATAGATTTAGGCATTGAACACGTAACCACTTTCGTACACAACCTTTTCGACAATCTTACCGACTGGAACGAAGTTCTAAGGGATACTAACTTTAAAGACCAAATTCTAAGGTACTGCCAAACAAACGCTTTAGAATTACCCACTTACGAAATTAATAAAACTGATGGTCCACCTCACGACAGAACCTTCGAAATGAAGATCGTCGTGGGAGGGAAAGTCCTCGGCATCGGTTCTGGTAAAAAAAAAGGAGATGCCGAACAAAAAGCCGCCCACCAAAGTTTGCTGTATTTGAAAAATAATCCTTATTAACGCATCCCTACCTTCATTACGCAGCACCATCTTATCTAGTATCACTAGAAGATGGTAGTTGTTTTTTTAATTTACCTACAATTATATCAATACGAGGTATAACTACCTCCTGTATTAAATGTATCTGAACTGCTAGTTTTCTTCGTTCATAAAGCGTTTCGTCTGTTTCTCCTAAAGCGAAAATTTGTTTCATTAGACTACCATCGGTTTGGCTTATTGTTTGTTTAAATAGATTTTGTCTAAAGTCTTCATAAGTTTTAATTAGGCTATCTGTTTCCTCAGGTGTTGGAGGATTTGTAACTCCTATTAATCTCTCTATATCCTGTTTCATTTCCTCTTTTATTTTATTCAAATCTGGACGCCCCTCTTGTGCCGCATCATCATCCTGTTTTGAATCTATGTACGCCAATATCAAATCTACGTTCAATTCTGCGGTTACTTTTTTTACCAGTTGTTCTTTTGCTTGTTCTTGAACGACACCACCAGTTCCAACAAGTGGCGTTATTAATAAAGCATTTTTTATCAATTCACTAATGTCATCATCCCCCCGATCATCTTCTTTTAATCTGTCTAATTCACCTTCCAGTTGAGTTATAACTTTATTGTATTTGGTTCGCGTATCTTCACCCGGTGTCTGCTCACCTACTTTATCTAGTATGGCATCTCTTAGTTTATTGTGTTCTTTACTCTTCAACAACCAAACGGGATCACTTTCTACAGGCAACCACGTTCTTGGGTCTTCTTTTTTATTATAAACCAGTTTCTGTTTGCCTTCTTTGAGAAAACGTACTAATTCTATTGATACGGGTTTTATATCAAAGATTTTTGGTGATGATGGTGATGAATCTGATGATGATGAAAAAAACCAATAATACTCCAAATAATCAGCCGAATCGGTGATAATAGCGTTGTCTACTTCTGATTGAGAACGCAACAAGCGATTTAGTAGGTCTTTTTTATTCGTCTTTTTTTTGAGGTACTTATTATATAATATCCGTCGCGGGTTTTTGGTTAATATAAATATAGACATTCCCCACAAAATTAACAAACCAGTCCCTATTATAAACAATGCTGAAATTCGTAGATTTTTAGGGACTTTTTGAGATATATCCAAAAATATCATTTGAAATGCTAAAAGAATTAAACCCACTATTATAAATAGAACACTTGTCCAAAATAGGTATGGACCGGAGCGCCCCGTATTTATTAGAGTCCCGTAAGTTCTGCTCATATCAGTCATTAATAAGATAAATATTGTTAATCCACCAGATATCACACACCACGTTCCCGATTCGTAAAATGTTTTGTCATCGTCATCGTCATTAAAAAAATAGATAAGATGAAGCACAATTCCCGCCAGTATTAAAATTATTCCAACCATTAAAATAGATAATGGAACTCTATGTATTAGTTCTGTTGCTACTATTCCCGCCTTTTTTGCTAGACTCTTACCCCCTTTTAATAAATTATCGCCCCTTCTTGTATGATACACGTTCGTAATAAATATAGAGAACCCACCAAATGCTAACAAAACCCAACCCCAAATTTCTAACGATTTCTTGTGGTTTTCGCTATCGGTGCCATCCTCAATCGTAGAGGACCCAATTAATAATCCGATTCCCGTTATTGTCAACACGGTAAATAAAATAGGTAATGCCCGGTTTGATATTGCTGTTATCTCCTTTTTTGTTAGACCCTCACCCTCACCCTCACCCTCACCCTCACCCTCACCCCCTGTTAATAACTTATTGTCTTTTGATGTATCATTATATAATCTATAGATAGACATTCCCAACAAAAGTAAAGTACCAGCCCCTATTATAAAGAATGCTAAAATTCGTAGAATTTTTAATGCTGAAATTCGTAGAATTTTTTTATGATCCTCATTACCGACATCATCGTTTTCATCATTAATGTCAGATATACCCAAAAGGACAGATGATACCAAAAGAACACACCCCAATATTATAAGTACAACACTTGTTATAAATAGGTATCGATAGGAGTCCTCCCCAGCGAGCTCCCCTCCTGTCCACCACGTCGCGACCGCGCCTCGATCATACAGGTTCGTAATAATTATAAAGATCACACCAATTGCTAACAAAACCGAACCCGAAATTATTAAAGGTTTCTTGTGTTTTTCGCTATCGGTGCCATCCTCAATCGTAGAGGACCCAATTAATAATCCGATTCCCGTTATTGTCAACACGGTAAACAATACGTATAGAGTTGTTTTATTAAAGATATTACTCCCTTTCTCCTGTGAAGCGGCTGCCGCTGTCGCTTTCTTTATAAAAGAATCATATACTTCAGTAGGCTTAAAATAACTGCCAATAGAGCAGAATAAATAGACCACAAGACAAATAGAAAGTAATACAGAAGAACTAACCCAACCCGCGTAGCCCTCAATATCTTCTGGGCTGTTTGGCG
>MDTC01136389.1_pt1 | contig 11095 bp, 9 predicted proteins | sample 811181 | NCBI WGS metagenome assembly MDTC01 (sample SAMN05326644, study PRJNA326480) | marine metagenome | isolation source: seawater | place: Pacific Ocean: North | collected 2011 | reverse complement strand
GCGAACAAAGTTCTTCAGTGAGATTCGCACTTTGCGATTCCCTCCCGCGCATCAGCGGTGCATTCTTCGCCCATGGCTGATTCATCAATCGATGTCCGCTACGTCGCGAACCTCGCGCGTATCAATTTAAGCGAAGAGGAAGTAGAGCGCTTTGGCTCCCAACTCACCGGGGTCATGGAGCACATCGAGAAGCTTTCCGAAGTTGACATCGAGGGCATCGAGCCCATGTCTCACGCCAACACCACCTCGAACAAAGTGCGTCCGGACGAGCCGGTGGAAAGCCTCGCTGCCCAAGGCTTACTTCAAAATGCTCCCGACCAAGCGAACGGTCAGCTCCGTGTCCCAAAAGTCGTCGACGCCTAAACTTTCCAGATACATGTCTCTCGCAGCTCAATCTCTCAGCTCTTTACGTCGGCAGCTCACAGCCGGCGAAATCTCCCCCCGCGACATCATCGAAGATGTCGTCTCACAAATCTCCGCCCGAGATGGAGATATCGGAGCCTTCATTTCATCCGAACCTGAAACAGCTCTGACAGAGGCTGACAAGGCCGACCTCTCGCTCCCTCTCGGCGGTCTGCCCATTGGGATCAAGGACAACATCAATGTCGAGGGATCACCCTGCACCTGTGGTTCTAAATTCCTCTCCGGTGCCTACACTTCCCCGTATGACGCCACCGTCATCAAAAACCTGAGGTCCGCCGGCGCGATCCCCTTTGGTCGTACCAACCTAGATGAATTCGCGATGGGCTCATCCACCGAGAACTCTGGGATTCAGCTCACCCAAAACCCTGCCGCTCCGGGACACACTCCAGGAGGCTCCTCCGGAGGTTCCGCAGCTGCCGTGGCAGGTAACTTTATTCCCGCTGCGCTCGGGTCGGACACAGGTGGCTCAATCCGCCAACCAGCCAGCCATTGTGGGGTGGTAGGGTTGAAACCTTCCTACGGTCGGGTTTCCCGCTATGGCCTCGTTGCCTTCGGATCATCCCTTGATCAAATCGGACCACTCACACACACCGTTGAAGACGCCGCTCTTCTCCTCAATGCCATCGCCGGAGTCGACCCACGCGACTCCACCAGTCTGGATGCCGAAATTCCCGATTATACCGCAGGACTCGATCAAGGAGTCGCTGGAATGAAACTCGGACTCCCCAAGGAATACTTCACCCACGGAATTGACTCTCAAGTTCGCGAACGTGTCGAGAGCGCTGCCAAGGCCCTCGAAGCTCAGGGAGCCGAACTTGTCGAAATTTCCCTCCCACATACTGAATACGCCATCGCGACGTACTACATCATTGCTCCAGCCGAGGCATCATCCAACCTCTCGCGCTTCGACGGCGTCCGCTACGGCAACCGTACCGAGAACCCCAAGGATATGCTCTCACTCTATACCGACAGCCGGGAAGCAGGATTTGGTTCGGAAGTGAAACGTCGCATCATTCTCGGCACTTACGTTCTCTCCTCCGGCTATCACGATGCCTACTATCTCCGCGCGCTAAAAGTCCGCACGCTCATCAAGCAAGACTTCGTTCAAGCCTTTGAAAAAGTGGACGCCATCCTGACTCCGGTCGCTCCGGACGCTGCGCCAAAGATGGGAGCCGCTTCGGGCGATCCACTGAAGCACTACCTCGCCGACATCTTCACGATCTCCGCCAACCTTGCCGGGAATTGCGGGATCTCCGTGCCGCTCGAACCTGTCGACGGACTGCCGGTCGGACTTCAGATCCTCGGACCACACCTCGGAGAACAGACGATCCTCCGCTGTGCACGCGCTGTCGAAGTTTTATAAGTGCAGATCGTAACTACGGCCGGCCTTCCCTTCGCGCCAGTGAATGAAGGCCCGGTTCGCAACAGCCACCCCACCCTGTGTGGGATAGTCTCCGGTGAAATACCAATCTCCCGACGGTCCTTCAATCGAGTCATGAAGGTTATCAACGGTCTGATAAAGCACTTCGACTTCACCGTGCCAATCGATATCCTCGGGATACACGATTGCGGCAATCTCCTTCGAAATTTCATCGTCGGTGAAGTCAGCGTAGAGCCTCTTCACCGCATTGATTCGTTCTTCAGGCGGCTTTTCGAGCTCGGCAATGCAATCCTTGTAAACGCCTTCGATCAAGCCCGCCCTTCCCGAGCGTTCCAGCAAATTGATCGTGGCCTGAAAGGCGATAAACTTGCCCATCTCCGACATGTCGATGCCGTAACAATCAGGATAACGAATCTGGGGTGCTGTTGAACAAATAACAATCTTCCCCGGCTTGGTTCGCGCTAGAATCTTAAGGATCGATTGCTTCAGCGTCGTTCCGCGAACGATCGAATCATCAAGAACCACCAGAGAATCCCCTTCTCCCACGACACCATAAGAAATGTCGTAAACGTGGGAAACCAATTGATTGCGCCCGCTTTCCTGAGAAATAAAGGTCCGCAACTTAATATCCTTGTGAGCAATCTTCTCACCCACGGGCCAATTGCGGAGAACCAAATCGTCGAGCCTTTCCTCCGTGAGTTCTCCCCTCTGAAGGGCTTCCAGAATATCCGAACGAACTTTTTTACGTCGATAGAGACGCAAGCCATCCATCAAACCATAATAAGCTGTCTCCGCAGTATTGGGAACAAAGGAGAAGACCGACTTATCAAAGTCATGTCCAATAGACTGCACAACCTGATCCACGAGAGCCGCACCCATCGCCTTGCGCTCCTTGTAGATCTGAGGATCATTTCCCCGCGAGAAGTAAATCTTCTCGAATGAACACGGCTTGGGATCCACCCTTTCCGCGAAGCGTTCCGATTGATGCTCACCCGAATTCTTAATCGTCATCACGGTGCCAGGATCGAGCGCTTTCACTTCGTCCTGCTCGGCTTCAAAAACCGTCATAAGGGGAACCCGCTCGGAGGCAAAAGCAATCACCTCGTCTGTCTCATAATAATGACAGGGACGAATACCATGCGGATCCCGCATCACAAAAAGATCTCCATTTCCAACCACGCCGGAAATACAATATCCGCCATCCCAGCCCTTTGCCGACTCCGCGACGATATGCGCGAGATTGAGACGTTCGGAAATTAGCTCCGCGGTATGATCGCCGGCAATCCCCTCGTCCCTCACCTCGTGATAAATATCCGTGTGGGCCTCATCCAAATGAAATCCAATTTCCTCCAGCACCGTCTGGGTATCCGTTCCAAACACCGGGTGCTGACCACGATCCAACATCCGCTGGTTCAGCTGGCTGGTATTGGTCATGTTAAAATTTCCCATCACCATCAGACTCCTTGTGGGCCAATTGGTCCGGCGCAGATAGGGATGACAGGAACCGTCATCAAATTCTCCCGATGTCCCGTAACGCAGGTGTCCCATGTAAACATCTCCAGCAAAATCAAAATTCGTGCGGAGATCATCCGGGTTCTCTTGATCAAGAAGCCCCTTGCGATGCTTCCGTTGCAGATCCTTGAGCTCCTTGCGAAAGAGCTTGGCCAAGGAATCCTTCTTGGAATCCCGACGTCTGAAAATATATGGTTGCCCCGCTGGCATCCCGATTTTGGCACAACCGATTCCAACCCCGTCCTGCCCACGATTGTGTTGCTTCTCCATCAGAAGAAACAATTTATTAAAGCCCCAGAGAGCCGACCCGTAACGGTCTTGATAATAGGCCAATGGCTTCTTCAATCGCACAACGGCGATTCCACACTCGTGTTTGAGAGAATCGCTCATAAATAATCAGGATTAGGATTTTACGGTGGCAGTGATGCCGTCTCCATCGCGAAGCTCGCCCAACACAATGCCACCCGGCCCGGCCGCGCAGGCCGCCTCCACCGAATCAGGATCCACTACCGCGACCCATCCGATGCCCATATTGAAGGCATTAAATCGATCCTCGGGATCGGTGTGGAGCAAAAGCTTCTGGACCGGCTCATTCTCCCAATAAGGAATCATGAGGTCCGCCCCCATTCCCCGGAACAAGCGCTCCAGATTTTCAGGAAGACCACCGCCGGTGATGTGGGCAAAGGCCTTCGCGCGAACACCCGCTGACTTCAAGGCGTTGGTCACGTCGTGATACAAACGAGTTGGAGCAAGCATCGCCCTGATCTCTTCATCGCTAAATTCAGATCCATGTTCACTGAGAATGCGACGACAGAGACTCCAGCCATTGGCGTGGAACCCGTCGGATTTGTATCCCACCAAAACATCTCCCAATTTTGAAGTATCCGGCTGAATCATTTCATCCTTCTCTACTGCGCCGATACAAAACCCTGAGAGCTCAACAACATCAGGAGGAACAAGCCCCGGCATTTCCGCCGTCTCACCTCCTGCCAAAATACAGCCACAGTCTTCGAGGTAATCGCACATTCCCGAAATCAGGCGCTTGATCCGCTCGGGATGGAGTTTTTCAATCCCGATGTAATCCAGGAACAGAAGAGGATCACCACCCGTCGTGATAATGTCGTTCACGCTCATGGCGATAAGGTCCTTCCCGGCTTCGGATTCCATTCCGTGCTCCAGAAGCAATTCAATCTTGGTTCCCACTCCGTCGCAGCCAGTGACAATCACTGGTTGGCGATACTCACTAAGGTCAAAAGCCGCTGCAAAGAGGCCGAAGGAATTGTGCAACTGCCGCTGTTTCTGCGTCCGAGCAACGTCCGATTTAATCTCGTTGACCAGTGCCGCAGCGGCCCGGGTATCAACTCCAGCTTCTTGGTAGGTAACCTTGTTCGCCATAAGCTTCGGACGGGTTTTAACCTTCCCCCACCTCTCGTCACGCCTTTTTCTTTTTAAAGACACGATTGTGAATAAGTGACACTGATTGAAGGTCCCACAACTACATGAAATTCCCTCCTCTTTCGTTTGCTCTCGTCCTACCTGTCTCGGCTGCTCCCACTTGGCTCAACCAGGGCAATACCCCCCAAAAAGCCCCTCTCCGCAAAATCTCATCCACCAGGCTCTCCTACACCATGTTCTGGAACGGAAGACTCAAGTCCGCCAACCTCTGGATCTCCGATGACACCTCGCGAATTCCAGTTGAAATTCGTGCCAAAGTCTTCGGAGGCGAAGTTCTCTGAGACCCAAAGTTGGTTCTCGCGGAGGAGGGGGACTTGCGCTTCACTCAAGCTTTGTTTCATGCGAATTATTCCCATCGTTCTTCTCTTCAGCACGCTCGGCGCAGCTGGAAAGCTCTCGTTCAATCGTGATATCCGCCCCATCCTCTCCAATAAGTGCTTCGCCTGCCACGGTCCCGATTCCAAAACACGCGAAGCTAAACTGCGCCTCGATCAGCGGGAATCCGCTCTCAAAGTCATTGAGCCGGGAGCACCTGACAAAAGCGAACTGATCGCTCGCATTACCCACGTTGATGCTGAGGAAATCATGCCTCCCCCTGAGACCAATAAGAGCCTCTCTCCCAAGGAAATTCTGTCTCTCCGAAAATGGATCGAAGAAGGCGCCCAATTCGAACCTCATTGGGCCTTCATCCCTGCGACCCGCAAAAACGAAACAAGAAACATCGACTATTTCATCATCAGGCGCCTCCAGGATTCAGATCTAACGCTCTCCTCTCCCGCCTCCAAGGAAACGCTCATTCGTCGCGTCAGTCTAGATCTGACAGGAATTCCTGCCTCGCCTGAAGAAGTAAGCGCTTTCTTGGAAGACTCCTCTCCCGACGCCTACGAAAAGCTCATCGACCGACTTCTGGCCTCACCTCGATACGGCGAACACATGGCCGCGTTCTGGATGGAAGCTTCGCGCTACGCGGATACCGATGGCTATCAAAACGACCGTTACCGCTACCAATGGGCTTGGCGTGATTGGCTCATTCGCGCCCTGAATCAAAATCTTCCCTACAACGAATTCATCACCCACCAACTGGCAGGAGACATGCTTCCGAACACCACCCTGCATCAACAAATAGCAACGGGCTTTTGCCGCAACCATCGCATTAATTCCGAAGCCGGATCGATCCCCGAAGAATGGCAAACTGAATACGTCGCCGACCGGGTCGATACCCTTGGCACGGTCTTTTTGGGACTCACGGTTTCATGCGCCCGTTGCCACGATCACAAGTTCGACCCGATTTCGCAAAAGGAATACTATCAACTCTTCGCCTACTTCAACAACGTCCCCGAATTTGGAACCGGCCCCAATAATGGTAACAGCCCGCCTTTTATCCCTGTCCCCAAAGATTATCCCAACATCGATGAAGCGACCAACAAAGCTCGGACCCCAAAGCCCATCACCTGGCAGAAAAAAGGGCAATACAGCGGTGGGGTCAGACGTCCAATACCCGGCAACGAGAAAACTGTCATGATCATGCACGAGCAGGGCACTCCTCGCGAAACCTATCTCTTGAACCGAGGCCTCTACAACGATCCTGATAAATCCGAAAAACTTCAACCCTCGACCCCGACCAGCCTGAATACCAACCAAGAGAAATTCGAAAAGAGCCGTTTGGGTCTCGCCCAATGGCTCACCCATCCCAAGCACCCCCTCACCTCCAGAGTTGCCGTTAATCGATACTGGCAGCATTTCTTCGGAGCAGGTCTCGTGCGCACTCCTGAAAACTTTGGTGCGCAAGGCGAAGTCCCCACCCATCCGGAATTACTCGATTGGCTGGCCGTTGAATTCATTGAAAGCGGATGGAACGTGAAAGCGCTCCACAAATTGATCGCGATGAGCGCGACCTACCAACAATCATCGCTCACGACTTCCCATCTCCTATCTCTTGATCCAGAGAACCGCCTTCTGGCCCGGGCACCCCGCTTGCGCCTGACCGCTTTCGCCATACGGGATCAGGCTTTATTCGCCAGTAATCTCCTCGTTGAAAAACAATACGGCCCTCCTGCCAAGCCCTACATGCCACCCAAGATCTGGAGCGCAATTTCCAACAACAAATACAAGCGAGACACCGGCGATAACTTGTATCGCCGCAGCCTCTACACATACTGGCGCCGCACCATTCCTCCACCCACCATGATGACATTCAATGCCGGGGACCGCGAAGTTTGCACCATTCAACAGAGCCGAACCAATACTCCGTTACAGGCTCTCACCTTGATGAATAACGTCGCCTTCGTCGAAGCAAGCCGCTTTCTCGCTGAACGGATGTTGCGGACGGAAGGAGGTCCGACAGAAAAGATCGCAGCCGGATATCGCATCCTTTCCGGACGCACTCCCTCGAAAGAAACAACAGAACGACTCGCCCAGGATTACGAGGCCTACCGGGGTGATTTTAAAAACACCCCGGAAAAGGCTGCCGAATTACTCAAAATTGGAGATAAGGCCCACAATCAAGATTTGAATCCAACAGACCTCGCTGCCATGACCATCGTTGCCACAACGATCTTAAACCTCGATGAATCTTTGACCCGTGAATGATCCTTTCAACTTAACTCGTCGTTACTTTCTGCAAGGAGGCGGAGCCGGACTTGGCTCTCTCGCCCTTAATTCTCTTTTGGGATCAGAGCGAGGCCTCCATTCATCGGTCGTTTCGAAACCAAAGGCCAAACGCATCATCTACCTTTTCCAAAGCGGCGGCCCCTCCCAACTCGACCTTTTCGACTACAAGCCCGGGCTAAAAAAACGCTTCGGCGAAGAAGTCCCCACTTCGGTCTACCCCGACGAACGAAAGACCAAAATGTCGTCCTCCCAGAGCAGCTTCGCTACCGCACCCAGCATTTTCAACTTTTCCCGACATGGCGAAAGCGGCGCCTGGATGAGTGAAATTCTGCCTCACACCGCTAAGCTGGCAGACGAACTCTGCATCATGCGCTCCCTGCATACGGAGGCGATCAATCACGACCCCGCCATCACCTTCCTGCAAACCGGCTCCCAAATCGCCGGCCGCCCCAGCATGGGTGCCTGGATGCATTACGGCTTAGGAAGCGACAATAGCGACCTCCCCGCTTTCGTTGCGATGAGCTCCCGGGGTAAAGCCAAAACCGGACAACCTCTCTATGATCGCTTGTGGGGGGCGGGTTTTCTCCCGGCCAAGTATCAGGGGATCAAATTCCGCAACCAGGGCGATCCAGTTCTCGACATCTACGACCCGCCGGGCGTCAGCCGCGAGATGCGCCGTCGCATGTTGGACTCCCTAAAGAAACTTAATCACGACCGCTTGGATCTCACACAAGACCCGGAAATCACCGCCCGCATTTCCCAATACGAATTAGCCTACCGCATGCAAACCTCCGTGCCTGACCTGCTCGACTTTGCCAACGAACCAAAAGGCACCTTTGATCTCTACGGCGAAGACGCCAAAAAAACCGGGACCTTTGCCTACAACTGCCTCATGGCTCGCCGACTCGCCGAACGAGGCGTCCGCTACATCCAGCTCTTCCATCAAGGCTGGGATCAGCACAACAATCTCCCCGGCCAAATGCGCAGTCAGGCCCGCGACACCGACCAGGCCACCGCAGGCCTCCTCATGGATCTCAAGCAACGAGGCATGCTTGACGACACCCTTGTCATCTGGGGCGGCGAATTTGGACGCACCGTCTATTCACAAGGCAAACTCACCGAGAAAAACTACGGTCGCGATCATCATCCCGGATGCTTCACGATGTGGATGGCCGGAGGCGGAGCCAAGCCGGGAATCACCTACGGTCAAACCGACGACTACAGCACCAGCGTCGTCAAAGACCCCGTCCACGTTAACGACCTCCATGCGACCATTCTCAAACTCATGGGCATCGACCACAAACGGCTCACCCACTTCCACCAGGGCCGCGAATTCCGCCTCACCGACGTCGGAGGCAATCCAATCTCAGACCTCATGGCATGACGAAAAAACGACCGCTCTCAATCAAGAGAACGGTCGTTGTGAAATAATTCTCAGCGTGAGAAGATTTTACTCTTCGCCAGCTTCGACGGCCTCGGCGGCATCATCCTCTTCGATATCATCATCGGCGAGGTTTTCAATATCCACCCACTCGATGTAGGCCATTGGAGCGGAGTCACTGGGACGGGCGCCAAGCTTGGTGATACGCGTGTATCCACCGGGGCGATCGCCCACGGCTGGAGCCACGACATCAAAAAGGCGCTTAACAGCGTCCTTCTGAGCGAGGAAACGGAAAGCGATACGGCGAGCATGCACGCCGTCTTCTTTCTTGGTAAGAGTCACAAGCTTCTCCACGATAGGACGCAGGGCCTTGGCCTTGGCGACGGTAGTGCGGAGACGGCCATGCTGAATCAGAGCGCAGGCTTGATTGGCAAGCAGCGAACGGCGGTGACCGTCCTTACGCTGGAGTTTAACTGTTTTGCGACGGTGTCTCATCGGTAAATATTCTTTCTAGGATGTGTGGATTATTGGTCCAAATTCTGGGCGATCAGATCGGCGAGACCGACCGGAGCTTCTTCCTCTACGCCGAGACGTGGAGCAGCAGGAGCACCGAGAGCAGCACCAGTGAGAAGTGATGGATCGAGGTTCATTCCAAGACCAAGTCCAAGCTCGGAGAGCTTATCCTTAATTTCGTTGAGAGACTTCTTACCAAAGTTACGGTATTTGAGCATTTCAGCCTCGGTCTTGAGCGCAAGCTGACCAACGGAGGTGATATTTGCGTTGTTGAGGCAGTTGGCTGCACGAACGGAAAGTTCGATCTCGTTGACGCTCATGTTGAGGAGCTTCTTAAGAGCGGCATTCTCTTCGGACTGCTCTGCTGGTGCTTCTTCGAATCCAACAGCGTCGTCGTCGTAATTAACGAAGACGTCGAGGTGGTGACGAAGAATTGCGGACGCCTGAAGGAGAGCATCATGTGGCTCAATGCGCCCATCGGTCCAAACATCAAGGATAACCTTGTCGAAGTCAGTCATCTGACCGAGACGAGTAGCTTCTACGGAATACTTTACACGAGAGACAGGTGAGAAAATCGAGTCAATCGCGATCACGCCGATCGGAGCACCCTCGCGCTTGTTTTCGTCGCCGGTCTTGAACCCCCTGCCGACTTGGACTTCAATGTCGCAGTCGAATTTAACTTTTTTGTCGAGAGTACAGATTACCTGCTTCTTGTTTACGACTTCGAACATGTTATCGCCCTGGATGTCTCCGGCAGTGACGACCCCTTCCTTCTCGACATTGAGAGAGAGGACACGTGGCTCTTTGCCGTGCGCAATGAATTTAACCTTCTTGAGATTAAGCACGATGTCGGTGACATCTTCAACAACTCCGGGAAGAGTGGCGAACTCGTGCTGCACACCGGCGATCCGAACGGAGGTGATGGCAGCGCCCTCCAATGAGGACAGAAGAACGCGGCGGAGAGAGTTTCCGATCGTGTGACCGAATCCCTGTTCAAATGGCTCGGCTGTGAAGCGAGCGTATGTGTCGGTTGCAGTGTCTTCGTCTTTGACGAGACGGTTTGGGAGTTCGAAGCGGTTGAGCTTCACAGGATTGTTTTCATCCTGCTCTTCAGTAGTAGTGGTATCAGTATCTGACATTTTCTTTTTTGGCTGCCGGGTTTCCCTCTCGCGAGTGAATCCACTTATCTGTGGTGAATTCAGAGGACCTACGGCGATTTCAGCATCTCGCGGGCGCGGAAGGAACCACTACGGGGAGGCAGTTGCAATCCTTTTCTCAGGAATCCATGGAAAAACGGGCGAAAATGACCAAAAATAGATGAAATCCTGCCACATTGGCCTATCCTCAGGGAAAGTTGGCTAGAAAGATGAAATCGCGCAAGAACCTCACTCGCTTCACCTACGAAACAACCGCTTTCGAGGGATGGCGGCTCTGCCTGAGCCGGGCCGGGACCACCTTCACCAGATATTTTTCGGATAAACAATACGGAGGGCCTCGAAAGTCGCTCAATGCGGCCGAAAACGCCCGAGCCGACCTCATTCAGCTGGTAGAAAACTCCCGTCGGGTCAACGGAAAGCTCAGCAAAACAACAGTTTCAAAAGGCACAAAGCTCCTGAAGCTGAGCTAACACGGGCTAGTATGGCAAAACGATATACCCGCGTAATTCACTGGTTCCGCAGGGACCTACGCCTCACTGACAACACCGCCCTGCTTGCCGCTTGTAGGGCATCTGAAGAGGTCATCCCCATCTATATACTGAGCCATTGGACAAAGAAGCACCCTTGGACCGGGCCCAAGAGACAGCTCTTTCTCTGCCAATG
>MDTC01072761.1_pt1 | contig 11097 bp, 9 predicted proteins | sample 811181 | NCBI WGS metagenome assembly MDTC01 (sample SAMN05326644, study PRJNA326480) | marine metagenome | isolation source: seawater | place: Pacific Ocean: North | collected 2011 | reverse complement strand
TATTTAACCGGATGTTGGCTACTTTTACTTCGGCCTGTGTACCACCTTCAATTAGCTTTCTAACTTCATTAGCTTCGTCAGGTAAAAACCCGCGAGATCTAAGAGCGGCAGCGCTTTGACCTAAGATTGTCTTAAAACGACCAACGTCTTCGCCTCTTGCAACTAAATCTTCTAACTCTTTGGAGTAGGATCCAATTTTACCTGTTTTATCAAGAATGAATCTAGATGCTATCGGGGCAACGCCTTCACGCACGGCTTCTCCAGTCGCTGTTTCTCCTGTCTTTACTATAGGGTAGGTAGCTGTTTTAACAACGCCTTTACCTAACATTTGAAGTGCTGGTGGGATGGCTGCTGTTAATGCGCCGCCCTCTATTCCGAGCAGGGCTTTGTTTCCCAATCTTCTAAGAGCTTCTTCTCTTCCAGACATACCCGTGTCTTTAAAGCTCTGAGTCGGACCACCCTCAAAGAAATCACCTACTGTTGCTGTTCCATCGGTAGCTACGGCAAAGTCAGCAAGACCTGCGGCAAGTGCTTCTTGTCCAAGTAAAGAAAATTTTTGAGACTTAGTCAGGGCTGGGCCACCCGTTCTTGCAGCGGCTGCTGCTTTACCTAATTTACTTGCCTTGCTGACAGCACTAACAGCAGCTATACCGGGCAAAGCAAACTGAGTTAATACTTCAGCCCCCTTGCCGACAACACCGACAGGGTCAATACCTAGTGTCTTTCTAAGGTCATTAGCGCTGTCTGTGACATAGCTTGCATAATCAGTATCTGCGACTAAGTCTATACCAAGAGCACCAAGTTCGGCGATACCTTGACCGATACCAATCACACCAGAGGATATGCCTTCGATTAACTCAAGAGGAATCCCCTCATGTTCTGTGGGATCATAGTCTCTTACCACACGAGCTTGCGGGGATACTGATTCGTCAATATCCATAGGAGTTACAGGTGGTTTACTAGGTTTTGGAGCCGCTGCTTCAGGCTGACTGGTTTCGTCAATATCCATAACAGCAGAAGTCTTTTTTTCTTCAGATGCAGCACCTTCTTCTTTTGGAGCCGTCTGCATTCTAGATTTTATGGCCTGAATAACCTGTTCACGAGTGGCCCCTTCAGGGCCTTCTATTGAATAGATCTTCCCGTCGGGGCCTTCTATTGAATAAGTAGGCATAAGACCCCCTAGTTATCCTTCTTACTGGTAGTCATCTTACCGAAGCCATCACTAGATGTAGCACCTTCTTGTATCTCTGATGCAGCAGCTTCTATTCTTTGTCTTATCTTTTTAGCTCCATCCACAAGTAGATTTGCTATGTCATCAGATGTAGCGTCTTCGGGTATGGTTCTTAAAATTTCTTTTGTGAGTTCGTCGTTTTTCAAAATCTCTTCTATGCCTCTAAGGGGAGTTGAGCCTTGTAGAAGCTTAGTTGCTTTATTCTTAGCCTCGAGATACTTTCTAACCCCTTCTTCATCTCCAAACACCTGAAGAAGACCCTGTATCTCTTTACTTGGAAGTTGAGCAATTTCCATTTGATTCTGACGACTAAGTTCAGCAATTCGCTCTCTTGAGTCGTTAGACAGTTCGGCAATTTTTCTTTGATTTTCAAGGCCCAGTTCAGCAATTTGTTCTTTACTGAGTCTAGACAATGAGTTTTGTGTGGCCTGAAAGTTTCTTGTTTTTTCCGCTTCAGTAGCTGAAAACGCTCTTTGAGCAGCAGCAGCTTCAGCCGCTGTTTCAGCCGCTTTCGCTGCTTTTTGTTCTGCGCTAATATCTTGATATGCGAGAAGGCCAAGCTCACGATCAATCTTAGACTCTGCTTGTGCGGCTTCGCCAGCAGCTTCGCCGTAACCCTTGAGTCCGCCAGCTAACCCTTTCGCAATGTTCGTCATTGCGTCTGGACTTTCACCAGCGGCGATCATCAAGCCAGTCATCATCATGTTGTAGCCAAAGTCTGTACGAATGTCCTTGGCCTTTTCCTCACCCAGCAACTCTTTGAGCATAGCCTTACGCTCTTTGAGATTTTTGATATTAAGCAAGCTGTCTGTTTCTTTAGCTTTTTGCTTGTTTGTTTTTTCTGGGTCATTCTGAGTTTTAGATATCTGAGGAAACAACTGTGTTGGGTCCATAACCTTAGTCTCAGAGCCTTGCGTATCTGGTTTAGATGAAACAGTTCCGTCGTCGTCATCCTCAAGAGGCGTTCTGTTCGGTAGTATTACTGGATCCGCATCTTCCTGTATCTGAGGGAATAGTGTTGACGGGTCAGTTGCAGCTAATCTTTCTCCCGCACCTTCCTGTATCTGAGGGAATAGTGTTGACGGGTCAGTTGCAGCGGGTCGTAGTGATCTTTGATAAGCTTCGCGTTCCCCGATTTTTTCTCCACCGCGCTGACCTTCCCCAATTCTTACACCAGTACCGAGATCTTCTTGGATAGGAGTAGAGGCAGAAGTTTGAGCCGCTGAAATCTGAGAAAATAGATCAGTTGGATCTACACCATAGCTACCAGCCTCAGTCGCCTTTGACTTACCAGACCCGTCAAGAGGAGTGGTTAAAGCGTTTCCAACTTCTTTAAGGGTGGCGATACCTTCTGACATAGAGGGATCTTTTCCGCGTGAAATAGTTTCAATCTCACTTGCTTCGATCTGATCCGCAACAGCATCTTGTTGCTCTAGTGACATATTCTTTGCTTTTTCTAATAACTCATTGGCAAACCCGGACTTAGGATACTTAGACAAGACTGCCATTAACTTATCAGAAATACTGCCAAGCTTAGATGTTACTTCGCCCCGACGAAATGCCTGCTCGTTCAAGTCTGCTGAACCAGAGACATCAGGAGCAGCCGCTCTGTTTCCAAGGCTTTGAAGTAAACTCGGGATCATCCCGCTTCTGCTTCTGAATTCTCTTTCACGAGGGTCACCACTTCCAGCTACGTTTCTAGAAGCAAATTGCGATAAGAAATCTGGAATAACCCCTCTTGTATTCACAGACGCCCCAGTAGCAGCCTGCATAGGTTGGCCCTGTGCCACTGCACGTTGTGCGGCGGTCATGAGTTCAGGTGACGACGCCAAGATACCCATAGGTTGACGTGACATACCGGGCTGCTGTAGCCGGAACAATCTGCGCTGTAAAGGATTCATACTATCACCTAACTACCAAACATACCTTGGAATGCACCGCCTTGAGCCAGCGCACCAAGACCCGCTGTACCAAGACCAAGCAACTGTGATGTTGTGCTTGGTGGCGGTGTTGTCGAGGTCTGATATGTGGACTGCAATGCTGGAACACCACGGAAGATGTCTGACATAAAGCCAACCTGCTGGAATGGCAGAGCCTGCTGTGCCAGCAAGTTGCGCCGTGCTACATCTAGCTCTGCTTGTGACTGCTGTTGTGTCATGCCGCCGAGGCCAAGCAGTGTGTTGATGTCCTGAGTACCAAGCTGCTGACCCAACTGTCCGAGGCCCGAGAACAAAGCTGAACGCTGCCCTGCCAGTTGTTGTGCTTGCCCGAACCCTGATTCTCGAAGCTGGGCTGCTGTACGAGCCTGCTGTTCTAATGTACCACGAGCCAGTTCGCCAGAAGCTACGGCTGCACGAGAACCACCAAAGGCTCCTGCGCCAACTGCTTGACCAGCCAACTGACCTTGCTGCATGGCACCACCACGCGCAATGTCTTTCATAGATTGATCAATCACGTCCTGTGTAAATGGACTCATGAACTGCTGGTAGCCTTGCGGACCAGCCAATGCTGCGGCTTGCTGCATGTAAGGCTGGTAGGCACCAATACCTTGCAAACCCAACTGTATAGCCTGCTGTTGTTCTTCGGATAGACCAGCTAGCTGCTCTGGTGCATAAGGCTGTGAGACACCTTGTAGTGCTTGTGCCGAAGCAAAAATATCCTTCAGGAATTGTTCCTGAAAGGGCGCTAGTCGTTGTATCTGTTCTACGGTTTGTGATGCCATTATGCCATACTCTCTAGTTCAGCCATCATATCATACATTCGTGCTGCTCCGATATCCCTATCTCCATTTCCTGCACCACGAACTGCTTTGGCTGTTAATACGAATTCACCATCAGATAGTCTGGCTGGCACAGAGTCCGAGGTTCCAGTACCGGGACCCGTGACTTCACCACCCATTTCATACTTGAAGCTTTTATCGCGTAGCTGTAACAACTCTTCATTGTATGCTTCGACTTCGTCTTCGTTTGCAAGGTTGTAAGTTGTTCCGGTAATCGGACCTTTAACCTTGGTTTCGTAAGCCTTGCCCGGACCTGTGTCTGGATAACGGAAGCCCTGTTGCTCTTCTTCTTCGCCACTTGCCAACAGCCCAAGGGCACCAAGACCAAGCCCTGCTGTAAGCATTTTATTGTCTGCCATGAAATTACCAATGCCGCCAAGAATACTGGAGCCACCAGCCGGAGCCGTAGATATCTGAGTTCCCATTCCCGGCAGTGGAGAACCTGCTGCCATTTTACTAAAAGCTGCTTGTTTTTGTGCTGCTGCCGCCTTTGCAGCATTAGATGCAAACACGCCCTTTGTTGCTGCCTGTCCATACTGCGGAAGATAACCTTGAGCCATGCTACCACCAGCGTAACCCAAAGCACCAGCAAGAAGAGCATCTTCAGCACTACCGCCGCCAGCAAGAGTCCCAATTCCAGAACCCAAACCAGCGCCCATAGGACCACCAAAATAAAAGCCAATACCTGCACCAATCAATGGCGCAGCTTTTTTGAGCGACTTGCCGATGTTCTTGAATATGCTCATTACGCTACCTTTACCGTACCACTGTCATTATACAGTGCTCCTGTCTCAAGTCCAGTGGCGCTTGTAGGCAGGTCAGTTAGTGTTATCTTTGTGCCGCGCAACTCACCGGGGTTGCGTTCTTGTTCAATAAATACTTCCAGCGCACGAACCAAGTCTTGCATATACTGCTGATTATACTCAAACGGCGCTTCTGGTAGCCTTGGTGGTGCAATCTCATTACTAGACATTAGCGCCTACCATCTTGACGCATGTCCACACGCGGACTGCCTAGCTTCCATCTTGAACCCAATGCATTAGAATCTACACGAAGTGCGAAAGAACGTCCACGCATACGCAAGTCAAGCTGAGTTGTAAACTCTTCTACCGGGCTAACCGATGTTCTGGTTGCTGTACCAGCAGCCGTGTTTGAAAAATCTTCACCCGGAAAATTGCGTCCTTTTATTGTAAACGTAGCCTGCGGCGTACTAATAGCTGTAGAACCACGGAATGTAAGATCCGGTATCACGCGGCGTATATAGGTAAAGTGGTCGCCATCACCGATGTCCATAGCAGCGGACTCAATAAACGAGTCCATGGGTTGACCGTCTGCATCATAACCAAACTCGTGGTTATAGAGATACCCGCCTTCCGCAGCAATCGGGAAGTCTCGTGTACCACGGTCCAACCACGCTGTTCTATCTAACGTGCCAAAGTACCACAATTTTTCTAGGTAGTTGTATACAACATACCTGTTGTTTTCTACTGAGTCGGCGGAAGGATATAACCACATAACCTCACCAAACTCACTGTTTACAGCGCCATAGACTTTGTCGAATTCAGCTAAGTTAATATCAGCAAACACTTTGTCTTTAACGGTGCAAGGTAGCTGGGCTGTTTGACCAGCGTAAACATAGAAGTTGTCCAAACCCATCCAGAACACAAAGTCTTCTGTGGCTACAGCAGCATTTGGTCCGATAATCGTGATGTTGTTAGCAAGCTGCTGCAAACCAAAGGTAAACGGCGGTCCAATAAAGCGCATAGATGTTAAGGCTGTATCTGTCCACACCAAGATCTCACGCTTGGTTTCTAACGCCCTAACAAAAGTAGACCCAGAACCGAGGCGCAAGTCCCCAGCAGTGTTGGTGGCGGTTGGATACCAGTCAAGTGGATCTTCTTGGTTTGAAAATCGGATAAGCAACGGGTCTTGTATCTCATCACCTCGTGCAGCAGATGAGCTAGCATTCAGTCCATCACAACCAAAAGCCAAAACGTGACGGTCTCGGTCAGACACCATAATTTGCTTACACACAGTAGGCACGGATGTTTTGGTGCCGGACAATGTAGATAGTTCCACGGCCCTTGCACCTGCGCCACCAGACTTGTCCCAGTAATAAATCTCTGAGTCGCGTGGGTTAATAAGAAGGTCTTCACCAAAATTGTCGTGTGACCACAAACGAATTTGCGTGGTCGTGGTCAACGATGAAGGCATACCCCAGCCATATGTAGCTTCGGTAACAGCAGCGCCACTTGAATGAGCAGCAGCAGGTGTGCCAAACATACCTCTGGAACAACCTGTTAGATTGTTTCCAGACACTCCTGTGTATTGAATTATCTCGCTTGTACCGGGGGATGGTACAGATATAACAGCATAACCGGATGTAGGAAACCCGGATGTGCTAGTCAAACCTATAGTTGTTACTACATTTGTAATGTTAGCAGATAGCGTTGTGCTCGCAGGTGTGTGACCAGAAGCCCCGCTATAGGTTCCTGCGCCCCAGCCTGTACCACCAACAGTAGTATTCAAACCTACGTTAATCTGATACTCACCAATTACCCCGTCAACACTGCCAACAGTAATTGTTAGATCATTTGTGGGTGATGTGCCACCTAAGTTTGCCCCTGAAATTGTTATTGTGTCTGTTGCGGCATACCCTGTGCCACCATCAGTAACAGTGACAACCGAATACGCTGCCGATGTTGTTGACCTTTCTGGTATGGTGACACTAAACACAGCGCCCCTACCACTACCACTTGTCGAAGACTGTGTGACACCTGTATATGTTGTAGCCTCTAGTAAACTAACATCAGCAGTTACGGTTTGATAAACGTTTGTTCTAGTAGTAGATGGGGGAACAGTATATCTAAAAAGAACATTAGCTGTAACAGAGTCTCCAATGTTATAGTCGGTTCCGTCATATGGTGGGCCACCGGGATTTTTTGTAATGGCTGAGACGCTAATTGTAGTTGTGCCAGTAAAAGTCTGTAAACCAATAAAATCAGTGCCAGAACCGGATGTAGCATTATAAACAGTAATAGGTGTTGGGGGACCTGTATATGGGATTGCTCCTGAAGGCCCCGTAACACTGCCGCTAATATTAGTAAAAGCACTCGCGTTGTTTGGAACTATAGTGCCAGTGCCAGTGCCAGTGCCAGAAAAGGTAATAGTATCAATTGTTCCGCCACCAGCAGCGGTGTCCCCGCCAATGGTTGATACAGTTATAGTAAGGTCGTTTGCTGTAGTCGCACCACCCAACTGAGTACCTTCAATTGTAATTGTATCTGTAGCCGCGTAGCCGATACCGAGTTTAGTTATTGCATCAACAACGTAGTTACCAGCGCCGTCGGTTCTAATTGTAAACTCGGCTCCTGTGCCAGACCCACTTGTCGAGTCTTGCGTAATACCAGTAAATGTAGCTGTACCAGTTGATGTTCCTGCAACAGAAGTGCTTGTTACCCCTGTCGTCGTAGCTATTACATTCAGTGTTATTTCATATGTGTTTGCATCAATAACACGAGTTACTTGATGTTCTGTGTTTAATAAGTCAGCCGTAACATTCCCACCCAAGCTACCAGCTTGTGAATAGATGACAAAGTCATTCTGCTGACAACCGTGGCTGGCGTCGGTAACCACCAATGTTGTAGAATCGTGTGTTGTGCCACCAGTAGAATCAAAGTTTTTTGTCTCAGATGCAGCAAAGGTTACATCACCCGCCGCAGTGGTCTGGCGAATAGGTGTAATGTCATTGAAGGACGTGCCCTCTTCTACATAGTATTTTAAGTGGGTGCCAACACCTAGAAAGTTTGAACCATCTAGGCCAATCCAGTTATGCAGCGCACGAGCCGCGCCCTGATAAGTGGCTTCAGAAAACTTTTGCCAACCACCAATTTTCTCAGGGTAGCCAAGACGAAATCTTACTTTGTCGCCATCACGCCACCCACCTTCGTTAGAGTATGAAGTGATGTCTCGGTTAATGCCGGGGCGAAACTGTAGCTTTGTTAGCGGCATAATTACTCCAACAGCATAGATGGGTTATCTTTTCTACTGCCTGAAATTAACATAGCAGCGATACTTTGTTTGTTAGTTTCAACCATTTCATTTCTGAAACTCTCAACCGCTGCACCAGTTTGTCTATTCTGCTGTGCATTTTCAATAAGAAGTACCGGAAGCCATGACATAGCACACCCCCACTCTTCAATATCTTTGCCGTCGTTTGGATTTTTGCCTTGAATTTTCATAAACCAAGCACATTCAAACTGCCTGCAAGGGTTGAAACTATCAAGTGGACAGTTCTGTTTGACTTCTAGTTTCATTGTTAGTCCTTAGTGGCAATGATAACGTCTACATATTTAACGGCAAGATTGGTCCCGTTTGAAAATGTGCTGGTTGCAGTACCGCTCCAACCGTGGTCGTGAGATGATCCCGACGCACTAATAGCTCCAGAAGTTAAACCCACGTTAGCGACCGAACCTGTAGCACCTATTGAATATTTTTCATCAAACGAACCACCAGCAAAACCTGACCCCCGAGCCGCGTATGTATTAGCAGACAAACTCGACTGTGTGCCACCTGATACATTTGACGCATGAAAAGCATAGTGCTGGTGACTTGGAATTTGTGCTACTGTAAGCTGGCGTCCAGCTACCGTACCGCTCACGCTTGTAGATACTGTACCACCTACAGTTCCTGTAAACAGTGTCGTAAAATCAACACTACCACCGCTGCTAGCATTTCCGGTTGTTACCCTAATTGCGGACTCATTATGACTTGATGTTTCTTTTGTCCAGCCTGTAGGTGCGCTGGTCTGTACAAACAGTTGTTTTGTTCCTGACGGAACGCCACTTGTAGCGTTGCTAGACGCATCAATCAAAGAGCTAAAATCAGTCACCTTGGCTGTAGTGCCTTTGCCATCGGCGTAAATGATTTTTGATCTGCCGTTTGCAATAGTTACATTCCCGCCGCTGCCTTGTGTGAACACAGCAGACTGACCGGAATCATTGTGAACAAAATAAAGTTTGTCTTGATCGTTTGGACTGATAGTAACTGTGTGAGTACCAGTAGGTGTGCCACCTAAAAGAAGCACACGATAATGCCCATCTGACTCTGCACCATCCGCCGTGTTTAATACTGAAGAAGTACCGTTAAGAGTAATCTCACCAACACCATTTAAACACCGATCAATAATATCGAAGTTTCTGTTAGTTGTAGTGCCCCAAGTACCGGACTGTTCGCCCGGTCCCGGCTGTTCTATGCCTGCGTTATCTGTGTAGGTAGACGCCATCTAAACCACCTTATCTGTCCAAGTCTCGATTGTACCACCAGCGTTGATTTCTGTCCATGTCCCGCCTGTTGGTACGATTTGTACCCAATTCTCTTGTGGTGAGTTGCTTGGAGATCCTGACCAAACATCCCAGAACAATCGTCCGTCTGTTGTCTGTATAAATACAGCGGACACATGAGACTCAAGCTCTCGTACAAACCCACCTTTAGCTATTTGTGTGAATACAGGAATTATATCCGCTTCAGCAAGCTGTATAATACCGCCAAGTGAACTTTGCGTAAACTCTGCTGACTGCTCTGACACAGCCGCAAATACCATATTTGGACCTGTGGATTGCGTAAAGTTAGCCGACTGCTCTGACACACCAGTAGCAAACCGTAAACCTTCGGTGGATTGCGTAAAGTTAGCCGACTGACTTGCCGAGCCATTGAATACAGTAAGCGGCGTTGTAGTTTGATCGAAGCTTGTTACGCTTGCAGAGATACCTGTGGCAAATCGTGTAGGCACCGTGGTCTGTGTAAAAACAGTCGATGACTCCATGATGCCGACAAGAATACCAACACCAATAGTTGTCTTGGTAGCAATAGCTTCAATGTCAGCAGAACCAACTACTGTTAGATTAGCTGCGTTTGATTTAGTAAATGCAGCAGTCACCGTTTCAGAACCGGGAAGGATGACTCCCTGATCCGATATACCTCGTTCTGATATGGCAACCGCGCCTAGCATTAGTCAGCATCCGCTATGGTCAGTTCGCCAGCGTCTACTTGGCGCAGGATTTCTGCGTAGTGGCGGTTGGCAGGGTCAAGTGGCACAAACATTTCTTTACCGTCTATCGTGGCTTTTATATTGGTATGCTCACCGCCTGAATCTTCATTATATTGTGCTGAAGTAATATCCATTTTTATAACTCCGCATCAGCTTCTATTGTTGTATCACTAGGACACTGACGAACAAACAGACCATTTCCCGCTGTTCCTGTTAAAGTAAATGACATAATGCAACCAGATTTGCTGTTGTAATTTACTGCCGCCGCTGAAGGAGTTCTTACAGCAACACCATTTTCTTCTAACATGCTTGTGAAAGGGCTATTAGCTGTAACAGTAGCGGCGGTTCGCATAATTACTGGAAACTTTAGCCCAACCTTGCCTTGCGTACTGCTATATAATTGACCAAAATTATCACGGCTAAATGATGCCACGTTGGAATAATACCGCTGACACTTCGCAAGCGTAGTGCCAAAACTCTCAAGCTCAAATGGTGTGGCAGTTGAGCCTACCTCAAGCTGAACACCCGTCACATCAAAAGTTGCGCCAGAAGTATTTAACCAGTTTTGGGCATAGTCGTTAGTGACATCCGCCCCATCAAATGCTTTCCAAGCATTCGTTGTGCTGCTGGATGTTGTATAATCAGTACCGTAATGTGGTAATATGTCAACGAGCAGACCCTGACCATTGTCATTGTTTATGGTAATGTTTGAAGCACCCGGAATTGTCTTAGTTACTTTTGTCCAAGTATTAGCACTCAAGGTAAACTCATGAGCGTATGCTTGTGAGGTTCCGTCCATACTTCTTAGATAAACCGTATAAGTGCCAGCAAGACTTGACCTTACCCAAAATGAAAGCGTTATAAAAGAATTAGTAGAAGTAAGGTTCCAACCACTTTGAGCCATATTTTGTGCTTCTACATACTGTAAAATTTGATGATACGCAGCAGTATCAGTGGAAGTACCTGTAACTGTTGACCTAAAATAATTTCTAAGTCCTAAAGCATAGGGAGCATCACTGGACGCTAAACTTTCTTGCG
>MDTC01054765.1_pt1 | contig 11098 bp, 7 predicted proteins | sample 811181 | NCBI WGS metagenome assembly MDTC01 (sample SAMN05326644, study PRJNA326480) | marine metagenome | isolation source: seawater | place: Pacific Ocean: North | collected 2011 | reverse complement strand
CTCTTATTAGAAGTGTTGTGATGTAAAAAGTTTTAAATGCTACCACCATTAATAACAATGGAATTAGCATAGTTAAATGAATAGAAGGCTTGTCAAATTTTGAAATTGTTGGGCCCTGATGTAGCGTGCTCCACCATTCTACTGAATAGTGTATTATTGGAATATTAATAACACCTATCAAGGCGAGAATCGCACCTGCACGCGCAGCTATTCTTTTGTCATCAAAAGCCGATTGCAATGCTATGTATCCAAGATAGAGAAATAGGAGTATTAATTCGGATGTTAATCTTGCATCCCATACCCAATAAGTTCCCCACATAGGTTTCCCCCATATAGCACCCGTCACCAAAGCGATGAAGGTAAATGACGCGCCGATTGGTGCGCTCGCTCTAGCTATTATGTCAGTTATTTTAATGCGCCAGATAAGACTGACGGCTCCTGAAAAAGCCATAATTAAATAGACAAAAAGAGACATCCATGCTGAGGGAACATGTAAGTATATAATTCTAAAACTGTCACCTTGTTGATAGTCAGCTGGCGCTAAAACTAACCCTCCATACAAGCCGCTTATAAAACAAATAGCACAAATGATCGCTGCCCATTTTGATAAAGGAAATGAAATATCATAGAAATATTTAGGCGAACCAAATTGATGAATCCATTTATACATTTTTTTAACTCAATCTTATTCGTAAAGCAGAGGCGGTTGCTATTGGTACTAAAGTAATTGCAAGTATAAGTATACCTGCTAAAAAGTAAGTTTCAGCAATAATAGACTGGCCTGATGCTGCGTTTTGAATTGCTATTGTTGAAAAAATAAGAATAGGCATGGATAAAGGTAAGATTAAAATACTAAGTAACATGCCTCCACGTAATCCTATTGTTAATACAGCCATAACAGATCCTAAAAGGCTTAAAATTGGTGTGCCAAGAATTAACGTAATAAAAAGCGCCATCATTATTTTACTTGATAGTGAAAGGAATATCCCAAGTACTAGCGAAGTAATTATGATAGGAATACCAAATGTTATCCAATGAGCTAATATTTTTGCTGAGACAAGCAAAATAAGCGGATAACGAGACAAAGCTAATTGCTCAATACTACCATCCTCAAAATCAGAACGAAAAACTGCTTCAAGTGATAGGCAAGTTGCTAGTAAGGCACTAATCCAAAAAATTCCAGATATTATGGTGTTTAATATTTCTGATTTTAATCCAAACGTTAAGGGGAATAGCAAAATTATAATAATAAAAAAAACTAATGAATTAATAAGGTCTGTTTTCTCTCTAAAGGTGAGAGTTAAATCACGCTTAAGAATAACATAGAAAATTTTTATGTACTCAAGCATTGTTATTTACCTAAATGAATATTTTGTATTGGATAGTCATCAATTTCTATTTTTTGATGAGTAGTAAAAAGAACCATTCCGCCATTATTGCAATGCTTAGTAATTATTTTTTCTATAATATTTTTACCATGTTTATCTAATGCGTTGAATGGCTCATCTAAAAACCATAATTTTGATTCCGACATAAATAATCGCGTTAATCCTACTCGTCTTTTTTGGCCTGTTGATATATCACTGGTAAGAACATTATTCATATTTGGCATTCCAATTTTTTCTAGAATTGATGAGTAGTCAATTTTCGATTTTGTTCCAGCCAATGCATGTATGACCTTCATGTTTTCTTCTATTGTTAGGGCAGCTTTTATGGCGTTTGTGTGACCGAGATATGAAATATTGTTATGAAATTCATAACGATAATTTTTGATATTTTTATTACACCAAAGTATTTCGCCGGTTGACGGTTCCAATAATCCTGAACAAATTTGTAATAAACTGCTTTTGCCACTGCCATTTGCCCCATTAATTTGCAGTAATTCACCATCTTTAATAGTAATATTTAGCCCTCGAAATAAAATATTATTTCGACGAACACACTCAAGCTTATTAATTGAAAAATTAGACATATGTTTTTAGGTATTTGTTTTATTAATTTATTATAGTCAATATTCTACATAATCTATAAAAGCTTATGAAATTATGAAATTATTTTTTCTACTATTCTATATAACAATCATTATTTCTGCTTGCGGGCAATCTAATTATGAAATCGCAAATATAGCGTATAGAGCTGGTGATTATGAGAGGGCTTTTAAAGAATTCAGTTTTTTGTCGAATGATGGCAATATCAAAGCACAGTATTTTCTTGGCGTAATGCATGAAAAAGGGCAATACATAGAGCAAGATTTTCAGAAAGCAGCTAAATGGTATATGAAGTCTGCAAAAAAAGGTAACCCAAATGCTCAAATCAGATTAGCTCAGCTATACATTCAAGGTGCAGGTGTTGAAAGGGATTATTGGAAGGCAATGAAGTGGTCACGACGTGCTGCTGTTCAAGGAAACGCAGAAGCTGAAGCCAGTATTGGTTATATGTTTCATGACGGAATAGGCGTTAATCAAGATTATATTGAAGCTGTTAAATGGTATCGAAAAGCAGCTGAAAAAGAATGGGCTAGGGCACAACATGACCTAGGCGTTATGTACCAAAATGGCCGAGGCGTTCAGAAAAATAATAACCAGGCAGTAATATGGTACAGAAAAGCTGCTGATCAAGGATTCTTGGCATCACAAATGAATCTAATCGGCATGTATCATGAGGGACTGGGTATTCCCAAAGACAACTTGATGGCCTTTGAATGGTTTAAGGATCTAGCTGTGAAGGGTCATGTAATAGCCCAATACAGGCTTGCTGAAATGTATTATCAGGGCGAGAACGTTGACAAGGATTATATTGAAGCCTATGCATGGTCTGGGATTGTCGCAGCCCGTGGATTTAAACCCGCGGAAGAGATTAGAGATAAAATAGAAGCTCAGTTAAATAAGGTAAAACTTCAAGAGGCACGTACTTTAGCGAGGGAATATTGGTTAAATTTCGGCAAAAAAATTGATGTCGCTCAGTAAAAAAACACTGTGGAGTCACAGTACTAAGTTTTGGTTACACGTACTGTAATTTAAAAGAGATTTAAATGTTCCGAGGCATGGACTCAAGACCTTCTCTTTAAAAAATATAGTAATCGATCTAAATATCATGAACTTTGATCTGGATCAACGGACTAATCAATAGGACGCAAACGAATATTTGCTGCTTTTTGTGGCAAATAACTTGACATTGATAGGAAATACGAGGATTATCGCGCCCCCCATGAAGTTAAATTATATGACAAAACAGGTATTTATTTGGCACCGCAACTATCTATGCGGCGGCTACGAACGCCTGTGCGTCAAAGGATTATTCATGCTCTAAAGTTTAAAAACTAAATACGAATCCAAAAAAGGCCGCAGGTGATGATACCAGCGGCCTTTTTTTTTACTTAAATAAAACTGGAGGCTCATATAGAAAACATGAGAAATTAAAATGAGAAGTTTAATTGTTAATTCAATATTAATGCTTGTAACGCTTACTCAGCCAATTATGGTTTTGAGTAATGATTATACTACTAGAACCTATCCGGCACATTCTTGTGAATTGTTTGCCGAAGACGCATATCAGGCTGCCGATACATTTCGTAGAGGTGTTGTGCTGAAGGACATTCTAGATTTAATTGAAAATGCACCTGTTGCTGACAGTATGAAGCATCGCGCATTTAAAGCGATACAATTAGTTTGGAAAAATCAATTAGACAATCCTGCCTTAGCTTATAGTTTAGCTATGGGCCTATGTTTAAAACCTAAGGAAGAGATGGCTCCCATTGATGATATATGGGTTACTTCACCAAGAACCAGCAGAGAATTTTTTTAAATTAAGCCTAGATTACACAAGGACGTGTTTTTTTTAATTCAATAAATGAAGATTTTATGGAGTGTATCCGAGATTTGGTGCAAGCCATTTTTCTGTTGTTTTTAAATCCTGGCCTTTTCTTTTAGCATAATTTTTAACTTGATCGTGGTTAATTTTTCCTAATCCAAAATACCTAGAGTCCGGATGCGAGAAGTACCAACCGGATACAGAGGCAGTAGGATACATTGCAAATGATTCAGTGAGAGTGATCCTTGTATTTTTTTCAACGTTTAATATTTTCCAAAGAAGTTCTTTTTCAGTGTGGTCAGGGCATGCGGGATATCCTGGTGCTGGTCTTATTCCTTTATATAATTCACTAATTAATTCTTCATTCTTTAATTTTTCATTAGAAGAATAACCCCAATATTCTTTCCGAATTTTTTCATGTAAGCATTCTGCAAATGCTTCAGCGAAACGATCTGCTAATGCCTTTAACATTATTGCATTATAGTCATCATGTTCATTTTCGAATTGCTTTATTTTTTTTTCTATACCAAATCCAGCAGAAACCGCAAAGGCCCCTATATAATCATCTTTTTTACTTTCTTTTGGCGCAATAAAATCAGCTAATGCAAAATTATATTGACCTGGTGGTTTTTGGATTTGCTGCCTTAAAGTATTAATTGTGCTAAAGGTAATATTTCTTTTTTCATTCGTATAAATCTGAATATCATCATAATTAACAGAGTTTGCAGGGAACAAACCATATACCCCCTTTGCAGTTAACCATTTCTCATTAATTATTCTTGATAACATAATTTCAGCTTCTTTATAAAGGCGGGTTGCTTCTTTACCAACTATTTTATCCTCCAATATTCTTGGAAATTTTCCGGCGAGCTCCCACGCAATAAAAAATGGTGTCCAATCAAAAAATTTTACTAATTCAGTAAGTGGAAAATCATCAAGAATATTAACACCAAGTTTATTTGGTTTGATTGGAGAGTAATTTGACCAGTCGATTTGTTTTTGATTTTTACGGGCATTTTCAAGTGTTAGCCAATTTGTTTTAGCTTGCTTGCCCTTATGCCTTTTTCGTAGTAGTTCATATTCGGATTCTATTTTTTTTGAATATGTCTTTTTCATATCGATATTCAATAATTTTGTTGATACCCCAACAGCACGCGAGGCATCTTTCACATGAACAACAAGGTAATCGTAGTCCGGATCAATCTTAACGGCAGTGTGTGTTTTTGATGTAGTAGCACCACCTATCATTAATGGAATCTGAAATTCCTGACGTTTCATTTCTTTTGCGATATGTACCATTTCATCAAGAGAAGGTGTTATTAAGCCACTTAATCCAATAATATCAGCGTTTTGCTCTCGGGCTGTATCCAAGATTTTTTGTGCAGGGACCATCACGCCAAGATCAATGATCTCATAATTATTACACTGTAATACAACTCCAACTATATTCTTACCAATATCATGTACATCGCCTTTTACGGTTGCTAGTACAATTTTTCCATTACTTTTAATTTCTTTTCCTTCTTTTTCAGCTTCAATAAAAGGGATAAGATAACTAACTGCTTTTTTCATGACACGTGCACTTTTTACGACTTGTGGTAGAAACATTTTTCCTGCACCGAATAAGTCACCAACCACATTCATTCCATCCATTAATGGGCCTTCAATAACCTCGATAGGTTTTTCGAATTGTTTACGTGCTTCTTCCGTGTCTTCTTCTATAAAATCTGTAATGCCTTTAACTAACGCATAAGATAATCTCTTATTAACTGAATCATCACGCCATTTGTTATTAACCTTTTTTTCTTTTGCTTTTCCTTTTTCTACTGAGTCAGCGAACTCGACTAATCTTTCAGTGGCATCTTCTCGGCGGTTTAATAAAACATCTTCAATATATTCGAGTAATTTTCCAGGAATTTCGTCATAAATCCCTAGTTGTCCCGCATTAACAATCCCCATATCTAAACCAGATTTAATTGCATGAAATAAAAATGCTGTATGCATAGCCTCGCGAACAACATTGTTTCCTCGAAATGAGAAAGATACGTTACTCAGTCCGCCACTAACCAATGCAAAAGGTAAATGTTCTTTAATTAATTTAGTTGTTTCAAAAAATGAAACGGCATAATTGTTATGTTCCTTCATGCCCGTAGCAATTGTTAGAATATTGGGATCAAAAATAATATCTTCAGGAGAAAAATTAACTTTATTAATTAATATCTCATATGAACGCTTACAAACCTCAAAACGCCTTTGAGTTGTATCTGCCTGACCTTTTTCATCAAAGGCCATTACAACAGCTGCTGCACCATAACGTTTTATTAGTTTAGCGTGCTCTATAAATTTCTCCTCTCCTTCTTTAAGGCTAATTGAATTAACAATTCCTTTACCCTGCAAACAACGTAATCCTGCTTCAATAACACTCCATTTCGAAGAATCGATCATAATTGGCGCGCGGCAAATATCAGGTTCTGAGCTAATCAATTTCAAGAAATCAGCCATCAGTTGCTCTGAATCCAACATTCCTTCATCCATACAGACATCGATAATCTGAGCACCGTTTTCAACTTGTTGTCGTGCAACATCAAGCGCAGCTTCTAGATCTTGCTCATCTTTTATTAACTTCAAGAATTTAGGCGAGCCTGCAACATTTGTACGTTCACCGATATTAACGAAATTTACATTATTATTGATATTGTATGCCTCAAGTCCGCTGAGACGTTGAACTACAGGGATAGCCGGTCTTTTTCTCGGTTTAATTGATTTAACTACCTGAGAAATTTCATTTATGTGTTCAGGAGTAGTTCCACAACAACCACCCACGATGTTTAAAAAGCCAGAATTTGCCCATTCCCGAATATGATTTGCCATAGCGTTAGCGTCTAAATCATATTCTCCAAATTCATTAGGTAATCCTGCGTTGGGATGAGCGCTAATAAAACAATCTGAAAAACTAGAAAGTTCTTCAATATATTGACGTAAGTCATTAGGCCCTAAGGCACAATTTAGTCCTATTGTGAGAGGTTTTATATGTTTAACTGAATTCCAAAATGCTTCTGTCGTTTGTCCTGTCAGAGTTCTTCCAGAGGCGTCTGTGATGGTACCTGATATCATTATAGGTAGATAAATTTGATTTTTTTCAAAAAAATCATCAATAGCAAATAATGCTGCTTTAGCATTTAAGGTATCAAAAATAGTTTCTACTAGAATAATATCAACATTACCATCAATAAGACCACGTAATGCTTCGTTATACGCATCAACAAGCTCTTCGAAAGATATATTTCGATATCCTGGGTTATTGACATCTGGAGAAATTGAGCAAGTACGATTTGTAGGACCAAGCACCCCAGCAACAAATCGTGGTTTCGAATCATTTTTTTCGTATTCATCAGCGACATTTCTTGCGAGTCGCGCACTTTCTTTATTTATTTCGTAAACAAAATCTTCCATTTGATAATCCGCCATAGCGATTGAGGTCGAATTGAAAGTGTTCGTTTCAATAATGTCGGCTCCAGCCTTAAAATAAGCGCTATGTATTGCTTTTATTATTTCTGGCTGCGTTAACGAAAGCAGGTCGTTATTGCCTTTTAAGTCGCATGGATGTTTTGAAAATCGATCTCCTCGGTAGTCTTTCTCTTCCAATTTATAGGACTGGATCATCGTCCCCATAGCCCCATCTAAAATCAGAATTCTTTCTGACATGAGCTGTTTTATTTGCTCTGTTTTATTATTCATGATTTTTAGTAGATTGCTTTTCTTCACTATTAGTTAGAATTGTTTAGGATATCAGTTTAAATCACCAACTGTTAAGGATTGAATTAAATGAATTTACGCTGCCACCCATACTACGACAGCATCTTTACGAAGAAGTGCAGTTTTGAAGGACTTATCTCTTGATCTTGATAATTTTACTCTGTGATGACATGAGAGCTTTTGGGTCTCAATATAAACCAGGCAATATAACCAATGGGCCAGATAATTAATGCCATTATTAATCCTTTTGTTAACGCTAGAGCAGCAGCAATTACAAATATTAATGGAAGTATAGCTCCTTTTATCCCCATGTCTCGCGTTGCTGCATCACCATATATCCACAATATACTACACACATATACTGAGCAAAAAATTATAAAAATAAAAACATCTGTGGAATTTGTAAATGATATTGACACGTAAATCTCCTTTGAAACTATTCTTTCATATGGTGCTTGGAATCAACGGGACGCATTGTTGCGTTCATTATTAGCGCTACAAATAAAACAACTGCCATTAAATACATTGTTGTATTATAAAGGCCAGGTGTTGGATCAACAGTCCCCATGGGCGCTATTTCCATTAATTTATTTATTGTTACTGTTTTTGCAGAGACTAGTTCTTCAAGCTGGTTAATACTTGCTCCGAATTTTTCTTGGAAAGCAGCTGGATCAATTTTTTCTACTAGGTCATTAATAGCATTATTAACAGATATCTCTCTCAGAGAGGTTATAGCAAGAGGACCAAAAACACCTGCGCTTGCCCATGCAGTTAGTAGGCGACCATGTATACCGCCCACATATTTAGTGCCAAATATATCCGCAAGGTATGCAGGAATTGTGGCAAAACCGCCACCATACATTGTGAATATCAGCATTGTCGCTGCATAGAAATATACTAGCCATACAACATTAGGATTTATACTAACTTGTTGAGCTGTATATGGTATTGAGCAGTACAAAATAATACCCAATGTAAAGAATATCCAATAGGTATTTCTTCGGCCAAGATAGTCCGATGAACTTGCCCAGAAAATGCGGCCAATCATATTAAAAAGACTAATCATTAATACATAAGTTGAAGCAAAAGCAGCGTCAACAATATTAGGGAGTGTGCTACCAAAAATTTCACTCATCATAGTTTTTGCCACACCTAAAACACCAATCCCAGCTGTAACATTGAAACATAAAATAACCCATAACTGATAAAACTGACGAGTTTTTAGTGCTTCATCGATATGCACATGATGTTGAGTAATCATACTTTTTTGTTTATCTTCTGTTGGAGGCTCCCATCCTTTTGGCTTCCATCCCTCTGGAGGTACACGATAACCAAAGGCTGCGCACATCATAATTACAAAATAAATGGCACCAAGTGTAAAAAAAGCTTGAGCTACACCAACCGTACCTGTTCCGACAAGATACACTCCTTCAGGGCCAGGAGCATACATAGCAGCTAAATCTTTAGTACCAACAACAACAACCTCCTGATATTCTCCTGCAATCTCGACAAGACGTCTTCCTCCTCTCGTGATTAGTTCAACAGTATCAATAGTTCCTAGATATTCAGGAGCTTTGTAATATAGTTTTATGAATGGTTCGATCATGAATTTAGCTATCATAGCGCCGCCACCGAAACCCATAATAGCAATTCCCGTAGCCATACCACGTCTATCAGGAAACCATCTGATTAACGTTCCAACAGGAGAAACATAACCAAGCCCAAGCCCACAGCCACCAATTACTCCATATCCGAGATATAGTAACCAGAGTTTCCCCGTTAGTATTCCTATACCACCAACGAGAAATCCACCTCCCCAACAGATAGCAGACACGGTCCCAACCATGCGAGGACCAACTTTTTCAAGCCATTTACCACCAACAGCAGCTGCTAAGCCAAGAAATACAATTGCGACAGTAAAAATCCAAACGACGCTCTTTAATGTCCAATCATCTGCGGCACTTGTGACAACACCAAGACGTTTAATTAAAGCAGGATTAAAAAGACTCCAGGCATAAACGGAACCTATACAAAGATGAATACCTAGTGCGGCTGGGGCAATTAACCAACGATTAAAACCTTCTTTGGCTACGATATGTTTTTTTGACAAAATATCTAGCATGACTTAAAGCCCCCTCTAGAAATATTAAAGATTTTTTGTTTTTATTTACTCATCTTAAAATTATTTTATATTTAGCTTTTTTATTTTATTACAGTAAATCCCAGAAAAAGCTAACTATTTGAACTCCCATAGGATAAACAGTATTATAAATAATTGAAAGTCTTAGGTGCCAACTGTTTTAAATATTACAGTTGTGTTAAACGGGAAGTCAGTGAAATCCTGACACTGCCCCCGCAACGGTAAATGAGTAAAAACCATTCAAAATGTCACTGTGTCTTAATCAATTCATAGGCATGGGAAGGCGAAAGGTTTGTGTAGAGCACGCTCATGAGTCCGGAGACCGGCCTTAAATTTCAGAAATCACACTGCGGGTGGCAGTATGACATCTTTATAATTTGATATAATTATCACTGAATTCAATGATGTCACTCATATCCGTATTGATGAACAATAATAAATTTTTGCGGAGAGTAAGTGAAAGTGAATTCAAAAAATTCTGCTTTAAAATTATTTTTAATAATTATTAGTTTTGTCCAAAATAATATTTTTGCGAAAGATCTTGAGAAGCTTGATCGTTTAATTGTAAGCGATACAAGATTAGACCAAAATAACATTAAAGATTTGCCATTAAATATTTTTGTAATAACTGCAGAAGATATTAATCTAAGTCCAGCAAAAACAATTCCTGAATTACTTTCACTTGAGCCAGGCATTCAGAAGATTAGCCAGTTTGGAAATCATGCGGTCAGAAGTGATATTGATATACGTGGGTTTGGAGCAAGGGGCGTAGAAAATACATTAATTTTATTTGATGGAAAACGGTTAAATGATAATGACCAATCCTCAATAAATTTCAGTGCTATACCAATGGGCAATATTGAGAGAATAGAGGTTATAAAAAGTGCTGGTGGGGTACTCTATGGTGACGGGGCAGTGGGCGGTGCAATTAATATCATTACCAAAACACCATCTTATAAAACTAAAAAATATCTGATTGAGCAAACAGTCGGTTCCTATGATTCGGTTACGACAGATTTAGCAGCAGAATACAGTAATGAGAAAATTTCATTTAATTTATTTGGAAATCTTATCCATTCTGATGGTTACAGAATCAATAACAAGCTAGAACAGCAATCATTATCTACAAATCTTAATTATTTTTTCAGCAACACAGAATTATTTTTAAAATTTGGTTTTTCTGAGCAAAATTTAAGACTACCTGGCGATAGATCAGTAAATTTTTTAACAGGTGTAGATGAGTTTTCATTTGATAGGAAAGGCTCTGATGATGCCTTTGATTTTGCTATTGAAGATGCTAGTTTTTTTACTTTGGGTCTTATTCATTCCTTTGATGAAAAGATAGAGTTGATAGCTGATGCAGGATATAAAACGAAAGAAACTGATATATTT
>MDTC01045722.1_pt1 | contig 11099 bp, 8 predicted proteins | sample 811181 | NCBI WGS metagenome assembly MDTC01 (sample SAMN05326644, study PRJNA326480) | marine metagenome | isolation source: seawater | place: Pacific Ocean: North | collected 2011 | reverse complement strand
TATTAAAATTAATTGATCATGGTTGTATTGTTGTCCCCTTAACTTCAGAGACAAAAAATCAGCATAAATATTTTTTAGAGGAATCAAAAGCACAATTTGTTTTTAGAGGAAATAAACTAGAAAAAATAATTTCAAAAGACCAGATTAGACATCCACTATTAGATGAATTAAGAAATAAGAAAAACCCAGGTTTAATTCTTTTTACAACAGGGACTACAGGCCTACCTAAAGCAATTCTTCATGATTTTGCGCCTTTTCTGAGAAGATATAATACTCCTAGACCATCATTGAAAGCACTATCATTTTTACTATTTGATCATATTGGAGGAATAAATACTCTTTTACATATGTTATTCAACAAAGGTTCAGTGGTTTCTATAAAGGATAGAGGAGTTAAAAATATTATCGATATATGTAATAAATATTCAATTGAACTTTTGCCAACAACACCAACTTTTTTAAGAATGCTTTCCCTATATCCCAGTATTGAAAATTTATTTCCAAAAAGTATCAAAATAATTACATATGGAACTGAAAGATTAGATCAACCAACCCTTAATATTTTATGTAAAAAATTTCCATTAATTGATTTCAGACAAACCTATGGCATGTCTGAGCTAGGAATTTTGAGAGTTAAATCAGAATCAAGACAATCTTTATATATGAGAATTGGTGGCGAAGGTGTTGAATGGAAAGCAATAAATAATATGTTGTATATAAAATCACAGAATAGAATGATTGGTTATCTTAACGCTGATAGTCCATTTGATAATGAAGGTTGGTATTGTACTAAAGATTTAATAAAGCAAAAAGAGGATTTAATAAAAATCGTAGGAAGAGAAAGTGATGTTATTAATGTAGGTGGTCTAAAATTCTTACCTGTTGAAGTTGAGAAAGTCTGTTTAGAATATAAAGGTGTGATTCATGCAAAAGTAATTGGGAAAAATAATCCAATAACGGGGCAACATGCAGAAGTCATTATAGAAAAATCACATGCTGAATTTAATGAAAAAAAATTCTTAGTTTATCTTAAAAATAATTTACCTAAACATATGGTTCCTTTAAGAATAATCTTTAAAAAGATTGAACTTTCTCATAGATTTAAAAAATTATGATTAACTGTTTACTTTAAATTTAAAATAATGTCTCTCTTTAAAAATGGAATTTTAGTTGTTGCTCATCCTGATGATGAATGTCTATTTTTTAGTTCAGTGATTAATAAAGTATCAACTATTATTTTTTGTTTTAGCAAAATTCCAGATGAAAAAAATATATCTATTGGTAGAGAAAGAGCATTTGATCCGTTCCCATTAAAGAATATCAATCTTATTAATTTAAATATTACTCAAGCAAAAAAAAGTTATAGACCCTTAAATTGGTTCGATGTACATGATAATGAATATGGAGTAAGAGGAGATTTAGAAGAATCATCCTATTTAAAAAATTTTTTAATTTTAAAAAGTAAATTAAATAAATTAATTACTTCAAATAGTTCAGTAATTACTCATAATCCTTGGGGAGAATATGGAAATACTGAACATATTCAGATATTCAAAGTTATTTTTAAAATTGCGAAAGAAAAAAACATAAATATGATAGTTGATGGTTATTATAGTAATCTTACTAGGTTTTATACTGGTAGAAAACAACATTTTTTAATTCCAAAGATTTATTCTTTTAAAACTAATAAAAAATTATATTCATTATTGAAAGATCATTATTTAAGAAATGGATGCTGGACCTGGTTTAATAATTATCAAGTACCTTTATACGAGTCTTTTTTTAAAGTAGATTTAAAGAAAGATATTAACTCTAATTTAGAATATAGTAGGATTATTAATTATCCTCTTAATTATATAGAAATGAGAAATCCTTTAATTCAATATTTAAGAGATTTTATTAAAATAATTATTCCTGTTAGATTAAAAAATATCTACAGAAAAATAAGAAACTAAATCCTAAATTTAGAGAATGAAACTATCAACAATTAAAAGTATTGAAGAGTTGAAAGATGTAATTAATTTTCTGGCAATTGGATTTAATTGGTCATTAAAAAAAAAAGAAAAAATTCAAAAATCTTTAATTTATCAAAATAAACAACTTAAAGAATACGGATATTTTGTTGTTGATAATAATAAAATTTTAGGTGGATTTTTAATATTTCATCAAGGTAATATTTCATATAATAAAAAAATTTTTAAAATTATTAACATTTCAAGTTGGTACGTCTTGCCTAAATCAAGAGGTGGATTGCCATTATTAATGATAAAAAATATTATTGGACATAATCATAATTCAATAATTACCAATTTTACTCCAACAGTAAATACACAGAAAATATTAGTTGCTTTTGGGTTTAAAAAAAACAATATATACAATTTAAAAATAAATATAGTTTCTCTATTAATAAAATATTTATTACAAATTCATAAACATAAAAAATTAAATATCTTAAAAAATGATTTGAGAAGAGTAAGAATAAGAAAAAATTATTTTTTAAATAATTTAAAACAAACTGATTTAAAAATATGCAAAAAAGACTTATCTATTATTTTTGCAGAAACCTATTTTGAAAAAGATCTAAAAATATTTAACCTAAAATTAAAAGGAATAAGAGTTTTATGGACATCTAATAACGAATTATATAGTAAGCATTTCTTTCAAATAAATTTATTCCTTTTGAGACAAAAAAAAGGTTATTTTTGCACAACTCATTGCAAGCTATCAAATACTTTTAATAATAAAAATAAGGATAATAACCAACTGATTTTTATTCCCAAAGATTTCGACGATAAAAAACTTTCATCAATACTTTCTATAGGTAGCGAGCTAAACTTTATATAAAATTTTATTTTTTATAATTTTATCAAACTGATATTTCAAGAAATTCAAAAAATTTTGATAAGAAATTTGACTCTTAAAAATCGGAGTATTCAAATTTGTATTCAGCTTTGCTCTAAAGTAAATAAATTTTAAGTAACCAAATTATTTTCTTTTAATAATTTATATTCATTATTTAGTGTCTTTAAATCACAATTTATAAGTTTGCAAATATCAAAAACACTGCATTTACCGTCGCAATATGCTAGGAAATTCATCCTTAGTTCTAAAGACTTCTTTTCTTTATATTGAGAAATAGTTGGATATAAATCTCTTTTCCCAAGCTGAGGCTCGCATTTAGTTACCAACTTAGGATAAAGTCCTAGTTCAAAGGCATCAATTATATTTTTTAAAACTTCAAGTGACCCCTCTAAACCCTTATCAGAAACCAAATTAAGATTATCAGCACTGGTATGATATTCAGGATATTCTGCGAATTTGCTCCTTGAAAAAGTACAGATTGGCAATCTAATCCCTGGGGAACAATATTGTCTTTCATCAGAACCTCTCTGCAAAAAAGAATAAGCTTTTACATTTTTTAATTTAAATAAAGCTGCATTGATAGCTTTGTCGGCAAGTGTATTTTCAAAAGGTGTTTTCACATAAGAATAAGCTCTATCATCACCAACGCAACTAAGGCTAAAACCACAGATCAAATTCTTTTTTAAATGATTTAAATATTTTGATAAATATGCAATTGAACCAATTGTCTCAGGCTGTAGAATAAATCTATAACTATATTTATTTTTTGGGTATTTTGTTTTTATATAAGATAAAAGACCATTAAGAACAACTGGTCCACTTAATTCATTATTTGCCATAGAGGGGTGACATACATATGAGCTTATTAAAATTTCATTAGATAATTTACCCTTTAATACAGCATGAGATAAATCCAAATTACCATCCTTTAAACTTGAATTAATATAAACTTTATACTTTCCTCTCTTCATTTTTCTTTTATCAAATTCTTTCATACAAAACCCCCAATATTTTTTATAGTAGCTTGTAACATAAGGAATCCAATTAGGATTTTTTTCAAGAGTGAATATATGTTTTACAAGTTCTTCATAGTCAATTTCTTTATTAATAGGTTCTGAATAACCAACAATATGTAAGTTATTTTTTTTAAATTCAGCATATCTTTCACCTGTTTCAATATGTTCAAAATATGCCTCTTTTATGTTCCACTCCATAGGTATTTCCCAATCAAAAACTTTTGATCTAGTTTTAAAACTCAATCTTTTATACTCTGAATGATATTTTTCAAAATACTTTAATGTCTCGCGAGTACCCTCTCCAGTTAGTGATCTACATAAAGGAAACAATTTTCCTAAATGATCAATCAACTTAATATCCTCATATCTTGTAAGTTTCATGATCATAATAAAACTATTCAATTCTACTTTATTAGTATTAATTAACCTAAATTTATTAAAAAAATCATAATCCTAATATCTTTTTCAATTTTTTGACTGTGATATTTTTATCATCAATATAAAAATCAGAACCAGGCTTTTCAAATTTCAGTTCATCATAAGGAATATCATTTTTTTCTAATTGTTTTTTGGTGATTTCAATCCAGTTTTTGCCCGTTCTACTACCTCTAGCTGTATGTAGCACAATCCTGATTCCTTTATCATGAATTTTTTGCAATAATTCTATGATTCCCTTATTAGGTTTAGCTTTAGAGTAATTTTTATCTTTTGTCCTTGAGAACAAAACCCCATCAATATCAAAACATATTTCAATCTTCTGAAAAGAGAAATTTTTTTTTATAGTTGATTCTTGATCTAGAGCACTATAAGCTTGCGGAATATCATAATATTCGTCTATATCAGCAGATTCAGAACCTAATTCATATTTCATACAATGAGATCCCCATAATTCACCTGACTTGATAATTTGAGTTTTATATATATCAATTGCCGCTGTTTGAGCATATAGAAATTTACAATTTTGAGACGGCATAGATGATAATTTATTTTTTGGATCGCCATTCAAGCCTATTAATTTAGATGGATCATACTGATCTTCAATAAAGCATTTTTCATAAAATAAATCTAACTTCTCAACGCTTTTGAGACTTGTGGCTTTAAGATTTGATTTAAAACATCTATAACAATCATCAATATTTTCAGCCAATAATGCTGGATATGTAGGTCTAAGATGAATAATATCTTCGAAAATAATATTTTTTTTATTTAAAGTTTCTAAAACTTCTTTTAAAACTTCAAGATCTGAAGAATTATCTTGTGAATTTTTTTTAGATCTAATTCCAATATCAATATATTTATTATTTTTTTCAATGCTATCTAAATATTCTTTAGAATCTGTTGATACAACAATTTTATCTATATAATTTGATTCATTAGCTTTATCAAACATATTTTGTATAAGGGTTTTTGACTCAAATATTAAAATATTTTTATCAATTATTCTTTTTGATCCTGATCTGCAAGGAATGAAAGCAAGAACTTTAGGCATTCTTTTTTTTATAGTAATCAAAATGTAAATTCAATATCGTTTTCCTCTCACTTCTGGCCAATTTATTTATGCTCTCATCCTCATAATAAGAATCACTATTTAAGCTAGTCGTTGATAATTCTTCAATTACTACATTAGTTATTGCTTTAAAAGAATGTTTTGTGCCTGCTTTAATTAAAGCTTCCTCTCCACGATAAAGCCGTTTAATTTCTCCATTTAAATTTATCTCTACTTCTCCAAATAGAATCCTAAATGTTTCCTCTTTCACATCATGATGTTGGGTAGGGTGAGTCTGACCATTAGTCATAATGATAAGTTTTTTACAGTAATTTCTATTAATAATATTTATTAAACAGCAACCATATTTTTCAATAAGCTTTATTCCGTAGTGGTGCGATACTTCGATATTTATGTCATCAGGAATATATTCTGCGTACTCATTTATAATGCCTCTTATCTTATGAATATAATTTTTTAAAATTCTTTCATTAGGATGATTTAAATCTACTAAATCCTTTATTAATCTTGAACCTGATTTCAAATCTTTTCTAGCAAAATATAAATTATACTTAGAACCAATTTCTGCAGCTGATACCTGATTATTTTGTATTGGGAATTTAAAAATACAATCATCTGGTTTAATTCTTTCCCCCGACTTAATTGACCTATTAATAAATACACCTCTTTGCAATGATAATAAAGATTCAATTTCAGCTTCGTTATTATATTTGTCATCTTTAGGAACACCAAGAACAATAATAGTTTTTGATAATTCTTTAAGCCAACTTGATATTGCATCACTATCTAAACTGTAGGCATTTATTTTGATGTTATTTTTTAAATCTACCTTACCTATATGTCTTTCAATCGATGAAGCTCCCAGAGAAATTGCAAGAGAAGAGATGGAGTGATCCTTAGGATCTTCATGACCAGAATAGCCAATAGATGCTAAAGGATATCTCTTGATAAACTTAGTTATTGAATTAAGATTTAAATTTTGAGGAGGTGCGGGATAAATACCACAACAGTGCATTATTGTGAATTTATTAGGAATTAGGTGTGCTAAATACGAATAAATGTCATCAATTTCCTCTATATTTCTTCCACCTGTAGATATCGTTACATATTTACCTGAGTCAACTACTTTTTTCAATAATGTCCATTCAGTGCTTGAGCATGAAGCAATTTTAAATTCATCTATTTTTAGATCAATTGCTTTTTGTACAGATGCCTCGTCAAAAGGCGTAACTATTGTTTTAAATCCTTTTTCTTTAACAGATTTTATAATATCCTCCCATTCGTTTTTTTTTAAAGTTGTTTCTTTAAATCTCGTGATATGTTTATTTGAATTTGGATCAACAGTACTATCAATAAATGTTGGAATATCTCTAAACTGAAATTTTATACAAAATTCAAATTTTTCTTTATATGGTTCAGTGGACTTTTCTATGTCATTTAATATTTTATTAAAATGACTTATTTTGCCTTGGTGATTATTAGCAATCTCAAAAATTATTCTCATATAATTTATAATTGCTCAATTTTTATTAAATAATACTTTACTTGACGTTAATTAAGCAATTTTTATAAGACTTTTTAAACTATAATTCACAACTTATTTATGCTATTTATTTTAAATAATTTTATTTGCTTCTTTAACTTTGCTATAAATTTGAAGTTCTATCTTACTAGAAAATTGCTTGAGATCTAAAGGTTGATTTTTATAAATTTATATTTTTAATTTATTAAATATATAGGTTTTTAAATTATATTCTTTTTCTCAGCTTTTTAAAAATTTAAATTATTTAATTAATATTGGATCTCCTTTTAAATCAACAAAATATCTTTTTTTGTTATTGGGTATGAACTTCTTTAAAAAATTATTGTTTGAATATTTATTTAAACTTTTGTTTTTATTTGTGTTTAAATCAAATTTAGCTATAAATACACCATAAAAATCTTTATCAAAAAAACTATTTAATTCTAATTTTTTCTTAACTTTATTAAGGTTTATTCTAGAAACTTTTTCATCTTTTACTAATTCTCCAAATATCTCTGTTCTTGGTCCATGATCATTCATTACAATTATCTCATCGACTAAATTATGCTTAAAAATGATATTTAAAATTCTTTTTAAATTCAAAAGATAAACTTCATCATATAAAGGAATTAATTTCAAATCGGAAGGCTTATTATTAAGCTTTGGACTGATTACATCATGAAATTTACTTTCAGCTATAAACGAAATATTTCTTTTATTACTTCTTTCATCTTCCATTTTAGTTTTAATTCTATTGATTGAATCTTTTGAAGAGAGATAACATTCATCTGAATTTATCCCCCATTTAGATTTTTGTTCGATGGCTCTTTTACTTTTAATGAATTGATTAATTCTTAAAAAGAAATTCTCTTCTTTTATTTGAAATTTGCAAATACTTTCACTTGTTGCCATCCAACGGCTACCTAAAATTAAATTTGGTTTTAAATACCCACTTAAGAAAGGAAATCTACATTTTTCGTTGATATTAACTTTCCCTAAAAGATATGGAAGTGACTTATAGGTATAGGGAACAGGTGTAGATGTCTCTATGTATTCTGAAGAATTTTCTCTAAGAAAATTATGAAGCTTAGATTCATAACCAACCAATTTCTTATATAAACTCTCTTGAGGATAACTATCTAACATTATAAAAAGAACTCTTTTATTGGTCTTTTTGTAGTGGCCTAATATAGATTCAGGATCGGGATCACAAACATTTCTTTTCTCGTTCAATCTATGAAAAAAAGTATTTGACAAATCACGGTCAAACATAATTATCTGAAAGTATCTTGAAGAAGCAAAAAATATCAAAAACAGTAAAAAAATTGCTCCTAGAGATTTTGAGTTAGATATCATTTAACTTTTTTTTGAGAAATAAATAAATGCAACATGAATAACTAAATAAAGAGATTATTAAGATCGAAAAAAATGTATTTTTATCATGTTCATTACTTAAAAGCAAAAAACAAATTGTCCATATTAAGCTTGATGCAGTAATAGGCTTGGAAACTTTGATTTGAAATATAAATAAACTAAAAATAAAGCATATTAATCTAGTGAGAAGTCCTTCTTTTGTTATAAATCCGTAATCTATATACTTATCTGCCCATGGCGTATAGCCTGTTAAAAAACTATTTAAATATCTAAGAAAATGCACTTGAAAAATAATAAAACCGCAAAAAAAATAAAAAGTCCATATTCTTGAAATCTTAAATTCAGTCATTGATAAGACGTATATTTCGATAATTCAATCATAAATCTCGTTTCACTGAGATTATATCTCTTATCAATTTTAAAATATTTTAAACATTCTGGTTTATGAATTTTATCCCAATCCCAAATTATTTTCTCATTTTTCTTCCTTATTAGAAGTTTGACCATAGGATCATCTTTAGTAGGATATTCGAGAAGTACTCTTGAATACAAATTTGCAAGATTTCTAAAAACAATTTCTAATGGCAAACCATAATCAATTAATAAGTGATGAATAATACTAGTCATAATGGATGCCTTTACTTCGCCAAAAAGATTTAAAGCTTTATTTTCATTGGTATCTTCGAAACAAAGACAATGGGCAATATTAAGTTGAAGAATAATTTTTTTATCATCAAAAAATTGACGCATTTGTCTACAAACTGAAATATCGTTATCAACTCTTAAATAAATTCCTTTTAAATTTTTTGTTGTTAAATTTGAACCTAAATCCACAATATTAAAATCATTCTGATATTTATTAACAAAATTTGTTATCGCTTTAAGTTTATTTTGGGTATAAATTTCGTTATGAAAACTATCATAATTATCCCAATTACTTTTATTAATTTTTGTAGGCCTAAGGCTATTTAATAATTTAATTTTATTTAATAATCTTTTATTTATAGCTTTACGATTTACTTCTATATTTTGTTCAATAGTATGATTAGAATTTAAATATTCTATAAAATCAGGCGAAGAAGAAGATATTTTATTCGAAATATAATTGATTATTGATGATTTTGAAGCTTCCTTAAATCTGTTGAAGCTTCTTAGGGTAGATAAAAAACCCCATAGATTTATTGTACATGACTCAAGATTTCCTTTAAAGAATTGGGAAATAGGTATATTCAGATCTTTTTCTAAGATAAGCGGGTTTATAAAGTTATTATTAAAATCAGATTCAAAAGATAGAACATTTTGCTTACTAATTGGCTTAATCCCCGCAAGGTCAACTAACTTTCCATGATTTATAGCTAACCAGTAGTTACTTGGTCTTGCATCAACAAAACTTAGGTTATTTTCGACCAATATTTTTTGCTGAGACAAGATTGTCATACCAACTCTATAGAGTTGCTCCCCAGTAATCCAGCTTGGTTCAATCCAAGGGATTAATTTTCTTTGTTGATAAAAAAATTTCAGTTGGGTTGAATCTTTATTATTAAAATTATTACTAATTTCTAGAGGCTCATGAACAGTTTCAGGATTTTCTTTTAATAAGCATTTTATACCTTTTGTTATTGCAGAGTATTCTTTTTTATTATTAAGAATATGAGACTTTTTATAAATTTCATTTGAAACTTCTATCTTTGAGCAGGTTGATCCCAATTTAGAAATAATACTAAAATCAGACATTATTTAATAATTTTTTTTGAATTTAATCTTCTCTTAGCTATTTTTATTATAAAATTGTGAAAGGGTTTGGTTATGAAATTCAAAACTCTATTTCTTTTTAGTTTTTGTCTATTTAAAAAAGCATAAACACAAATAATTCCTATAATTGAGCCAATTGCATTCCAAGCTATAGCTCCAATTACAGGACCAGCATATGCAAATGTTATAAACAAACCTATGAAATTAAAATAATATATTTAGATAAAATATATCATAATTCGTAAAATTTATTATTTATAGAACAATTAGTAACTGAATTTCCAATAATGAAAACTTATTTTTCTTATGAATTAATAATTCCAATAGAAGCATTAACTTCCCAAAAAAAAGAGATAATAATAGCAGCTTATATGTAAGAGAAGATGATATTGTTAGATTTAGGGTTAAATATGGTAGATGAAAAATTTTGCCAATTTACTTTTAAATTTTTTACCTTTTCTAAAAAATAATTTTTTTTAAATTAATTATGATATTAAAAATTAGAAAAATATGTTGTATAGGTGCAGGATATGTAGGGGGGCCAACAATGTCTGTAATTGCCGATAATTGTCCAGAGATAGAAGTAAATATAGTTGATATAAATCAAGAAAGAATTAATTTATGGAATAGTCCTGACCTAAATAATCTTCCAATATATGAGCCTGGACTAGATGAAATTATAAGTAGATGTAGAGGAAGAAACTTATTTTTTTCTACTCAAATCGAAGAAAAAATATCCACTGCAGACATGATTTTTATATCAGTAAATACTCCAACAAAAACTAAAGGAGTTGGAGCAGGAAAAGCAAGTGATTTAAAGTGGGTTGAGGCTTCAGCTAGACAAGTAGCTAAATTTGCTAAAGGCCATACTATCGTCGTAGAGAAAAGTACATTGCCAGTAAAAACAGCAGAAGTAATTAAAGATATTCTCAATTCATCACAATCAAAAGAAATTTTTGATTCTTTAGTTCATTTTGATGTTTTATCTAATCCTGAATTCCTTTCAGAGGGAACTGCTATTAACGATCTTCAGAAACCTGATAGAATTTTAATTGGTGGAGAAAAC
>MDTC01261594.1_pt1 | contig 11100 bp, 5 predicted proteins | sample 811181 | NCBI WGS metagenome assembly MDTC01 (sample SAMN05326644, study PRJNA326480) | marine metagenome | isolation source: seawater | place: Pacific Ocean: North | collected 2011 | reverse complement strand
GGGTTTTGACGAAATAGACGAGCGTATAGAAACCATTGAAGAGTGGATCGACGAACTCGATCGTGACAGCGGTGAAGAATTTAGGTGGGAAATAGACGACCTGCACCACAGGTCTTATGCGTTAGAAGAAGCAATCCGTTCTCGTTCTTGGGGTGACGACTTTTTAAGAGATTTCTTCGGTTGGTAGACAATGGTTATATATGGCTGTTCCTGTGAGGGGGAAGAGTGCATATGCCACTTCTACCATTACGACTGTGCCTGTGATAACTGTCCAGATTGCGCTGACGACTGTTTTTGTTTTGAGTATGCTGAATCGATTGAGGAATGTATGGACCCTGTAAGCCTTGCAGAAATAATTGAAAATAACCCTGAAATGCTTGGCGACAGGCCTCCCATCGACCCATTCGCAGATGACGAAGTACTTGAATGCGGAATAGAAAATCCAGAGATTTGTGATACCTGTCAATAAGGGGATTAAATGCCATCAGGCAAAGCGATAACTATAGAACTATGGGCTGATTACCAAGCATTACGGCGCCAAGGCATCTCAATGTATGAGGCGTCTAAGAAATGTAATATTTCTTATCATGCTTGTCGTGACGCAGAAAGTGATAAAGCTCCAAGAAATTATATTGCTGCACAAGAAGCACTTGGGAAATCTATCCAACCACAAGTCCCCCAGTATGAAGGGCTGCCTGACGAAGCCCAAGCAGCATACGACAACATAGAAATTTTCGCTAAACGCTATTTCGGAATCATTTTGCAGCCTTGGCAGATAGAGGCTACTGAAAGAATTATGGCGTTAATGGAAACAGAGTACGAAGAGTACTGTGTGATTAATGCGCCTCCGGGTACAGGAAAATCGACTTTCTTTGCTAAAGTATTACCCGCATGGGCAACCGTGCGTAACCGAGCTATCCGTGGGATGATCGGTTCTTCGACACAACGTCTAGCTGAATGGTATTGCCGCAGGTTGCGTGCCGAATTAGATCGAGCGCATCCAGTAAAAGCTGAGTTAAACGATGTTCGACTCAACTTGGCGATAGATGCTGAAGCGACGTTGCAAGAAGACTTCGGCATGTTTAAGCCAGATTCGTCAGAGATCTGGCGGGCCGAAGCATTCACAGTGTTACAAAAGGATGACACTCCTCTTTCGCAGAAAGAACCTACGTGGTCAGCGTTCGGAATGGACTCTGGTTTCCTCGGTGGTCGTTTCGATCTGGTTATATGGGACGACGTTTACGATCCTCGCAAGATGCGGTCGGCGGAAGCCCGTGAAGACATGCGTCGCTGGTGGGACGAAGTAGCAGAAACACGTCTTGAACCGGGTGGGCTACTTGTTTTGCAGGGACAACGTATGTCTGCGGACGATATTTATCGTTACGCATTAGATAAAGTAGCGCCGCCCGATGAAATGGAACTAGAAGAAGATGAATTCGAAACAGAAGATGCGCCTGAAGAATGGCGTAAATACCATCACCTCAAATATCAAGCGCATCACGAAGAACTTTGTCAAGGCGATCACAAACCTGACGCCGCACCTTGGCCCGAAGGGTGTCTACTTTACCCTCGAAGACTCCCGTGGCGACGCCTCCGACACGTCAAAGCACAAACCCCAGACAGATTCGAAGTCCTCTACCAGCAATCAGACGTAAACCCATCAAACGTATTAGTAGATCCTTTGTGGGTCAGCGGGGGCGAAGGCACAGACGGCGTTTTCCATCCCGGCTGTTGGGACGAAAACAGAGATTTGTGGGAGTTACCAGAAAACATTTCTAGTGAACTGCACGTTATGGCAAGCGCCGACCCTTCTCCATCCCAATTCTGGGCATTGCAATGTTGGGCTTACGCTCCAGAGACAGAGTTCAGGTATCTGTTAGAGTCTTATCGACGTAAAATGGATGCCCCGTCATTCTTAGATTGGAGCCATGAACGCCAATCATTCTCTGGTGTTGCCGAAGACTGGTGGCAAATTAGCAACAATCTAGGACATCCAATTACACATTGGATCATAGAAGCTAATGCCGCACAAAAATTTATTCTCCAGTACGACCATTTCCGCCGTTGGGCGGCGTTACGCAACGTTCAGTTGGTGCCGCATTATACGCACTCTAAAAATAAGGGCGATCCTAAGTACGGAGTGCAAATGCTCGCTCCGTTATGGCGTGTTGGCCGAGTGCGTTTGCCGGGTAAACAGAACACAGAAGCACGACCACATTCAATGCTTTTAGTGAACGAAGTAACACGATGGAATCCTGAAGGAACAGGTGCCCGTACAGATGACTGTGTTATGGCACAATGGTTCTTAGAACATAATTTAGAAAAACTTTATATACCGACTATGATTAACAATCGTCAGTGGCGTCCTTCTTGGATGGCCGGTGACGACGAACCAGCTTTGAGGTAACTGTGAAAACAGTTGACGAAATCGTTTCAATATACTCTGCCCGTTCGCAAGCAGCGGATGGCGCAAAACAACGGATGAGAGTACTCCGAGATTATTATAACGGAGATGTTATCGTCCCGCTACCTGAACTTGACTCTGACGAACAATCAGCAGTAGCTAATCTTTTAGCACAAGGTTTAGACCAAACAGCAATGCGAATAGCATCTACAAGCCCAGACATTTTTTGTCCCCCGGTAGATAATAAAACTAAACGAGCAAAAGACAATTCACGTATCCGTCGGCAAGCTCTTTTCGGCTGGTGGGAAAACTCCCGCATGGATTTGCAGCTTGCAAAACGAGCACGCCAGCTAATCGGGTATTCGACAACTTGCACACAGTTACGTTTTAATCCACAAAAAGGTTGCCCTGAATGGCATCTCCGTGATCCGTTGACTACTTACCCAGCAAAAATGCTAGGTGTAGACGACATGCGTCCACGAGATGTTGTTTTCGGCTATGAACGAAGCTTGGGCTGGATAAAACAAATGTATCCAGAAGCAGGTCGAATTTTTCAAGGTGACGCAGTTAGCGAAGATCACCCAATAGAACTCATCGAGTATCTTGACGCTGAAGAGCAAGTTCTCATAGGTAGGCGAGGACCAATTAAAAGCGGTTCATTTATTCCTTCATCTAACGAACAAGAAAATATCCAAGTAGAGTTAGAACGAATCCCTAATCTTTTAGGAGAAACACCTTTAGTTTGTGCTAGCAGAATTGCTTTAGATACAGCGCAAGGCCAGTTTGATGGCATTTTAGGGATGTACCAAATGCAGGCACGGCTTATGGCTTTGGAAGTCATTGCCGTGCAAAAAGGCGTTTTCCCTGACACTTGGCTAGTAGGCCGAGCAGGTGAAACCCCGCAGATCGTTAATCCTGCTGATGGTTTAACTGGCGAAGTTGGGGTAATCCGGGGTGGCGACTTAAAGGATATGTCGTTGCAACCGGGCTATATGACTAACCCAGCTATTGATAGGCTTGAACGGGCACAAAGATTAACGGCTGGCATCCCCCAAGAGTTTGGTGGCGAATCAACTTCAAACATTAGGACAGGCCGTCGAGGGGACTCCGTGCTTTCCGCAGTTGTTGATTTCCCTGTGCAAGAAGCACAGAAAATAATGGCTCGCTGTTTGCAAGAAGAAAACAAGTTAGCTGTTAAAATGTCTAAAGCATATGCGGGTCGTCGCCCAACCTCGTTCTATGTGGCAACTAAAAATGCTAAAGGACGAGTTGACTATGTGCCAAACGAAAACTTTGATAGCACCGATAACGTTGTCAGCTATTCACAAGCTGGTGCAGATATAAACAACTTGATCGTCGGTGGCGGGCAACGAGTTGGCATGGGCACGATGTCTAAACAATCGTTTATGTCTATCGACCCGTTAGTCGATGATCCAGAGTTTGAGCATGATGCAGTGATAGCTGAACAGCTTGAAACGGCCTTGTTGTCGTCATTGCAGCAACAAGCAGCAGAAGGAATTATTCCTCCCGCTGATTTGGCACGGATTATGGATCTTGTGAGAAGTGACAAACTCGAATTAGCTGAAGCTGTAGAAAAGGTACAGAAAGAAGCGCAAGAACGTCAAGCGCAAGAAGTTCCGATGAACGCTCCAGAAGCGCAACCGGGATTAGCGTTGCCGGGGATGGGGGCAGAAGCAATGCCTATGGAACCAGAAATGGGTGACCCTGCTGAAGCAGCTTCACTAGAACAGCTTATCGGGGCGCTTTAATGGTCAGAGCTAGGAAACAACCCGCGAGAGCAGCAACCGGACAAGAGTACGGAGCGGCTAAAGAACAAATGGACGCACAGCGGGAAGTTCCTTTGCCGCAAGAAGTCCAGATGATGCCACGCCCCGGAGCAGTAAATCCGGCTGATACGCCAGATCCTTTTGGTCCGACAGCTAGACCAAACGAATCGATTTCGGCAGCCCCGATGCCCGTAGGTGGCAATGCCCCATCAACAGGTCATACTGCTCAACGAGCACAAAAACTTGGTGTAGTTATCCCAAGTCTTTTGGCGACTATGGGGTCGTCTGATTTTACTACCGCAGCGACACGCAAAATTTTGCGCCAATACGAGGCGTCCCTTCCACCATCAACGGATGAATAATGAGCATTCAAGAGCGTTTTGGCAATATCGCTAATGCCGCATGGCAAGGCACAGATTCTGCTTTTGAGTTTTTAACAGATATTCTGCAAGAGTTCACTGGCACACAAGATGAATACGAAGGTGTAGCTGGAACGATCTGGGGGTCATGGAACGATAACGTTCTCGGAGAAGGTGGGGTATTACAAAGCGCTATAGGGCCAGAAGGTGTTGGCGGAGAGATAGTTGATGCGATGCCTAATCCTGTTAAGGATGTAGGCCGCCCTATATTTAATGCCACATTTGACACTATCGACGCTGTTTATGAAATGGGCATTGACCGTCCGATGGCTGTCCTCTTTACGTTGGCTAACGCAGGCGTTATGGATGGCACAATCACGAACTATCTTGATCCTCGTGTTTGGCAACAAGCAGCAGAAATAGGACGCTTTGGCGATGCATTAAACTGGGGTCAGTTCTATGGGGAAGACAAAGTAGGTGGCGAACGAAGCGCTGGCCAAGCTTTAGCGTTAATGGTAAACCGTACAAACATACTTGACCCGACAGAAGTCGAACGTGTCGAAGGAACTACTTTCTACCAAATGAGTTCAGGCATCGTTGATGCTGCAATGCAATGGTATTTAGACCCGTCAAATATTGCTGGCAAAATATACAAAGGAAAAAAGCTTAAAAGAGATGAGTTGTTACGCCAACAAGTATCTTCTGGCAACTATGAAGCTGTTTTAGAAACAAACGGGTACAGAAACTTTAAAGGAGCTTTAAAAAACATTGTTGAAGATTCAGGGATAGATTTTTCGGACACGTTCAGAAAAGGCAACGGATTCGTTTTTGGCGATGAAGTAAAGATCGGAGAACTTGCAACAAAAATCTTGGGGGCTGCAAAAGAAGGAAAGTTTGGGCGCCCATTCCGCAACATGACATGGGATGAAGCCCAGACTTATGCTTCTCTTTCAGGTGGCCTTGACGTTGGCCGCATGGACCAAGCATTTGATTACATGATTCGTATTCAGTTAGGTGATGCTAAAGCTATCGGAGAGATGGAAGAAGCGGCAAGGTCGTGGGTCACTGGATTACTGAATTCAGATGTCTACGACGAGCTTATGGCAGTTCAAGATGAACTCGGTTGGCTCGATGAAATGGAACGAAAAGGTTGGGAAGTCAATCAGATAGACGAAAACGTCGAAGCACTCCCTGAACAGTTTAAACGGTTAGCTAAGAATCTGGAACTGTCACCGGAACAGATTTTTGAACGTCGCCAAGAAATAATGGCAAATCTTCAGACAAGACAAATCGAGTTAGAGGCTTCTCTTTTCACTGATGCTTACGGGCATATGCCATTTGCGGCTGCTTTGATCGCAAAACAAGAACGTTTAAGAACGCTTGCTAGAAACGTGTCTAACTCGATTAATGGCATAGAAGCGCATAAAGGTCTTAACTGGTTTGACGAGGCTATGAACGATAGCCCTGATCTTGTGACAGCAGCGGCTGACCAGATCTTGATGAACCATAACGTGAATCTTTTAGAACCGTTGCCGATGATCGGGGATTTAGCTAAAAACGGTATCGCTGCCAAAACATTCATAATGAACTCACCTATAGGCCAAGGAGTTCTAGCCAATCCGGCAGTTCGGCTGATTACAGAAAAGATCCCTCATCAGTTGATGAACTGGGATGATCCGGCGCAGCAATTCACGACTTTTGAGCGGATGCTGCGAGATGCGGGGAATGTTGTCTCTGAAGGGAAAACTCTTTTAGATGAAGCTGGCTTAAACTCTGATGCAGTTTTGGGTGAGTTTATGCAAATAAGATCTCAAAAAGCCAGACGGGAGTTTTTTGAAGAAAAAGTAACGCAACTAAATTATGCTTTACCGAAACTTTTCAACAAAACCCTTGACCAACATAGCTTAGATAATTTGGCTCAAACATTGCAACGTCAATATGGGCAAGCACAAGATGTTTTACATACGCACGCAAAAGCTACGAAAGCATATGGAAACCTTGATTACAGTCGTTTAGATTACGCTACTGACGGCGAAATCATGGCCCGGTATATTCCGATGACTCCGGCACAGCTTAAAGAGTCGAGTCTTGTCCCTCGCTATGACCTTTATCAACAGGCTTTTGGTGACAACATGTCCCCTCTCAGTCGCAAAGTTCGCGGGACTATCGAACAAACCTTAAACGGCTTTACTGCGATTTGGAAAAAAGCGGTTTTGCTCCGACCGGCATGGCCTATGCGTGTCCTTATCGATGAAGTTGCCCGTAACGCTGCAACGATCGGGGCGAGCGCCACTATTTCTGGTTTTGCTAGCGGTTTCAACGATCTTCGTGTGGCATGGTTCCGCAAAAACGGCATCGATTTAGGCCAGCCCATGATGGAAGAACTGATTTTTACGCTCACCCAAGCAAAATTTAGAGCTAAAAAAATGTCTCGAAAAGGTCAAGTATTTGACGAAAATTCGGTAATTGGTAAACGTTGGGATGAGTGGACAGCAGAAGAGAAATGGGAACTAACCCAAAACGATTATGTCGAATTACTGGAAAGCTACAATGAAGCAGAGCGTATCGGTTTAGTAGACCCAATAACAGATTTAACTGAACGAGTTATTTCGAAAGAGTATGGGCTACAAAGAATTAAAAAACGTACAGCCATGACTACAGGCCTTGGTCTGTTTTTAGCTGGACCCGCTGGAGCAGTTATAGGCACCCTTTATTCTCTTTATGGCAGAAACACAATGCGACGTGTCGCACGAAGCGAAGTTTTGACTAACCAAATGTTCGCTCTTCGTGAATCTGCACGGGCCGATTTCGCAAGTATGAAAGCTCGTTATCGTGACCAGATTGCCGAGTTGGACTCTAACGATCTAGAAACTGCCAAAAAACTGACTAAAGAAATAGAGGACTTAGACACTGCTGTTCGGATACTCGAAACAGGCGCAGAAGCTATAAGCGAACATGACAAATGGCTTCTCGACAATCTTAAAAGCGAAGATAAAAAACTTTATGACAATTTCTCTAAGGTCGGAGAATTAGCTTCACAAGGTAATTACCAAAATGTTTGGCTTGGCGGATATCAAACAGAAAATGCTTTTGGAGACAATCCCACTGAAATAGCTATTTATAAAAACGCTATTTCATCTGACAACTCTAACCGTCAAATGTGGGAAGGTGTATCGGCAGCGGCTAGGCGTACCACACGCCAAAGAGATCGCACACAATTCGACATCAAGAATCCCAAGCAAACAGATTCTTTCGCAAGTGCATACAACGACACGTTAAACCGGCAATGGATTCCCATAGGCGGCAGAGAGACTCCGTTCCAAACATTTATGGGCATGTTTTGGGAAGGCGCTTCAGACGAAACAATCTTAAAGTTTCTACAAAACGAAGGGCAAATGGTTAGAGAGGCTTTTCCAGAGTTCTTTAACCAAGATCCGTTAGCTTTGATAGCAGACCTTAGGGCAGAAACTAACGCTTTTATTCCTGATCTTCCACAGTTCGCACCCGTGAGACAAAACGCTGCAAATGGAATAGAGATCGAGTGGAACCGAGATATACAACCATTAATCGACCGTCACTTTAACGGCGATATCGACAAAGTTAGAAAAGCTGCCGGGACTGATGACTTCGGCAAAATCGTAGGTGACTCTTCGTTACAAGACGCTGCACAAGTGAAGAATCTGCAAATGCGTGTAGGAACTTGGATTGATGAAGCTTTTGAGAACATCGGCACTATGACGACGGACTCTTTGACAAGAAGCCCGTTGTTTCGTTCGTTGTATGACAAAGAAATGGCGAGACAACTAAGTTCTCTTAAAGGCCCGGATGGTGATGTGTTTACCCTCACGGGTAATGACATTAGAATCATAGAAGAGCGGGCACGAAGCAAAGCGATAAAGGCCAGCAAAGATCTTTTATACGATTTGGCGGAACGAACACGCTTCGAAGAAGTCGTTGCCAACTTGATGCCATTCGTAGGTGCATGGCAAGAAGTTTTAACAAACTGGACAGGGATAGCTATAGACAATCCAGACTTGGTAGGAAGGGTTGTCCGAAACTGGCGTTTGTTAGATGCTGAAGATGAAGACGGCAATCCTCTTGCTGTTTTCAGGATGCCTCAAATCTTTGACAAGAATTTTTCTGACAAGATTCCGTTTTCTGATGGCAAATTATTTGGCAAAGCAAGCATATTAGCTGACACAGCAGTCAAATTTAATCTCAAATCCATCTCGATGATCGGCGGAACACCCGGCGTAGGCCCACTTGTCTCCTTCCCAATCTCAGAAATCGTTATAGAAAACCCTTCCTTCGAATCCGCAGTTGGATGGATACTCCCATATGGTGTAAACGAAGGCCAAAACGCTTTCACACGGTGGCTAGATTCAGCCGCTCCTGTTTGGGCAAAAGCAATGGCTGGTGCTACAGGTCTATCAACACCGGAACGGGCACAAACATTAGCCCGCATAACGGCTGACTTAGCTTATGAATACGAATCTAACGGCGACATAATCTCGACAGAAGCTGATTGGAAAGTATTTGAAGACGAGGTATACCGCAGAACAAGCAAAGTTCTCCAAATCCGTGCATTTGGGGCAACATCTATGCCTATGTCTTTCCGTATGCAGTCACCACACTGGCGGATGATCGATAAATACTACGAAATATCTAAAGAGAGTGGGATAGAAGCAGCAGATACGTGGCTTTTACACAACCATTCTGACCTTTGGGCCATAACAGGGAGGCAAACAGCAGCTAGAGGTGTCGCCTCGGGAACATTACAAGGCGATAAAGCTTATGATGATCACCAAAAGTTTGCTGATTCGTTCCCAGAACTTAGAGATCTTATTATTGGCCGTGTCGGACCGTTAGATGTCAAGTTCGAGTACAGCAGAGCCGTCAAAATAGGCGAAATGCAAGATGGCAGGCGTGTTGATTTAACCCCAAGAGAGATATATGAGGGTGCTTCAACTACTAAAGGCTGGAAAACATGGCGGGGTGTCATGGATTTCGTTAATGAGCAGCTAGAAGCTTCAGCAGCTATGGGGCAATCTGGTGATTTGCAAGCTCATCCTAAGCTTCTCGATTTGGTCAATTCTACAGCCGTAGTTATGGGGCGTTCTAACCCAACATGGTATGAAGAAAAACTCGAAACACAAAGTCCTTTAGGGCAAGCCAGAATTATTCAAGGATTGCGAGAATTTCTGCTAGATCCAACGTTCAATTATCACCCGGCATGGGCGTTGATTGAAAGATGGGTAGACAATCACGACGATACGTCTTTGATAATGCAGCAACGCTATGAATCGACTGGCAATAGAGACTTTTTGCGGTTGGGCTTTGAAGGCAACGCTGATTTGGCAGCCGATTTTCATACTGTAAATCTCGATTTAGCATTACGCCCAGATCTAGCTGAAATACATACACGGTATCTTTCTTCCATAAACACAGTTAAACAAAGTAACTTTGCTTGGAACTTTCCTACTACTAACAAGGCATTAGCAGCATGAGCGACGAACTAGAAGACTTAGGTTCAGCGGAACAACGCAAGAACCAAGCAGAAAATATGTATATGAGCCTTGCGGATCAGCTTTTGCTCCAAGGACTTGTTACCGATAACGACATAATAATGTATGCACCTGATTACGAAGAAGGGCTGCCTTTAAAGACTGGTGATCGTCCCGGTGAAAACATCGGAAAGCAAGATTATCTTCTTCCGCTTGCTGCAAGCTTTTTGGCAATGGGTGCGATCCACGCAGGTCCGGCTGTTCTCGCTAAACTCGGCGGGATTCCTGCTTTGCAAGCAGCAGGAAGAATAATGGGTCTTTCAAAAAGTGCGTTTCCTTTTAAATCTTTGTCAACTTTAGGGGGCAAAGGCACAGCAGGATATATCGCTCCGTCAGCTAGGAATTTAGGTTGGGCCGGAAACCCGTGGATAACAGTCCCAGCAACAAAATTGGGGTGGGCTGCCAAAAAAAGCTATGGTGTCGGTGTCTTAGGAGGGGCTTACGCTGCGGCTTCACAACTGTGGGGTGGCATATTCGGTGGCACAGATAAAAGCCCAGAAGAACTAAAAGTCGAAGCAGAAAAACAGTTAGAAGAAGATTTAGCTGGCGCTACGACTATAGGCCCAACTGCCGAAATCCCGGGAATGGGAGAAGGCGACGGCGGATTCGGATTAGCAGATTATTCACTGTTAGCTGAACAAGCAGGCCTAAACCAAAGTAACTTCAGAACTCAAATGCCCGGGTTCTACGGAGGAATCACTTTAACTGACAAAGGAATGTTCGCTTCTTCGGAAGCTTCGGACGTGGCAGGCGCAGCTATCCTCGAAGGGTTAGGCGATAAAGCAGAGCTAGAACAATATCTTGTGCCGCCTTTAGCGAGTTCGGCAGGTCAAACTCTTGGCGCTATGACTGTCCGCTGGTATGACGTTTATGCACCTATTTCTGAACAAGCCGTGCAAGCAGGTTTAGGTTCTGTAACTCAACAAGGAGTCGGTGGCCCCCAAGGCGAATTTTATTCTGAAAGCAAGATCGGTGATGAACAAATT
>MDTC01194618.1_pt1 | contig 11102 bp, 7 predicted proteins | sample 811181 | NCBI WGS metagenome assembly MDTC01 (sample SAMN05326644, study PRJNA326480) | marine metagenome | isolation source: seawater | place: Pacific Ocean: North | collected 2011 | reverse complement strand
TATCCAAAATACTATCTCTATACTTAACCAAGTTTATATAAAATTTAGTTTGACAAATTTTGTCAATCAATAAATTCCCACTAAAAGTTTCAATAATTTTCTTTATAAATGATGGAATAGATATTACAAAATAAATTAAATTTGATCGAACTTTTTTACTTTGATTTACAGAATGGTAGCTCGGCTTGAAATTTATATCAACTAAATCAATATCTGAATATAACTTCCTAGAAAAAATAGTTGGGGAATTAAGTGCCTCTTCCATAATGTAAACATGTACCTTGTCTTCACCAAATGTCTTAAAGTATCGCTCAACTTGGCTTGGAAAAGAGGCAGTTTCTAATAAATATGAGTTCACTTGAATAGCTTTTTTTAGAGAAAGTTTAGAGTCAATAGAGCGATTAAATAATTTCTCATAAAGAAAATGAGAATATACAACTTCTTTGGGGTTCCTAAGCATAATTAAAATATGAGCATCAGGAAATGTCTTTTTGATAGATGATGGAGCTTGCTTATCAAAAAGATATTGAGGAGACACTTCTCCTTTAATTTTGTTAGTAATGGGCCAAAATTTTTTATAATAGCTAAGTCCAAAACAAGAGGAGTGATTAGGAGTTCCATTGAAATTGTAACTATTGAAATAGTTAACTTCCTTTCTAGAAGAAATGGAAACCTCAGGATGCTGATCTAAAAGTGAAGCCATCCAAGAAGAACCACTCTTAACTGCTCCCACTCCAATAAATTTTATATCAAGCTTATTCATTTATTTTTAAATAATGATAGATGGGGGAACATAAATATACCGTGGTACTTGTTCACAAAATAAAGACCCAAAGAATTCCAGTAAATTAAACAAATAGTACTTGATATAGCTGCTCCTTCAATGCCAAACCAACCCTCCGAAATATCAAATTGTGGAATCAAAAAGTAGTTTAAAATAATATTTAATATAGCTGCAGAAAAAATAATTTTACTAACTAATTTTTCAAAACCTGTCATATTTAAAAAATTGAGCACAGAACCTGATAAAGAATTATATAACTGTCCAATAGCCAAAATATAAACACATCTTTTTGCAAAGAGAAAAGAATCTCCATATAGAGATAATAAATACTCCGTGGATATCATAAGTAAAATAAATATTGGTAAAGAGGTAGCTAAATTTAATTTTACAGATTGTATTGCAAGCTTTTTTAGGCTGCTTTTTTCGATATCAGAAGATAGTTCAGAGAATTTTGGCGCTACCGCTGAATTTACAGCAAATAAACTCAAAGAAATAATTAATGCCAACTTGAATGCAACAAAATAAATACCTACTTGGTCTTCACTTAAAAATCTTCCTAAAAGAATATTATCTGTCCAACTTAAAACCAAAAACATTGAACTTGTTAACATCATTGGGAAAGAAATCTTTAATAAACGCCTTAAGCTTTCTTTTCTCCTAAAAGTAATTTGGATATATTTATGAACAAGACTATAAGAAAAAAGACAAATTATAACACAAGAAAAGAGCAAAGCATAAAAAGGAATATCAATTGAAAAATTAGAAAAAGATATCCATACAATAATAAATACGCTCATTACTAAAAACAAAGAACCACTTTGTAAATATGAATAAGCTCTGATTTTCTTCATTCCTCTCAGCATTTCTGCATTTAGCTTAATCAATGCAAAGGGTGAAATGGCTAAAGCAATTATTTCTATTGGCTTCTTCAATAGAGGGTTATCAAACCATTGAGCGAAAAAGAAAGAAGACTTATAAAGAAAAAGTGACACAATTAGACTCAATATAAAAACTAGTGCTGAACTTTTTAAATATGCTTCGTTAGCTTGGGCTCCCTTTCTATGAAAATTTAATTGAGGAATGACTTTCACAAGAGCCTCATCAAGACCAATTCTTGAAAATACCACCCCCAAACTTAAAAGAGTGAAACAAATAGAATATATTCCCAAAACCTCGTCTCCAAAATACTGTGTAATAATGTAGCTTAATATATAACCTGAAAATACTCCTAAAAGTCTAAATATAAAAACAAAAGCTGTTCCACGAATCAGTTCATTTAGATTTAAATCCAAACGGATATTAGAAATAACTTTGTTAAAATATTTTTTCACAGCCTTGAAAAAAAAATCAATTTTATAACGAAAAAATAATCGTTTTATTTTAATGGGTAACTTAAAAAATTATTAAAATACAAATGTGTTATTTAATTTCTCTTTTTCCAAAATAATTAATTTTAATCCTTAAAAAAATTACTTCAAAAATCTTATATTAGCTTACATGAGAATTGCGGTGAATACTCGACTTTTATTAATGAACAAGCTAGAGGGAATTGGTTGGTTTTCCTACGAAACTCTTTCAATCATAACAAAATCTCAACCCAATCATGACTTTTTTTTCTTATTTGATAGATCGTATAACTCGGATTTTATTTTTGAAAAAAATGTCCATCCTATTGTAGTATCACCTCCAACAAGGCATCCAGTCTTATGGTATATTTGGTTTGAGCTTAGAATCCCTAAAATCCTAAAAAAAATCAATGCAGATATCTTTGTTTCTCCAGATGGTTTTTTATCTCTTAGCAGTAAAACTCCCTCATTAGCAGTAATTCACGATTTGAACTTTGAACATTACCCTAAAGATTTGAAATTTTCTCATAGACTGTTTTATAGATATTTTTTTAAAAAATATGCGAAAAAAGCAAATCAAATTGCTACAGTATCTGAATATTCAAAAAAAGATATTTGTAAAAAATATAATATTGAACCGTCAAAAATTAATGTCTGCCTAAATGGAGTAAGTTCTATATTTCATCCAATCGGTTTGAGTGAACAATTAAATATCAAAAAAACTTACAGCAATGGATTAGATTATTTCTTATTCGTGGGAGCCTTACATCCCAGAAAAAATATTTCGAGACTATTTCAAGCTTTTGATACTTTCAAACAAAAAACCAAGTCTGCTAATAAACTTCTTATCGTAGGCAATAAAATGTGGTGGAACCAAGACCTTCAAAAAGCTTTTGAAAAAACTAGCTTTAATCATGACATCAAATTATTAGGAAGAAAAAATCAGATTGAACTAAACAATTTGTATGCCTCGGCTCTAGCCCTGTGTTTTGTACCTTACTTTGAAGGCTTTGGAATTCCTGTTCTTGAAGCAATGAAATGTGGTTGCCCTGTAATTACCTCTAATTGCTCATCCATACCAGAAGTTGCAGGGAATTCAGCAATACTAGTGAACCCCCTTAAAGTTGAAGAAATTTGTCAAGCTATGTGCCGAATTGATGGAGATAATCAGTTAAGGTCTAAACTTTCTGCAATGGGAGAAGCTAGAGCAGGTAAATTTAAATGGGAATCAACAGCATATGCTCTTTGGGAATCTATTGAAAAAACAATGAAATAATGCTATTAACTGCACACAATATGCTCCACATTGAGGTAGGATGTGATGAGGCTGGTCGTGGATGTCTTGCGGGACCAGTTGTCGCTTCTGCAGTTATATTACCAAGAAACTTTAACAACAACTTAATCAATGACTCCAAAAATTTAAGCAAAAAAAAAAGAGAGTATCTTAAGTTACTAATTAAAAAAAAAGCTTTGGCATATTCAGTGGGTATTGTGTCACCTAAAGAAATTGATAAAATAAATATTTTAAACTCATCTATTCTTGCAATGCACAAAGCTTTAGATAAAATTAATATTTCATTTGACAGTATTTTAGTTGACGGTAATACATTTCATAAATATAAAGATATTGAGCATCATTGCATCGTAAAAGGAGATAGTAAATACCTAAATATTGCAGCCGCTTCAATCTTAGCAAAGACTTTTCGAGATGAAATAATGAGAAAATTAGATTTACAATTCCCGAAATATAATTGGAAAAAAAATAAAGGATATCCAACCAAGGCCCATCGAGCTGCGATTAAAGAATTCGGAAGTAACAAGCATCATAGACAAAGTTTTAGACTCTTGCGAGAAAAAATAAATTAGCTATTCAAATCGCATTTAAAGTCTAATTGTTTTTAAGTATAACTTAAATTTGCAAATATTTGTACAAAAGAAAAACAAATAACTAGAATATATATTTATGATTAAATCTAAATGACTCTATGTACAAAACCCTTTGCTTAATTATTTTAACATATACTATTTCGTCCTGTGTAAAAAAAGACTTTAATAGAAGTTCAGCCTTAGAAGCAATTCCTAGTGATGCAGCTTTGATTCTTGAAACAACAAATTTATCAAAAAGTCTTGAAAAAATATCAAAAAATAACCTTTGGACTCATCTGGCTAAAGAAACTTCATTGGGTAATACTCAAAAGACGCTTTTAAGTATTGATTCAACCCTTTCTCCACTTATCTCTAATTTTTCAAGTATAAATCCTGTATTTATTTCCGTTCATTCAACAGGATCGTTCTCATGTAATTGGCTAGCAATTAGTGCCACAAAAAATCAAGAACAAAAAATAAAAATTCTTGAAATGGGACTAAATAGCTTTGGTAGCGTAAAATATCACCCTTACAGTAGCACGCAAATAATTCAAATAAATATTAAAGAAAAACAATTTTTTTACACTAACCATAAAGGGCTTTTAATACTTAGCCCATCGAAAATTCTTGTTGAAGATGCAATTAGACAATTGAAGACTAAAAATAATTTAAATACAGATAGCTCATTTCAAGAATTATACAAGAGTTCAAATAAAAAAGAAGATTTTAACCTCTACTTAAAATGTAAAAATTTTGATAGAATTAGTCATATCTTTCTTCAAAACCCCTCACTTCTAGATGATTTTGCAAGTTGGATTCACTGGGATATAGAATTCTTAAATGAAGGTGTTTTATTAAGTGGATTAGCTATTAGTTATGATTCTCTTGCTCACGAACTTCTTTATTTTGAGGGTAACAAAGCACAAAACATGAAAGCACCAGAGATACTTCCAAAAAATACTGCTTTTTTTTGTAGCTGGTCTTTTGAAAATTTCAAGCAGTACCAAAGAAAAAAAATAATATCATTGGAATTAGCTCATCAAAAAAATTCATACGAATCAAATTTAAAAGGCTTAGACCCAATTTTACAAAAAGAATTCATTGATTGGGTAGATAGTGAAATTTCATTTTTTGTAGCAGAAAATGGAAATAGAACTAGTCCAGGAATTACATTAAATCTGAAACAAAGTGGTGACGTAGAAAAATACTTACGCATTAATGCTGATTCTATTTTCAACTATCGTTCAGAATCTATTTTTAAATGGGAAACCTTAAAATACTTTGCTCATATTAGCAATAATAAAAACATTAATAATCTACAATTTGCATGTATTGTAAAAGACCAACTGATAATTTGTGAGCATATTGAAATGCTCAAGAATTTGATAAATGACATTAAATCAGAAAAATCATTAATACATTCTATTGATTTTCAAAATTGCATAAAAGAACTAAATAGTAAATCAAATCTTACTTATTACCTACAGAATCCTGAGGCGTCTAAATTTGGTCTGAAATATCTAAAAGGATATAGTGCCAAGTTTATTAAAAAAAATATTGACGCATTAAAACCAATTCGAGCTTTTGCCATGCAATTTAATCTAAATGACAAAGACTGTTATTCTAATGCATATATTCACTTTGACTCTTCAGAAAAAGACGAAGCAAAAAATATCTGGACAGTTCAATTAGAAGCTTCTGTTTTATCTAAAATTAACTTGCTTAGAAATCATTACACAAAAAAATGGGAAATTGCTGTTCAAGACGAACTATTTAATTTTTATCTTATTTCTACAGAAGGTGAAATTATCTGGAAAAGAAAACTAGAGGAAAAAATTCTTGGTGAAATTCAGCAAATTGATTTATATAAAAACAAAAAACTTCAAATGATCTTTAACACAAAGAATAAGGTCTTTGTTGTAGATAGAAAAGGTCAGGATGTTGAAAACTATCCAATCTCTTTAGAAAAACCAACAGAACACCAACTATCTCTTTTTGATTACGAAAACAATAAAAACTACCGTATTTTGGTCTCCTCAGGAAAGAGGCATTACATGTATAATAAATTCGGAAAAAAAATTTCGGGATGGAAACTAACTAACACATTAAGTCCAACAATTCATCCTGCAGAACACTATGTGATTGGGGGAAAAGACTATATAATAATGCCAGAAAAAAACGGAACGCTTCATATTCTGAATAGGAAGGGAGAAACTCGAATTGAATTATCAGATAAAATAGAGTTTTCTCAGAATAAAATCCAATTTATTCCTGGAAAAACAAAAGAAGATTCTAGAATGGTTACTGTCGACAAAAATGGCACTCAAAAAAATATTCTTTTTGATGGAAGCATAGACAATAGTTTGGAATTTTCCTTTAAAAAGAATTTACAATATGAATTCTTAAACGGCCATAATATTCAAACTGAAGTAGACTTCTTAAATGTTAACGGACCAAAAATTAATTTTTTTCGAACTTTTGAAGAAGCAGAACTTCTCCCGGCTAAGATATTTGATATCTCAAATAGGCTTTACCTTAGTGTAACAGATAAAAAAAACTTCAAAGTCTATCTTTTTAGAGAAACAAACGAAATGGTAAGAGACTTTCCTTTATATGGAAAAACGACAGGAATTTTAAAAGATTTAGATAATAATGGTAAACTTAATCTAATTTGTTCCGGAGAATCAGGAACTATTTTTAACTATGCAGTAGACTAATTTTTAGGTTTTTTTCTTCTGAGAAAAATTTCCACACCTTCATTAATTTCACAAGGAAATTTACATCTATTTCTCTTTAAAAGCACTTTAAGTTGCAGACCATATAACTGAGAAATATCATATAATGTTTCACCTTTCTTTGCAATATGGATTAGTGGTTTACTCCATCGTGCTTTTCTCTCAAGATAAACTCTCTCACCAGAAGTCAAATTTGTATCGTGATTTCTATCATTAAACTCGAGCAATTGCCACATCCACATGCTTTGATTAGCAGCAATTTTATCATAAGTATCATTTTGATTTGCTAAAATAAATTTTAAGCCATTATCACTTCTAAAAATTTTTTTTCTTAGTTTTCGTTTTGGTTTTTTAATTTTTCTCTTCCCAGACTTAGATGCAATGTCAAAATCAGATAAATTAAGTTCCTCAATTAATTTAATCAACTTATCAGCATAGGAAGGATGAGTCGCGTAACCTGCACTTTTTAAACCCAATGCCCAAGATTTATAGTCCGAGATATTTAAATTAAACAGAAAGGAATATCTTTCTCTATTTTTTAGAAACTCTGAGTGATCCCTATATGAATCTGAAACTTTTCTATACTTTCTGAAACATTCTTGGGCTTGGTCATCATCGTGATAAACTTTCTTTCCAGACCAATTATTATGACACTTTATGCCAAAGTGGTTATTAGATTTTAATGCTAATTCTGAGCCACCAATACCAGACTCTAATATTCCTTGTGCTAGAGTTATACTTGCAGGTATACCAAACATATGCATTTCTTCAAGTGCTATCTTGTAATACTTCTGAATATATTCTTCTTTAGTGAACTCTTGCGCAAATAATCCACTACTCATTAGTAAAAAGAACAAACAAATTATATTTATCATAAAAATTTCAGTTTTTTAATCTTTAATCGATCATTCATTCCTTTTATTCCTTGTAATCCTCCTGTGTGTACAGCAATAATTTTAGATCCCTCTCGAAAATAGTCTTTTTTAATTAGGTCCCAAAGACCAAACATCATCTTTCCTGTATATATTGGATCTAAAGGAATTTTATATTTTCTTTTAAAATTATTTACAAAATCTACCAAAACTGAATCAACTTTAGCATATCCTCCAAAATGATAATCCTCAATTAAATCCCAGTTACATTGTGAAACTTGAGAAAAAATATAATCATACAAAGAAGAAGCGCCTTTTAATGAGACAAAACCCAAAGCACGTTGATGGGGTTTAAGACTTTTAATTAGCCCAGAAATAGTTCCACCAGTTCCGCACGGACAACATACTATATCATAATCAATAGGACAATCCATGAGAATTTCTGAACAACCCATAACTGCAAGCGAGTTTGTTCCTCCCTCAGGAATCAGGTAATAATTATTAAGTTCATTTAAATAATTTTCATGAAATTCAATAGAACTTTTATGTTTATAATCTTTCCTACAAACGTATCTAAGTTCCATTCCACAACTTAAAGCGAACTCAAGAGTGTAATTTAAAGGATTATGATATTCACCTCTGATAAAGCCAATAGTTTTGAATCCAAACTTTTTACCCGCTGCAGCAGTAGCAGCAATATGATTCGAATATGCACCTCCAAATGTCACCAATGTTTCAAAAGATTTCTTTTTGGCATAAGCAATATTATACTTTAATTTTCGCCATTTATTTCCAGAAATTTCTTTGTTAATCAAATCTTCTCTTAGAATAAAAAGGCGAAGCCGCTTCTTTTGAAGGATAATATCAGTTATTTCTTGAACCCCAGAATTAGTAGATTTATTCACTCTACAAAGATACATTGGAAAATTGTAAATTTGCAATATATGAAGTCTGACTATTTTTCTAATCAAAGAAACTTATCTCCAGAAGATTATTATTCATCAGGAGATGGATATATTATTTTCACAGAAAAATATCATTTAAAAAGAGGATACTGCTGTAAAAATATTTGTAAACACTGTCCATACGGATTCAACAAAAAGAATTCCACGACAAAAAAATAAAAAGATAATTATGAATTTGGACGAATTTCAAAAGGAAATATGTGAGGGTATTCCAAATATATTACCAGAAAAATCAAAATATGATTCATTATCAAATCATGCACCCAAGCGTAAAAACGTTCTCAATACCAAAGAAAAAATATTGGCACTAAAAAATGCTTTACGTTACTTTCCAAAAAAATTTCATAAAATTCTTGCTCAGGAATTTGCTGAGGAATTAAAGCAATTTGGCCGCATTTATATGTTTCGATTCAAACCCAAACACATTATATATGCAAGGAATATAAATGATTATCCCGGTAATTCTTTGCAGGCAAAATCGATAATGTTAATGATTCAGAATAATTTGGATGTTTCGGTTGCACAGCATCCAGATGAATTGATTACTTATGGTGGAAATGGTGCTGTGTTTCAAAATTGGGCTCAATACAGACTATGCATGAAGTATCTATCTGAAATGAGCGATGAACAAACACTGACTATTTACTCCGGGCATCCCATGGGTCTTTATCCTTCTCACAAAAATGCACCTAGAGTAATCGTGACAAATGGAATGGTCATTCCAAATTATTCAAAACCAGATGATTTAGAAAAATTTAATGCGTTGGGTGTAAGCCAATATGGGCAAATGACCGCCGGTTCATATATGTACATTGGACCCCAAGGAATAGTTCACGGAACTACAATTACACTTCTTAATGCAGGAAGAAAAATATCAAAAAATGGGGAAGGTTTGGAAGGAAAATTATTTGTAACAGCTGGACTTGGTGGAATGAGCGGAGCTCAACCCAAAGCATCAAATATAGCTAGCTGTATTTCAGTAACAGCAGAAATAAATCCTAAAGTAATTCATACGAGGTATTCGCAAGGCTGGGTTGATGAAGTTATAGATGACCTTGACTTACTTTGTGAACGTGTTCTAAAAGCTAAGAATAAAAAAGAGATTGTATCAATTGCCTATCAGGGGAATATTGTAGATGTATGGGAAAAGTTTGATCAGGAAAATATATTTATTGACTTAGGTTCAGATCAAACTTCACTTCACAATCCATGGGGTGGAGGTTATTATCCGACCGGGATGTCATATGAAGATGCAAATAAAATGATGGCAAGTGACCCCGAAAACTTTAAAACAAAAATTCGAGAGACTTTAGTCAGACATGTAAATTCTGTTAATAATCATACTTCACGTGGGACATATTTTTTCGATTATGGAAACGCATTCTTGTTGGAAGCATCTCGAGCAGATGCACCAATAATGTCAAAAGATGGAACTAAATTTCGATATCCATCATATGTTCAGGATATTATGGGACCTATGTGCTTTGACTATGGGTTTGGTCCATTTCGATGGGTTTGTGCATCAGGGAAGAAAGAAGACTTAGACGCAACAGACAAGATTGCTTGTAAGATACTTGAAGAAATTAGACGAAATTCTCCCAAAGAAATTCAGGGACAAATATCGGACAATATCGAATGGATCAAAAAAGCAAAAGAAAACAAGTTAGTGGTTGGTTCTCAATCTAGAATTCTTTATGCGGATTCCGAAGGAAGAGTTAAAATTGCAGCAGCTTTTAATAAAGCAATTGCAGAAGGTGAAATAGGACCGATAATTCTTGGAAGAGATCACCATGATGTCTCAGGAACAGACTCTCCTTACAGAGAAACCTCTAATATATATGATGGATCAGAATTTACTGCTGATATGGCTATTCAAAATGTAATTGGAGACAGTTTTAGAGGTGCTACTTGGGTCTCTATCCACAACGGAGGTGGAGTGGGTTGGGGAGAAGTAATTAATGGTGGTTTTGGAATGTTAATTGATGGCTCACCAGAATCTAATTGCAAACTTCATTCTATGCTTTTCTGGGATGTAAATAATGGTATTTCTCGAAGAAGCTGGGCAAGAAACAAAGAAGCTGTGTATGCTATCAAAAGAGCCATGAAAGTAGAACCCCTTTTAAATGTAACTGTTCCAAATTTTGTTGAACCAAAAATTCTTGAAAATATTTTTTAAAATAATACTGCAAACTGATTTCGTTTCGAGTTAAGCAAATTACTTTATAAATATTTAATAATAATAGTTGATAAAATTCATTAGTATTTAACTTTAAAAAAAATGGATAATGTAGATTACAGAATTAAAGAAATTTAAAAGCTATTATTAATCACAAATCTTTCCCCAAACTTATTTATAGTAATTAAACAAAAAGATATAAGTTGACTTATTAGACTCATTTTAGTCAATTTAGATTTTTACAATAAATTTCCATCTTTCTTAAAGCAGACTTTACACCTTCTGTATCAGTTCCTCCTGCAGTGGCATAAAATGCTTGACCTCCCCCGCTTCCGTTAATTTCTTTTGCTATTTCCCT
>MDTC01084397.1_pt1 | contig 11102 bp, 5 predicted proteins | sample 811181 | NCBI WGS metagenome assembly MDTC01 (sample SAMN05326644, study PRJNA326480) | marine metagenome | isolation source: seawater | place: Pacific Ocean: North | collected 2011 | reverse complement strand
TGATGACTTTAACCATGATGGCATCACTGATTTATTAGCTGGGGGGAACTTTTACGCAAATCAGATTAATATTGGTAAATGCGATGCTTCTTATGGTCATTTACTTACATTGAGTAATGATGATGATAAATTAAATTGGGAAATATTACCATCATTAGAATCTGGATTTGCAATTGATGGGGAGGTTAGAGATATAAAAGTTTTAAATGGCTTAGGGAATCAAAAATGGATTTTAGTTTCTAAGAATAATGAAAATGTTGAGCTGTTCTCTTATTAATGCTAACTGTTTGGATATTTTTTAACTATTTTCAGTAATATAGAATAAATGCTCAGTAATATTTAATATAAATTTTTTAATAGATGTATTTAATAAAGCCAATCATAAATGTTTTATTTGAATTTGTAAAAGTATTTAGTTAAATTGAAATTTATAAAAAACAAAAAAACCTATTAAGAATTCTATTTGAATTATCTAAAATAAAAACAAACTTTCCTTTGCTCAAACTGGTTTATTCAAAAATTAGATCATGAATATTTTTAAAACTAACATATTTACAGGGTTTTTAATAATTTTTTTTCTCCTTATTAACATCTCGTGTAATATGTCAAACAATAAAAAACAATCTTCAAAACTGACAACTATTTCTAAAAAATCTTTCGGTAAAACAAAAAATGGGGAAGAGGTTTTTTTATTTACAATGAAAAACAAACTGGGCATGGATGTTAGTATTATTACCTATGGCGGGATTATAACCTCTTGGACAGCCGCTGATAGGTATGGAGATTATAAAGACATTGTTCTTGGATATAACACCCTAGCTGAATACGAGAACGAAACGCCCTATTTTGGCGCACTTATTGGCCGTTATGGCAACCGTATTGCGAAGGGAAAGTTCTCACTAGATAATCAAGAATACACACTTGCAGTAAACAATGGAGTTAATCATCTGCATGGCGGTTTAAAAGGGTTTGATAAAGTCGTTTGGGATGCAAAAACCATAGTCAACGATTCGACAGCATCTCTAACGTTGAGTTATTTAAGTAAAGACATGGAAGAGGGATATCCTGGGAACCTAGAAACCAAGGTAACCTATACCTTAAATAATAAAGACGAACTAAGCGTAAGCTATGAAGCTATAACAGATAAACCAACGATTGTAAATCTTACCCAGCATTCTTACTTTAACCTTACAGCAGACTTTAATCAGGATATTTTAGGGCATGAACTAGTGATTAATGCCGATTCTTTTTTGCCGGTAGACAGTACACTAATCCCTACAGGGGAGTTCAGTGATGTTGGGGATACACCTTTTGATTTTAGAAAATCAAAAGCTATCGGAAAACACATTGATGCCGAAAACGCACAGCTAAAAAATGGTTTAGGGTATGACCACTGTTGGGTGATCAATGACCAAGACAAAGGTTTACGTTTTGTAGCTTCTGCTTTAGAACCAGTCAGTGGAAGATTACTCGAAGTGTTTTCCGATGAACCTGGTATGCAGTTTTATTCAGGAAATTTTTTAGACGGCACACTACCAAATAAATCAAATGGCACTTACCAATACAGAACGGGCTTTTGTTTGGAAACCCAGCACTATCCAGACTCTCCTAACCAAGAACATTTTCCATCGGTTAGACTGAATCCAGGTGAAAAATATGAATCAATAACTAGTTTTAAATTTTCTGCCACTGACATTTACTAGTGTCTTTATTTCAAGTAGTAAAATTTCTGTACAATGAATTTATTATTAACTTTTACTACAGTTTCACTTTTATGCGTCTCTCCATTTACAAAAGCTCAACATACACCCCCATGGCAAGATCCTCAGCTCAACGGTATAAATCGAATGCCAGCCAAAGCCACTTCGCATTCTTATGAAACTATTGAACTGGCTAAACTCGGAAATAAAAAACTATCTAGGAGATTTAAAACCCTAAATGGACAATGGAAATTTCAATGGCATTCAGTTCCTGAAAATGCTCTAGATGATTTTTTTGAGCCTACTCATAACGACCTCTTATGGGACCATATTCCTGTTCCATCTAATTGGGAGCTTGAGGGCTACGGGACTGCAATTTATACTAACTCAAAATACCCTTTTGAGCCTGTTGATCCACCTTATACACCTGAGGATGATAATCCTGTAGGTTTATACAGAACTCAATTTGAAGTTCCTGCAAATTGGTCTAACAAACAAATTACTTTGACTTTTGGGGGTGTTAGTTCAGCTTATTATGTTTGGCTAAATGGTCAATTTTTAGGTTACAGTGAAGATAGTATGCTTCCAACTCATTTTGATATCTCAAGCTATTTAATAGAAGGTCAAAATCATTTAGCTGTTAAAGTACTTCGTTGGAGTGATGGGGTTTATCTCGAAGATCAAGACCATTGGCGTTTGAGCGGTATTCAACGCGATGTTTATTTAACAGCAGCACCTAATGTACAACTCTATGACTTTTTTGTTCGGACTGATTTAGATGAAGATTATATTGATGCAACCTTAATGATTCGTTTAAAAACAAAACTCTTTAATGGATCAAATATAAACGGAGAAATGGTGCATGTTCAACTATACGATGAGAGGCAGCAACCTGTATTGGACCAAACGATGCAAATATCTGTACAATCAATTTATCATGAAAAATATGAACAACGAGGTAAACCAGATTTTGCAATGCTAAAGGCCAAGATCGAAAATCCAAAAAAGTGGAGCGCGGAACATCCTAATCTCTACACTTTAGTTTTTAGTGTTGTTGACAGTAATGAAAAACTATTAGAGGCTAGAAGCACAAAAATAGGTTTTCGTGAGACAGAAATTCGTGATGGTGAGTTTTTTATTAATGGAGAATCTGTTTTAATGTTAGGCGTAAATCGACACGATCATGACCCTGTAACAGGAAAAGTCATAAGTGATGCTTCAATGTTGAAAGACATTTTATTAATGAAAAAAAATAATATAAATGCCGTTCGAACTTCTCATTATCCTAATAACGAGATGTTTTATGAACTATGTGACGAATATGGTATTTATGTAATGGATGAAGCCAACATTGAGACGCATGAAATTGGAGGAAAGTTATCTAACGATTCAGCATGGGCATCTGCTTTTTTAGATCGTGCTATACGAATGGTCGAGCGAGATAAGAACCATCCCTCAATCATTTTCTGGTCTTTAGGCAACGAGGCTGGCTCCGGTTTTAATCACGCAACTATGGCCAATTGGATTCGTGCTTACGATCCTACTCGCCCAGTGCATTATGAGGGAGCACAAACAACTTCAGGCCAGCATAAAATTGAAGGCAAATTATTTAAGGATCCTGATTATGTAGATGTTGTAAGTCGTATGTACAATCCCATAGAATATATGGTTAAAATGGCCAATATTGAAGGCGAGAATCGACCTGTTATTTGGTGTGAGTACGCTCACTCAATGGGTAATTCTACTGGAAACCTTTATCAATTTTGGGATGCAATTCGCGAAAACAAACGGTTGATAGGTGGATATATATGGGATTGGGTGGATCAGGGATTATTACAAAAAACATCTTCTGGCGAATCATATTATGCTTTTGGAGGCGATATGGGGGATACTAAAATCAACTCAGGAAATTTTTGCCTGAATGGCATTGTAGATCCAGCAAGAGTTCCCAAACCAGCATTATTTGAGGTAAAAAAAGTATATCAGCCCATTCATTTTGAAATCGTTGATCATGATTTGGGTATTGTGAAAATTACAAATCTTCACGATTTTACCAATTTGTTAAACTTTAAGTTTTCATGGAAATTGCAAGAGGATGGTAAGACTATTAGAAAAGGTGAAATTGAAAGTATAAATGTTTCCCCCAATGAAAGCATAACTGTTAAAACACCTATTAACAAACCTAAGTTGAAACCAGGCGCTGAATATTTTATTCTAATTGAAGCCATGTTAAAAAAAGATACTAATTGGGCTATGACCGGTCATCAAATTGCTTCAGAACAATTTTTATTGAGCTGGAAAAAAGATGTTATTAAGAAAGTTGTAAAAAATACTGGAAATCTTGAGATTAAAAATAATTCCATCATAGGAAAAAATGTTAAGGTCCAATTTGATTCCGAAAGTGGGCAAATGACTGCTTTTGAGTATAAAGGAACCCCGCTTATTATTCGTGGTCTACAACCTAGTTTGTGGAGGCCTTCGACCGACAATGATCGGGGTGGATCCAATACTCCAATGACCTTGGGAGTATGGAAAAAAGCTTCTAAAAAGTCAGAAAAAGTAAATTTTAAAATTGAAAAAGTAGATTATAATCATGTTTTGGCTACAAGTGTACATAGCTTTGCAAAAGGTAAAGCAATGATGAAAGTCGAACACTTGATCTTTTCTAGTGGTGAGATTAAGATATCAGTTAAATTTTCGGGTCATGCATCCTTACCTATGCTACCTAAATTGGGATTACAGCTTGAAGTTCCTAAAAACTACGAAAACTTAAATTGGTTTGGACGTGGACCACATGAAAATTATTGGGATCGAAAACGCAGTGCAGATGTGGGCTTATACTCTGCAAAGGTTGATGATAATTATTACACTTATATTCGCCCGCAAGAAAGTAGTAATAAAACTGATGTTCGTTGGTTTAGTTTAACTAACAGTAATGGAAAAGGGATCTTAATCAATGCATTAGGTGATCATTTGAGTATGAGTGCCTGGCCCTACACAACTTGGGACATTGAAAATGCCTTGCACACTTATGATTTAAACCCAAAAGATTTTATTACTATAAACATAGATCACAAGCAAATGGGCGTTGGGGGTGATGACAGTTGGTCCGAAAATGCACTGCCACATCCTGAATACCGTTTATCGGATAATGAATATAGCTATTCATTTGTAATAAAACCTATTGTCCAAAAGAAACAATTGACGAGGAGCTATTTGCCAAAAATTAAATGAGGCTCTAGCTAGCATTTATATCAGTCGCTACATGCCCGTAAAATGTTTACAGAAGCAAACTGCCCGTTTATAAAAATTCGAAATATATCATTTTCAAATAGAAATTATATCTTCTGGATTAAGAAATGCTGAGTAGGAGGTTACACATTATTAAACTTAGGGCTTTGGTTGGAATTATTACCAATTAATTTAAATGTTTATGATTTAACTTTAGTGTATTAATTTAAATTTTCAACTTTATTTTTTTAATAGTATCACTCTGAGTCAATAATTCGCCATCTACAAAAAGCATAAACCCTTTTCCTCTTTTGTACTTTTTACCATTTTTGTCCCAAACAATAGTCAATATTTTGTTATGATAAAGAACATTGTCAAGACAAAAATAATCCCACGTATTTGGGGGTATTAGTGGATTAATTTCAATAACATCATCATTACGTGGTCTTAATCCCATTAATCCAGTAATAATTAAATCATTATAAGTTGAGTGATTATAATCTTTTCCTCTTTCTTTCCCTCCTTTGTCTTTACTCCAGGTACCGTTTTCCCATGACTTTAACCTTGTTCGTGCTATCCAATCCCCGGTGTAAGGATTTAGATTTTCATCAATCCAAGGCACTATTTTTTCGTCCTCTCTTTTAAGTTTATGAGAATCTGTATAAATTTTTAATGTTTTAAAATACCCCTCTTTTCCTATAATGTTTTGTTCATAGTTGTTAAGAAGATTTGCTAGTGAAGTCAACACATTACAAGTTGCAAATGGCCAGCTAGGACCATTCCATAGACATTCATGTCCTTCATATGAAATCTCAAATTTTGGGTGTCGCTGTTCTAAGTAAGTTGGCCCAAAAGGGGCGTAAAAACCATTACTATCCATTAATTGTTCCCATGCTTTTTCATATCCTTTATCAGGCATATTAAAATACCAAGGTGTATATCCATAAAGCTCTTTAGCATCACTTAGAGAAGTTCCTTCATGTGATAGAACTTTAAAAAAAGTTGACTTGGCATCCCACAATTTATTTTGAACTAATTTTTTAATTTCCAAGGCTTTATTGAAAAATGTTTTTTCAATTTCTGGCTTACCAGCTAATTTTGCAATTTTAGAAATTGCCATAGCATCTCCATACATATAACTGTTGAGGCTTGGTCTAAATCCGTGACCTCCAACTGAAAACTCACCCCCATCTCTGTCATCTAGAGTGTAGAATAAACCATTTCCTCTTTTTCCAATGTGATGTCCATGCCAATTCCATCCAGCTTCCCACTTTTTAAAATTTTCAATTAAATCCGGCAATAATTCGAGAAGTGGTTTACTATCTAAATTAACTAAATATCTATTGTAGAATGCATCTGCAACCCAAAAACTATAAAGACGTGGATCGCCACCTTTACGGAACCAGAAGTAAGAATAATCATCTAGATAAGTAAAATTGTGAAGCCATCTTCCTTCGTAGTAATGATGTGCAGCAGGACAGCTTATTGTATTGTGTTTTCCTGACCAATAGACATCAGGAAGAAACTCTGTGACTACATAACCATCCTTAGTATTTTTAATATGTTTTCTGTAAGTCCACCATCTGAAATAGTAAGTTCTCTCAAAGTTGATGTCAGGGCATTCAAAAAGAGGTATGTTTTGTTTTAAAAAATTATATGCTTCATCATTGTTAATATTGGAATATAATTCTTCGTCTTCCGCATTGAATTGTTCTACATAGGTTTTCAGTTTTAACTCATCTACAAAAGATTTTGATTTTTTTTCATTACAAGAACAAAAGTTAAATAAAAATACTACTAGAATTAGTTTACTTAAATTCATTAATTATTAGGCTTTAATATTTTTTTACTGTAAAATTTATTATTGCATAATAAATAATTCCATATACTTTTATAAGTATCATAAATAACAAAACTAAATTAATTAAAAATTATAATAAATGTAAAATAAACGTTTATATTTGGAATCCAAAACTTTTTTAACAAGAAATATAATGTATGTCAACATTTAGTAAATTAAAAATTTTGTTGTTGTTTCTCATATTTAACATTATTTATTGTGAAGCACAAATTATTAATGATTATCCAATTTCTCCAGTTTCTTTTACTAAGGTTTCTATTGATGATGAATTTTGGAAGCCAAGAATCACTACAAATAATGAAGTTACAATTCCTGACACTTTTAAAAAGAGCGAAGAAACAGGGCGTATTAGAAATTTTGCAATTGCTGGAGGTTTGGAAGATGGAGAATTTGAAGGAATTTTCTATGACGATTCCGATGTTTTTAAAATTATTGAAGGGGCGAGCTATTCTCTAAATCAAATTCCAAAACAAAAATTAAAAGAATATGTTGACAATGTAATTTTTAAAATTGCTGCTGCACAAGAAGAAGATGGCTATTTATACACCAATAGAACAATAAACCCTTCTAAAGTTCAAATAGCTGCTGGCAAAGAACGTTGGTCACATCTAATTCACAATCACGAACTTTATAATGTTGGGCATATGTATGAGGCTGCTGTAGCACATTTTCTTGCTACTGGAGAAGAAAATTTACTTAATGTAGCGATTAAAAATGCCAACCTAATTGATAATGTATTTGGTCCTAACAAAAACTTAGGAGTTCCGGGTCATCAAGAAATAGAGATGGGTCTGGTAAAACTGTATCGTTTAACTGGGGATATAAAATATTTAAACCTTGCGAAATTCTTTATTGATCAAAGGGGTAATTCTGAAGGACACGATCTGTATGGAACTTATAGTCAAGACCACAAACCTTTTGTGGAACAGCGCAAAGCTGTAGGGCACTCAGTAAGAGCAGGTTATTTTTATGCTGGAGCAACCGACATTGCTGCGTTAACAGGATCGAATGAGTATGACGAAAGTATTTTTTCAATTTGGGAAGACATAGTTCAACATAAAACATATTTGACAGGAGGAATTGGTTCTGAGCCTCATATAGAAGGATTTGGACCGGATTATGAACTTCCAAACGCAACAGCATACACTGAAACTTGTGCGGCGATTTCGATGATGTTATGGAATCATAGGTTATTTCTTCTTACAGGAGACGTAAAATATATGGATGTTTTCGAACGTACTTTATATAATGGATTTTTGCCTGGAATTTCTTTAGAAGGCGATACGTACTTTTACCCCAATCCATTAGAGTCTGATGGAAAATATGAATTTAATCAAGGTATGATTAAACGTTCTCCATGGTTCGATACTGCATGCTGCCCTGTAAATATCGTTAGAGTCTTACCCTCCCTTTCTGGCTATATATATTCTGTTAATGATAACAATATTTATATCAATCTTTTTATTGGGAATACTTCGGAGATTGATATTAAAGGAAAAAAAATCAAATTAAATCAATCAACAAATTATCCTTGGGATGGTAAAGTTAAATTAACTGTCGAAGATTCAGATGGTGAACTTAGTACAGGATTTAGAATAAGAGTCCCTGGTTGGGCTAGAAACGAAGTACTCCCTGGGAATTTGTATAAATATTCAGATGAAAGAAAATTAAATTTAAGCCTATCAATAAACGGGACAAACCAAAAAATAGAAATTAAAGACGGATACGTTATTGTAGAAAATAATTATTGGAAGTCAGGCGATATTATAAAAATCTTTTTTGAAATGGATGTAAGAAAAGTGTTGTCAAATGAAAAAGTAGTTGCTAATAGAGGAAAAATTGCCTTTGAAAGAGGACCTTTGGTTTACTGTGCGGAGGAGGTCGATAATCCAAGTGGTGTGCTTGACTTGAGATTGGATTTGAATAGTGATTTCAAATACTTTTATGATAAAGAATTACTCGGCGGAGTAGGTAAAATAATTGGCAAAGCAAAAAATATTAATGATGTTGAAGTTGATTTTGCAGCAATACCATATTACGCATGGGCTCACCGAGATGATGGTGAAATGTCTGTTTGGTTGAAGTATATTAAATAATTTAAAATTTACGATGAAAAAAAATATTTACAAAAAAATCACAGTTTTTTTATTTCTATTAATTGTGGGATGTGGTAATGAAACTTCAGTTGTTGATTCTCCTGATACCAAACAAACAAACAAACATTACGTTAGTAATAGACTTCCTTTACAGCCTAGTAAATTAATAAAGCTCCCAATAGGTTCAGTAAAGCCAGAGGGGTGGCTTTTAGAATATTTTAATAGGCAAAAAAATGGACTTACTGGTAATTTGGGAGAAATTAGTGCCTGGTTAGACAAAAAAGATAATGCTTGGATATCTAAAAATGGAAAAGGTAAATGGGGTTGGGAAGAAGTGCCATACTGGTTAAAAGGCTATGCTAATATCGGTTATATCACAGAAGATAAAGAAATTATTGATGAAGCAAAAATTTGGATTGAAGCAGCATTAGACAGTCAAAGAGAAAGTGGGTTTTTTGGACCAAGTTTTGCGTGGGAAAGTTACATCTCTGACGAACATAGAAATAATGAATTGGAGTCTGAAAAAAGAAAAGCAATTGATTTCTGGCCAAATATGATAATGTTATATTGTCTTCAATCCTATTATGAATATTCTAAAGATGAAAGAGTTATTCAATTAATGACTAGATATTTTAAATTTCAGCTTGAAATAGATGAAGAAGATTTATTGTCAGATGATCACTACTGGGCTCGGATAAGAGGCGGTGATAACCTTCATAGTGTCATTTGGCTTTACAATAGGACTGGTGAAAAATGGCTATTATCTTTGGCTGAAAAAATATATAGGAAAACAGCACCTTGGACTAGTAGAGGTCACGACATGGAAAAAATTGAAAATCCTATGCATTTGGAAAAAAGGGATGGATTTGATTGGCCAGTTTGGTATGGAGATTTGATTGATTGGCATAATGTAAATATTGCACAATGTTTTAGAACACCCGCTCAATATTATTTATTAAATGGAGATGAAAAATATTTAAAAGCCACATACGATAATTTTAATATAGTTAGAGAGCATTTTGGACAAGTTCCAGGTGGAATGTTTGGGGGAGATGAACTTTCAAGACCTGGTTATGATGACCCTAGACAAGGTATTGAACTTTGCGGAGTTGTTGAGCACATGAATTCTGATGAACATTTATTAAGAATTACTGGTGATACTTTTTGGGCAGATCATATAGAGAACATTACATTTAATTCTTTTCCTGCAACAGTATCTCCAGATTTTAAGGCAGTAAGATATTTAACTGGCCCTAACATGGTTGTTAGTGATTCTGAAACTCATTGGCCTGGTATTGCTAACAATGGACCATTCTTAAATTTCAATCCTTTTAGCTCAAGATGCTGTCAACATAACCACGCCCAAGGGTGGCCCTATTTTACTGAAAATTTGTGGATGGCCACTCCTGATAATGGTTTAGCAGCAGTTATATACTCTCCATCTATGGTAAATGCTAAGGTTGGGGATAACACAAATATTTCAATCACAAATAAAACAAATTATCCATTTAGTGATGATTTAATTTTTAAAATAACAGCTGACAAATCTGATCTTTTCCCAATTTATTTCAGAATCCCTTCCTGGTCAAAAAAGTCCAAAATATTGATAAATGGTAAAACAATTAACACTCCAATTGGAGCAGGAAAATTTATAAAAATAAATAGAAAATGGTCTAATGGTGATATTGTTAAACTTGTATTACCAAAGGACATTTCTGTTAAAAAATGGGAGAAAAATCATAATAGTGTAAGTGTAAATTACGGACCCTTGACTTTTTCTTTAAATATTCAAGAAAATTATGTTGAAAAATTAAGTGATAAAACTGCTATTGGAGATTCAAGATGGCAAGATGATGCAGATACAGATGAATGGCCTACATATGAAATATATCCAGATTCTGATTGGAACTATGGATTAATTTTGGACGACAATCTTGATAACACTTTTGAAGTCGTACAAAGGGAATGGCCAGAAGATAATTTCCCTTTCACGAATGATTCTGCTCCAATTTTAATTAGGGCTAAAGCAAGGAAAATACCTGAGTGGAAAATGGATAAAACAACTGGTTTGGTAGGAGAATTAACAGATAGTCCTGTCGAATCAGATGAAATAGATGAAATTGTTGAACTTGTACCAATGGGTGGTTCTAGATTGAGAATATCATCATTTCCAGTAATTAAAAACTAAACTTTAAATAAGATTATACGAATTTA
>MDTC01003078.1_pt1 | contig 11102 bp, 8 predicted proteins | sample 811181 | NCBI WGS metagenome assembly MDTC01 (sample SAMN05326644, study PRJNA326480) | marine metagenome | isolation source: seawater | place: Pacific Ocean: North | collected 2011 | reverse complement strand
GGACTTCTCGAGGGGGGAGAAGAAGCTGCCGCTCTTGTCCCGGGAGACGTGAAGGAAAGCTTCATGATCGAGGTGCTTCTTCTTCCCGAGGACGATGATTATCACATGCCTCCTAAGAAGAAGACCCAAATGGAGGCTCCCGAAATTGCATTTCTCGAGTGGTGGGTAGGAGGTCTTCCGAAAGGAAAACAACAGCCGAAAGATCAAACTCTCAAGGAGCTGAATGCTCCGCAGAGCATTCTTGATGCGGCTGCTAAATTGGCGTCGCCGGAAGAGCTCGCTGTAGCGAGAATGGCCCTCGAGTCTGCTAAAAAGAAGGCTGAGGACGCAGCGGCTGCCAAGCGGAAAGCCATCGATGGGGCTTTGAATGCTCTCAAGCGGGACGAGTTGTTCAAGACCTCCTTGATGTATGTTTCCCAAGATTCCACCGAACTCGAGTTTACCGCAGTAAGCCTTCGGAAATCGCTCAATGACGAAGGGTTCAAAAAGCTGGCTCCGATCGCGGACTCTCTCGCCACGGTGAAAGTTGGCTCAACCTTGATCTCCGAGAGCGTTTTGATCTCCGAGTTGCCCAAGATGAAGAATCTCACCAAGCTGGATCTCAGTCAGACCGAGATTAGTGATGGGGGGCTCGATGCGGTTGCACAGCTGAAAGAACTCGAATGGCTCAATCTGTATGGCAGTAATGTGACTGATGCAGGTTTGTTGAAACTTAGGGCCTTGCCCAAACTGCAGAAGCTTTACTTGTGGGATTCCAAAGCCACGCCCGAAGGTGCGGCCGCTCTAAAAAAGGAGCTTCCGGGACTGGAGACCTATTTTGGAGTCAATTAACTCCCGAGGAATCTGTTTAAAATTACCTCCTTCTCTTATTGTGAAGTGAAGGTTTTTGCAAAAACTGGGAAAATTTCAGAAAAGTGATCCCATGCTTTCTATCGGCTGGATACTGTGATAAATGGTTATCTTATGCAAACCAAGGCGCTATGGTTCGCTCTCGCTAGTTTGGGAGTTGGTATTTTTGTAGCGTGCTCTCCGGACCCGCCCATTGTCTCGGCGAGTGATGTCTACCGTCCCTTCGGCTATGGTTCGGGAAACAAGTACACCGGTATTCATGACAGGTCACAGAAGACGGCGTCTGTTTCGAGATCCACTCCCTCCGTGGGAAGCAGTAGGATCAGCGCATCCAGTCTCATGAGGCAGGTTGGGATCAAGTATGATTACCTTTCTTACAGGGCGAGAGGTCGGTCTCGTAAGTCGATGAACCCTCGTTATATCACCATTCATTCGACCCAAAATTGGAGTAAGGGGGCCGATGCCCGTCGCCATTCTCTGGCGCTCAAACGCGGTGCGCTGGGGCGTCTCTCGTGGCATTACACGGTTGATGAGGATATCGCGGTGCAACATCTTCCGACGACCGAGCAGGGAAATCACGCCGATTATAATGGTCCGGGAAACCGATACAGCATTGGCATCGAAATGTGTGAGCATCCCGGCAATAGCAGATCGGCAACCACCGAGCGAACCGCGAAGCTGGCGGCTTGGTTAATGTATAAACACAAGATCCCTCTTTCCAAAGTGGTGCCGCATTATACGTGGCCCCGGAAAGGGAAGAATCCTCCTAACAAGAACTGTCCGCATTTCCTTTTGGACAATGGTCGCCCAGGATACAAGTGGAGAGGTTTTTTGCGTAAGGTGGATTTCTACCATCGCAAAATAGCCTCCGGAGCTTATGGCTAAAGCAGAGGATGTACTTTGGTATCAATGCCAGCGTTGCACCAACTGTTGTAAGTGGGACGGCGATGTCGTTTTGGAAGAGGGAGAGGTTGAAGTGATTGCCGATTATCTTGGAATTCCTCTCTATGAATTCGTGAAGGACTATACCCGGTTGCGCGAGAATCGCTTGGGCCTATCTCTCATCGATAAGTCGGGGACTACCGAGTGTATCATGCTCGATGGAAGAAATTGCCGTCTTCAGGAGGTCAAACCGGTGCAGTGTGCCGGTTTCCCCAATCGATGGAACTTTCCTAACTGGCGGGAGGCGTGCGAGGCCACTCCCATTGTTTGTGAACCCGAAGTCTGACTCCTATTTTTCCAAGTTAAGCTTTTCGAGCTTGGGAGTGATGACCGCCCGGCAGTAGGGGTTTTTGTTCTTCATTCGGGCGTAGTAGTTTTGATGATCTTCCTGCGCCTTATAGAAGACTCCGACTTTACGGATCTTGGTCACGATTGGCTTTGCAAAGGCCTCCTGAGCGGTCTTTTTGGACCACTCGGCATCCGCTTTTTGTTCGTCGGTGTGGTAGAAAATGTTGCTGGTATAGTGCTCGCCGATGTCGGCACCCTGACCAAGCGGGTTGGTGGGGTCATGAGCTTTCCAGAACCATTTCAGGATGGTTTTGGTGGAGATGGTCTTGGGATTGTAAACCACGTTGATAACCTCGATGTGACCGGTCGTTCCTTCGCAAACCTGTTTGTAGGTCGGGTTGGGAATGTGGCCCCCCATGAATCCTGAGGTTACAGAAGCCACGCCGTCGAGTTGCTGGAAGACGGCTTCGACGCACCAATAGCAGCCTCCGCCTAGGGTGATGGTAATGTGGTCTTTGGGCACGGTTTCTTTGTCTGCTTCGGATTTACAGGCTGCGATGCTCAATACGAAGAATGAAATGATTGTATATAGGGTTTTCACGGTCTTTGCTTACTTGGGTTTTTGGGACTCTTCGAGTCGGTATTCGAGGCGCTTCTGAATGCCTTCGGGGACAGGATTGTTTTGCACGTAGTCATAAGCCCCCTTCATGTCCCGTTTGGCCCAATCTCCGATGGTGCGGTGGGCGGTGCGGGCCCGCTCGCGCTCGTTGGTCATTTTCATGATCCAATCAAACCCAAGTTCCGGGGTTTCGCGCATGGAATTCCAGACGAGGGTTTGCACCGTGCGGTCGAATGCCGGGTCTCCTTCGTGTTGCGAAAGCCAGGCGGAGGCCGCGACAACTCCGCTTTGATCAATGATGGCGTCGATGAGCTCGGGAGCTGCCGAAGAGGCGATTTCAGTGGGTTGGCTGTCCACCCAAGCCTGTGCCTCATTCAAATCGCTCGCAGCCCACTTTTCGACAATGTCGTCAGCGGAATTTTTGAGAGCCTCCTCGCTCACGCTGACAGCCCATTCGATCGCTTCCTTGGGATTGCTCTCGGCCATTTTGTCGGCCAGGCGGGCGGCTGCTCCGGCCTGAAGTTGTTCGTCCGAGAGACGGGAAATCCATTCCTTGGTGGCCTCGGTTCCTTCGCGGTTGAGGGAGTCGAAAACAGAGTCCAGGGCCTCGGAGCGTCCACGGGAGTAGGGCAGCTCTTCGAGGAGTTGGGTGGCGCGCGGCATGTCTTGCGAAGCAATCCCTTTGATCACCCCTACGAGCCATGGATTGGCCGAATCCCGGGTGTCTTTTCCTTCTTCGAAGTTTCCCTTGGCCCAAGAAATTGCGGATTCAGGATCATTTTTGGCCCATGATGCGAGAATCGTTTGGCGGGCGAAAGAGCCTCTTGTTTTCTCGCTTGCGTAGGCAAGGGCTTGAAGTGGGTCGACCTTGGCCCAGGCGGTGAGGAGAATGCCGTATTCTCCGAATTGTTGGTCATCGACACCAAAACTGCGGTAGTAGTCCACAACCGCGAGGAACTGATCCGGGCTCAGGTTTTCGACCAATCCGAGAAATCCCTGTGCCCTGGAAATCGGGTCGGTGATGGCGAGTAGATCGTCAACGGACAATTGGAGTTCGTCCGGAGTTTCCCTGCCCGTGAGTGTGCGCCCACCTCTATTTGAAGATTTGGAAGAGGTGGCGGTATTTCGGGAAATAGCCCGGCTTGGGCCTGAGTTTGATATTTGGGTGCTGTTATTCGCTTCTGTCGAATTGGATGGAGCGTCGGAGTTGGTCCGTCCGATGAAGAAGGCGGCTCCGCAGCTGAGAGCCCATCCGGCGGCGATAAAAGTAGCTTTTTTGTCCATCTCGCGTTATTTTATCATAAATCTACCCAAAAACAGCCGGGATTTTTTCAATCTAACGGTTGCTGGATCGGTAAGACGTGACTATTGCTCCCTCATGAAGTTTCTTGAAGATGATTCCGCCGTTATGTCAAAAGCGCGCGAGCTTTGCTCCACGATTGCCGAAGATGCAGATTTTCAGCAATTATTGGCGAAGGTTGAGACTTTTCTACACAATGATGAAGCTCGGCTGGCCTATCAATCGGTGCACGAAAGCGGTGAGGCCCTGAATCAGAAGCAGCAGGCTGGACTGGAGCTTGCCGATTCGGAAGTCGCCCAGTTTGAGTCGGCTCGTAAATCTTTGCTGACCAATCCGATTGCTTCGGAATTTCTCGGAGCGCAAAAGGATCTCGAAAGCCTTCAGATGACTGTCGGTCGGCTGGTTGGGATGACGCTTGAGCTGGGACGCGTGCCGACGTCAGAAGACATTGCTCAAAGCCAGAGCGGCGGTTGCTGCGGCGGCGAGGGTGGTGGCGGTGGATGCGGCTGCTAATTGATTCCAAGGTTTCAGGAGCATGACACCGGAAGGGATTTCTCCGGAAGACTGGAAGCCCTTGCAAGAGGCGGCCATGAAGGTTGTCAATGCGTCTTTGTCTGGTGATGTAGCTCTGGATGACAATTTCACCAAAGAGTTGTTTCTCTTGTTGGATGGATTGGAGGAGAAGTATGGTCGGCTGTCGGCCTTGATTTCCACCCGGGCGGATTTTTCACCCGATCCCAGAGAGGCAATCAATCTTTACGAGGAGGTGTTGGATGGTGAGACTGATGAAACGACGCGGATTTTGGCTCTGCAGTCACTTGTCACTTTGCTCATCGAGGAAAATTCAGGAGATCAATCGATCGAATCCCGATTGGCTGAACTTAAAGAGATCTCAAAAGAGGATTCTCCCGAGTGGGAGGAGTATCTCGATCTGCTCGAGGAATACCACCTCGGTTGATCATTCAGGACGTTGATCCTTCGGCACGATTGATTTGACGACCTTTGGCGGTAGGGTTGCCGCGTTGTCGATGGCCCAGGCGATGGCCGCTTGTTGGTCGGTCTTGGACCAAGTCTTCAAGATGTCACGGTAGTAACGCTCCTGGTCGGAGCGTTTTGAGAGGGTGGGGACGCTATCCAGTGCGATTTGCGGATCCTGGCTGCCTGCTTCGCGAAGGAATAGAATGCGCGCGCCATCGAGGTCAGGATCATCTCCCAAATTCTGCAGCCATTGCGCGGCTTCGGCCGGGTCTTGGCGGGCGAGATGTTTGGCGACTCCCTCAGCTGCTTCCGTCATGGTGTCCGTTGGCAGGCTTTCGGTCCATAGTTTGGCTCCCTCCATATCGTTGGCCGCGTAGACGTCGGCAACGACCTCCGAGGCGTCCCGTCGGGCGCCGACGGTATTTATATCCCGGATCCACTCGGCAGCTGCGACCGGGTCGCGGTCTGCCAGCGGGCGGGCCAGCCGGGTGGCAGCCTCCCGCTGGAGTTTGGGTTCTTCGATCATCTCAACCCATTCGCCGGCGAAATCGGTCCCTCGGGATACGACTTCCGGGAGGATGGTGCGGATAGCTTGTTTGCGGGTTTCATCGGCGGGAAGTCTCTGCAAGGTCCTCAAAGCTCCGGCGGGATCATTTCGGGCCATACCCTGAGCCAATCCAACGATCCAATCGTTGACGTCACCTTCATCCTGCAGTCCGTCAATGGCACCTGCGGCCGCTTCCGGATCCTCGGCGGCCCAGGCGGCGATAGCGGTTTTACGACTCCAGCCATCGGGTTCGCTTTGTTCAAAATAGTCGATCGCGGAGTGGGGATCCTGACTCATCCAAGCTGAGATGAGCATGACATACTCGCTGCGATTGTAGTCGACCCAACCCGATTCCCGGAATCCCGAAACGACACCATTATATTCAGAGGGGTCGAGTTGATCGATAAATTGAATGAGTTGCCGGGTGCGCTCGATCCGATTGCTGGTATTGAGGATTTCCGCCATCTGGAAGCGTGCGGCTTCGATTCGGTCATGTTGATCAGGGGAGGAAACAGAGCGTTTGCGGGAGAGGCCGGAGCTTTGATTGGACAGTGATGATGAACCACTGAGATTCCCTGAGCTTGTCCCAGAAATGGCCGGAGCGTCCTCCAAGACGGAAATTTCACGTAAGGAAGGAGATTTTTGTCTCCCAATCATAATCCCGATTCCCAGCGGTAGAAGCCAGAGACTGATCAGAAGGAGCCCGCGTGAGGTGACTTTCATGGGTGATTTAAAGAGTTTAGATTTTAGAAACAAGCCGAGGCTCGGGAATCTTTCAGATATCTGAACTGTCTCCTCTTTAAAACAGTAAGCTTTTAGTTGCGCGAAACTCAAAGTGTGGTTTAGAATGGTCGCCTCGCCGTGATTTTGTCCTTTTTTGAGACAAGCTGCGGTCTACTTGCATCCCCATCGAGAGAAAATGGCCAGTAATATGTCAGCGTTGAACCCGGACCGGGCAACCCTCAATTTCCTTAATAGTTTCCCCGAAGCTGTGCGAAAGCGCGGTGAGCATATACAAGAAGAAGGGGCTGTGACCCAGATTTTTGGAAATCACCTCTTTATTCAGGGGCGCGTTGAGGATAAGTCCGGTGTGCATCGCACGACCCTGCGGCTGCAGGGAAACCGTTGGTTTGGTAGTTGTTCCACCGAGGACGATGAAACAGCTGGAGCGGTCATGTTTGCGGCCATGCTGGAACGTCTGCACCGGGGGGAGGACCTTCCGGAATCTCCGAATGAATTTGATGACACTCCGATCGTCGATTTGATCGAGGAGAAGCTTGATCGGGAATTGGATGACAAAGAGGCCGAGTTTGTTTCCAAAGTAGAGAAGCGCTATCGCCGATATGTCATCGAGGGTGAAATTCACGATCACGATATGGTGCGCTTGAATCCCCGCTGGGAGATCGCAAGTTATGAGCCGCTCGAACTCTGGCCTGTGCCTCCGGGGGATATTTTGGAGTTCTGGAACTATCTCGCCTACGCCTTTTATAAGAAGAAGCTGCCTTACGCTGAGTTCATGGAGTGTATCACCGATCTCGAAGGAGTTCAGCGCCGGATGCACGATTGGGAGCAGGAGCGCGAGGTGGCGGCTTGGTATGACCGAATCGAAAGTGTCAATGACCGTCCTCCGCAGGAGATTCCTCACCAGATTGAATTTCGGCTTCTCTCGACGATTAACGAAGCCCGGGTTGAAGCTCGTGAAGAGGGAGAGGAAGAATGGACCTCGCTCCGCGAAAAGGGGGAGATTGAACGCATTCTAAAACTCTTTGATGCCGCTGCCCTGAGGATGGATGCCGCCAGCCGGATTTTGTGGGAACACTTCCTGCGCTTTTCCGAGAAGAGTGGAGAGACCTACCTCGATCTTGAGCAAGAGGAATCCTGTCGCTTCATGAACCTGCTGTTCCATCAGAAGGAGTTGGCTGGATACCTCGTGAACCTCGATGAACGTCCGTTTAAGGTAGTTGATAAAAAGCTGAGTTGGATTTGTGACGATGACGCCATGGATCCAAATTCCTTCGCTCTTCAATTGGTAACGATGTCAGGGGATTTCGTGTCCCACTCCGTTCGTTTGCTTCCTGGTCGGACCGAACTTTACCAGTCAGACGAAACCGTCTTTCCCGGCCCTCCCCGATGGTTGGAGGATACCGAGATCATGCCGCGCTACTCCATTCCAAAGTCGGTGATCGACAGCTTGGAAGGAGTGGAATTTCTGCGCAAGATTGGATCAAGTCTACCTCCTTCGATGAAGCGTCGGGTGACGGATTTGGATCTCTTCCCTCACTTCAAATTGTGGGTTGAGCAGGGGTTGACCGCTGCGGAGACCGAGCACCTTATCGTTGATGTGAAGGCATTTGAAGCCAAAGGACGCCGCGAAGAGAAATTGATTAAAGCTGGGTGGGATCTTATCGATCAAAAGCCGGTAAAAGGGAAAGCTCTCCTGCGTTTCGCCCGGGAGAAACTGTATCCCGTTCCGAGCCTTCTCTCAGAAATGGGCCTGACCTATGACGAGAAGCTGGAGGCCTTTAAAGGGCGGATCACCAAGCAGTTCCCTGAGAAATTCGCCGAATGGATTGAATCCATGCCCGATTACCTCGAGTTGGACATCGAGCAGAAGCTTAAGACAATTTTGGCCGATCCTGTGACCGCCGCAATTCGCTTTGAGGTCGTGAATCAGGAAATCGATTGGTTCGATCTTCGTGTTGTTATCGACGTTGATGGTGTGAATTTATCCAAAGCGCAAATTCGCCAGTTGGTTGCCGCTCGTGGTGGCTATGTCCGTATGGATGACGGTTCTTGGATGCGTTTGGAAATCAAACTTGATCCGGATCAGCGGGATGCGGTCACCAGACTGGGTCTTGATCCGTTTGATCTCTCTGGAGAAACCCACCGTATGCACGCCATGCAATTAGCCGATCCCAAGGCTGCCGAAGTCTTCGACCCGAAAGCCTGGAAGCGAATTAAGGATCGCGCCCGCGACATTCAGATTGATATCAAGCCTGATGTTCCTGATAGGTTAAACGCACAGTTGCGTCCGTATCAGGTCGAAGGATTCCAGTTCTTGGTTTACCTTTCGACCAATGGATTCGGTGGAATTCTTGCGGATGATATGGGTCTTGGTAAAACCATTCAGAGTATTACTTACATTCTCTGGTTACGCAAAAATGCGGAGTCTGACACGAAGATGAAGCAGCTTGGACCGGCTCTTGTGGTTTGCCCGAAATCTGTGCTCGATGTTTGGGCGACCGAAGCTGGAAAATTTGCTCCGGAACTGAAGGTGAAAGTCCTTCGTACTCGCGATGATCTTGATCTTCGGGAGGTCCGCGAAGAGCTCGACATTCTCGTCTTGAACTACGCTCAACTCCGCGTTTGCGGCGAGGAGTTAAACAAGATTCGCTGGCTAACCGTAATTCTCGATGAAGGACAGCAAATCAAGAACCCTGATTCGAAGGCTGCGAAGTGTGCCCGCGAACTGAATGCGGAAAATCGCCTCGTCCTCACTGGCACCCCGATTGAGAATCGTCTCATGGACATGTGGTCGCTGATGGCCTTTGCGATGCCCGGTGTTCTCGGAACGCGCGCTTACTTCAAGCTCCGCTTTGACAAGCGGAAGGACCCGAGTAGTCAGAATCGTCTCGCTGCTCGTTTGCGTCCTTTCCTTCTTCGCCGGACGAAAGGTCAAGTCGCAAAAGACCTTCCGCCAAGAACGGAGGAGGAGGTTTTCGCTGGAATGGACGGAATTCAGGAAGAACTCTACAAAGCCGAACTTAAGCGTATCCAGAAAGCTCTTCTTGGACTCGATTCAGACGAAGCGGTTAAGAAGAACAGCTTCGCGATTCTCCAAGGGCTGATGCGTTTGCGTCAGATTTGTTGTCACCCCGGTCTCATCGATCCAAAGTGGCTCAAGGAGGAGAGCGCCAAGATGAATGCCTTGTTCTATTTGCTCGACCAGCTTCGCGAAGAAAACCATAAGGTGCTCGTCTTCTCGCAATTTGTCTCCATGCTCGACATCATCAAGACGCGTCTTGAAGTCGAGAGTCGTCCTTTCAACTATCTCACTGGTCAGACCAAAGACCGGAAAGGGGAGATTGAGAAGTTCCAAACGACCAAGGACCCATCGGTCTTCCTTCTCTCGCTCAAAGCGGGTGGTGCTGGTCTCAACCTGACCTCGGCGTCCTACGTGATCCTTTACGATCCATGGTGGAACCCCGCCGTGGAGAATCAGGCCATTGACCGGACGCACCGAATTGGACAGAAGAACAAGGTGATCGCCTATCGTCTCCTGACCCGCGATTCCGTGGAGGAGAAGATTCGGATCCTGCAACACCAGAAGACGGCGCTCGTGACCAATATTCTCGGAGACGAAGGCTTTGCCTCGAATCTCGGAATGGAGGATCTTCAGTTTATTCTCAGCCATGGAGGTGGAGATGATGAGGACATGACGCCTCCGCCACCGAAGCCCCCGGTAGCGAAAAAGGCAGCCGTTAAGAAGGTCACTACCGTGACCAAGGTGGCAAAAAAAGCAGCCAAGAAGGCCACGAAGAAAGCGGCTAAAAAGACCCCCAAGAAATAGGGTAAGCTAGAAACTTCAAAGCTCCGGATTGCGATTCGCAACCGGGGCTTTTTGTAGAGGTGAATTAAGCTTCTTCCTCTTCCGTCTGAATGCGGGGGAAGACCGGCTTGGGCTTACCGGTTTGGTGGCCGGCGGTGAGGAGGCCCCAGGAGAGTTGGTCGATGGTGAGGTCTTTGAGTTCCTCCTTTTTTAGTTGACCGAAAATCTTGTCTGCTGCTCTCGGCAGGATGGGGCGCAACAGGAGAGCGAGATGGGCGCAGGATTCAGCGGTGTGGGAGAGGACCTCGCCAACGCGTTCCATTTTTGATTCGTCCTTTTTCATTTCCCACGGCTTGTTCCGCTCGAGGTAGCCGTTGCATTGAGTGACGTGCTCGTTGATGGCTTGGAGGGCTACGCTGACTTCGCAATTGTCCATTGCCGTTTTATAGGCTGCAGTGTAGGAGGCGAGCGATTCCCGGAGGGCAATGTCTCCTTTGTCATCAGTGTTGGTCGCGCTGATGGTGGAGTTGCAGAATCCCTTGGTCATGTTGATCGACCGGTTGAGGAGGTTACCAAGATCGTTGGCAAGTTCAGTATTAAAGAGCATGACAAGCCGCTCGATGTCGAAGTCGCTGTCTTTACCCGAGTTGATGTCACGGCAGAGGTAGTAGCGTAGGGCATCGGTGCCGAACTTGTCCGAGAGTTCCTCGGGATCGACAATGTTGCCGAGGGACTTGGACATTTTGTCCCCGCGAATGTTCCAAAATCCGTGAACGAGAAGGGTGGGCATCTCTTTAGCCTCAAAGCCCATGGCGTGAAGCATACAGGGCCAGTAAATCGCATGAGCCGGAACAAGAATATCTTTGCCGATGATTTGAAGGTCGGCGGGCCAGAGTTTCTCGAAATCAGGTAGGTCACTTCCATCGGACTTCTTGTATCCTGCGAGGGAGATGTAGTTGATCAGGGCATCGAACCAAACGTAGGTTACGAAGTCGGGATCAAAGGGAAGGGGAATCCCCCAAGACATACG
>MDTC01117423.1_pt1 | contig 11103 bp, 11 predicted proteins | sample 811181 | NCBI WGS metagenome assembly MDTC01 (sample SAMN05326644, study PRJNA326480) | marine metagenome | isolation source: seawater | place: Pacific Ocean: North | collected 2011 | reverse complement strand
TGAAGATCCACATTTACAACAATTTAGAATTTCTGTTTTCATGCAGAAAAAATATCCTTAAACGTCTGCACAGGATCATCTGATAACATAAATGTTTCGCCGATTAAAAAAGAATTAATATTATTTTTTTGCATAAGAGATATATCCTTCGAGTCTTTTATACCACTTTCTGCGACAATAATAACTTCTTTATCAATATTTTTTGATAATTTAATACAAGTATTAATATCAACTTTAAAATTTTTTAAGTTTCTATTGTTGATACCAATGATGTCAGCATTAACTTTTTGAGCAACCACTAGTTCCTCTGAGTTATGAACTTCAACTAAAACATCTAAATTTAGCTCTTTAGCTTTTGTGTACAGTTTTATGAATTCATCCTCACTTAGAGCAGCAACAATTAAGAGTATGCAATCTGCTCCCATAGTAACAGACTCGTGTAGTTGATATTCATCAACAATAAAATCTTTTCTTAAAATTGGCAAACTCGAGCTTTTCTTTGCCATTTCTAGGATTACTCCAGATCCCTTGAAATATTTTTGATCTGTTAGCACAGATATACAAGCAGCACCCATTTCCTCATATTTAAATGCGACTTTAGCAGGAACTATATTTAAGTTTATATCACCTTTGCTAGGAGAGGCTCTTTTAATTTCTGCAATTACTGCTGGCTTATTTTCTTTAAGTTTTTTAAGTAAAGCACCTTTAAAGTCTCTTTTTAAAGTGCGCATGTAGTCAATCTCTGATAATGCCTCTAATGACATTTTATTTTTTCTGTCTTCAACTTCTTTTCTTTTATATTCAATTATTTCATCTAGTATATTTTTTTCTTTAGGTATGCTTTTGGTAAATTCAATAATCTCGTCAAGCTTTTTCTTTGCTTTACCACTTTCTATCATTTCTTTTGCAAGTTTATAACTTTCTTCTAAGTTTCCACAAATTTCAGAGAGATATATTGAAGCAGCTGCATTGATTGCAATTATTTCTTTTGCGGGTATATTTTTATTTTTAAACGCACCTAAAATCATTTCAAAGCTTTCTTCTACTGAATTTACTTGAATAGATTCAATAGTTTCGTTTAATGAGCAAAATTCATTAGCATTAATTTTATACTCAGATATTTTTTTATCATTAATTTCTAATACTTGAGTATCTTTGAAAATTGATATTTCATCCAAGCCATCTTCAGAGTTAACAATTAAAGCTTTTTTCACCCCAAGAGCTATAAGTGCTTGCGACATTGGCTCCATTAGGTTTCGGTCAAAGACTCCAAGAACTTGCCTGTCTGCGCTCGCAGGATTTGCTAATGGCCCCAATATATTAAAAATGGTTCTCGTTTTTATCATAGAACGTGCTTTCGCAACATTTTTCATTGCTGAATGATACTTTGGAGCAAACATAAAAGTTAAATTATGTTTATTAAAGCATTCAATTGCATTTTCAATAGACAAATTTATGTCATAGCCGGCTAGCGCTAATAGATCGGCGCTTCCAGATTTACTTGATACTGATTTATTTCCATGTTTAGCAATTTTTACTCCAGCAGATGCTGCAACTATGGCTGATGCAGTTGAGATATTAAAAGTATTAGAAGTATCGCCGCCTGTACCGCATGTATCAACAATCTTGTCTGTTTTAAGATCAATTTTTACAGCCATTTCTCTTAAAATTTCTGCAGCACCAATTATCTCGTCAATAGACTCGCCTTTAGTTTTTAACGAAATTAAAAAACTGATAATATCTGGTTCATCAATCGCTCCCGACATGATTTCATGCATAGCACTTTTCATTTCATCTTTACTTAGGTCATTACGACCCATTACTTTTTCAATGTATTTTTCTATACTCATACTTATATATTTAAGAAATTATCTAATAGCTTGTGACCAAATTCACTAGCAATTGATTCAGGGTGAAATTGTACACCATAAACTTTTTTTTCTTTATGTTTAACGGCCATTATTTCGTCTATTTCATCTTCTTTATCTTTTGTCCAAGCAATTATCTCAAGACAATCTGGGATAGATTCTTTTTCAATAACTAATGAATGATATCTTGTTGCTATGAATGGGTTATTAATTTCAGAGAAAATATTATCATTTTGATGAATTATCTTTGAGGTCTTACCGTGCATGATTTGTTTTGCCTGTATTATCTTCCCTCCAAATGCCTGACCTATACTTTGATGACCCAAACATATCCCTAAAATTGGTATTTCACCAGAAAATTTATTAATAGTTTCTATTGATATACCTGCTTCATTAGGGGTGCATGGGCCAGGAGATATAACAATTTTTTCTGGATTCATCTTTGTTATGTCATCGATAGAAATCATATCATTCCTAACAACTTTTACATTTGCACCCAACTCTCCTAAATATTGAACAATGTTGTAAGTAAAAGAATCATAATTATCAATCATTAATATCATTTACAAAATTTCCTCTTCAAGTTTTGTTGCTGCGCTTAATAACGCTTTTGCTTTATTCATTGTTTCTTCCCATTCCTTGTCTGGATCAGAGTCATAAACGATTCCAGCACCAGCTTGAACATAGATTTGTTTATTTTTAACTATTGCAGTCCTTATGGCAATTGCAGTATTTAAATTTCCATTCCAACTAATATATCCTATTGCACCAGAGTAAATACCTCTTTTTGTTGGCTCAAGCTCAGCAATGATCTCCATCGCTCTAATTTTTGGAGCTCCAGATACTGTCCCTGCAGGAAAGGTTGCCTTTAAAATGTTCATTGGACTAATGCAATCCTCTTTTGTACCGCAAACATTTGAGACGATATGCATTACATGTGAATATTTTTCTACTATCATTTTCTCTGTAACTTTTACAGACCCAGTTTTTGTTATTCTACCAATATCATTCCTTCCCAAATCAATCAGCATTAAGTGTTCAGCTAATTCTTTTGGATCCTTCAATAACTCATATTTAAGACTTTCATCCTCATCATTATTTTTACCTCTTTTACGAGTTCCTGCAATTGGTCTTACAGTGACTTCATTATTTTCGCATTTCACTAAAATTTCTGGCGAGGACCCTATTATTTGAAAATCTTGGATGTTTAAATAGTACATATATGGTGATGGGTTTAGCTTTCTTAAATATCTATAGTAGTCAAATGGATCCGATTCAAATTTATTGCTCAATCTTTGTGAAAGAACAACCTGCATGACATCACCTTTTGTAATATAACTTTTAGCTTTTATGACAGCTTTTTTAAAATCTTCTTCAATAAATCTTGAGGTAAATTCAAGATTTTTATTTTCTTTGTTTTTTTTAGTCTTATCTTCAATAACATTTTGTTTAATGATACTTTCAATATTTGATAGCTTAGTATCAATGTCGTTGCTAAGTGAGCTTATTTTTTCATTAATAATAATATTTATAGTTTTTTGTAAATTATCAACAACAATTATGTTGTGACTTACTAATAAAAATATATCAGGCACATTAAGATCATCTTCATTAGAACTATGAAGTTTTTCTTCAATATAGGATACAATTTCGTAACCAAAGTAACCAATCAAACCTCCACTAAAAGGTAAATTTTCTGGAAGGTTATAAACTTTAATTTTATTTGCATAATCGTCAATATCATCCAAAGGATTTGTTGATTCGTGTTCATTTTGACCATGATGACTTTTGTATATAATTTTCTTTCCTCTTACTTCAATATACTCATCAGCATCAAAGCATATAATTGAGAATCTACTAGATTTTTTTGACTCTTCAGCTGACTCAAAAAATATTGAATTATCATTTTTAAAATGCTCATAGATATCTAGTGGTTGCAATTCATTCAAATCAATTATCTTTTGAAAAGAAACGTGTGTGTACCCTTTTGAAGTTAGCTCGGTTTTATTTAAATTCTTCATTAAATACTGAATTTTTATTAACTAACTAAACTTTTCATTTCTTTAATTGTTGAAGAATAGTCTGATGAGTTGAAAATTGTTGAGCCTGATACAAAAATATTTGCACCTGCTTCACTCACTTCTTTAATATTTTTCAAATCGATTCCCCCGTCAACTTCGATTTGAACTTCATTACTAGTTGAAGAAATGAGTTCTTTACATTCTTTAATCTTTTGAAGCATACCTTTTATAAATTTTTGTCCACCAAAGCCAGGATTTACGGTCATGAGCAGTACAAAATCAATTTTTTCAATTACATGCTCTAAACATGAAATGGGAGTTGCAGGATTTAAAGCAAGTCCAGCTTTGCAATTGTGTTCTTTAATAAGGCTTAAGCTTCGATCTACATGTTTACTGGCTTCCGGATGAAAGGAAATCCAACTTGCTCCAGCTTTTGCAAAGTTGTTTATTAAATCATCTACAGGCTCTGTCATTAAATGTACATCTATTGGCTTAGATATTCCATATTCGATTAGAGATTTACAAACCATTGGGCCAATTGTAAGGTTTGGCACATAGTGATTGTCCATTACATCAAAATGTATTATGTCTGCACCAGCATCAATTACAGCATGAACTTCTTTACCAAGTTCAGCAAAATTTGCAGATAAAATTGATGGGGCTATTAAATTTTTCATAATTTATATATTAAAATTATAGATAATAGGATAACATTATGCCATTACAAAATCTGGTATTAATTATAACAAAAATGGAGCTACTAATATGATCTCACCTCATGGTTCGGAAAACTTAAACCCACTTATAGTTGAATCCTCTGAAGAAAAAGAAAGTCTGATTAAAGCTAGCGAAAGCATGGAAAAAGTTGTTGTAAGTTCTGCAGCCGCAGGTAACTTAGTAATGTTAGGTGCTGGATATTTTAATCCACTAACCGGTTTTATGAACAAAGACGATGTTTTAGGTGTAGCAAATAACATGAAAACATCTAACGGCTTATTTTGGCCAACACCAGTTATGAATTTAGTTAAAGATGAAGCAAACTTCCAACCTGGGCAGAAAATAGCATTGCTGGATCCTAATTGTGACAATGCATTAATAGCTATTCAAACTGTAGAAAAGGTAGAAATATTATCTGATGATGAACTAGACAATGTTATCCAACAAACTTTTGGGACAAAAGATAAAGAACATCCCGGAGTTCAAACACTTTATGGTCAAGGAAATATCTTAATAAGTGGTGATGTAAAAGTTTTAAACTATAGTTATTTTGATAAAGATTTTCCATCAACATTTAGAACCGCGGTTCAGATTAGAAAATCAATAAAGGAAAATAATTGGTCAAATGTAGTAGCCTTTCAAACAAGGAACCCAATGCATCGTGCACATGAAGAATTGTGCAGAATGGCAGCAGAACAAGTTTCAGCAGATGGAATTTTGATCCATATGCTTCTTGGAAAATTAAAGCCAGGAGATATTCCGGCGGATGTTCGAGATCAAGCTATCAGAACTATGGTTGAGCATTATTTTCCAGCAAACTTCGTAATGATAACGGGTTATGGTTTTGACATGTTATATGCTGGACCAAGAGAGGCTTTGTTGCATGCTGTGTTTAGACAAAATTGCGGTTGCAATCATTTAATCGTAGGAAGAGATCACGCAGGTGTTGGTGATTATTATGGTGCTTTTGATGCTCAAGACATATTTGATGAATTGCCAGATGGTTCACTTAAGATTCAAATCTTTAAAGCTGACCATACAGCATATTCTAAAAAATTAAATAAAGTCGTAATGATGCGTGATGTAGATGACCACACTAAAGATGATTTTGTACTTTTGTCAGGAACTAAAGTAAGAGAAATGCTTTCTAAAGGTGAATCATTGCCAAAAGAATTTGCTCGTCCAGAGGTTGCAAAAGTATTGATGGATCATTACATGGCTAATGAATAATTTTTCATGGTAAAGCAAATAGGACCACTTAGAATTCTTTTATTGGCATTAGGGTTATTCTTTATTCTGTTAGCTCAAGATTCCCATACCCAAATTTCATTTGACGGTTTCGATGTTTTTTTTACATTAATTATGCCAGCAATGGTGCCCATACTTTTTATGGTTCTTGCTTTTGATATAATAATGTTATACGTGAGAAAAAGCTCTGAGGAAGATGAGAAAAGTAAAATTATTTTAAGTAAAACCATATGGTTCTCTCAAATTATTATAGTTCTTATTGTAGTTAGATGGTATGGTTATTTTTACTCATTATTTACTTGATTTTCTTTTTCAATTTGAATTCGCATTAACTTAGCCAGACTTTTTTTATAATTACACTGCTCGCATCCTTGTGAATTCCATCCATCACCTGAGGGTGGAAGATTATCTGACTGTAAACACTTATGCATATTATCAATAATATTTTCTATCCAACTATCATCAAGATGAATGGGGAACACATATTGCTCAAATTCAAATAAACCATTAAATTCATCTTTTGTGGTAATACCATTTGCATAAACAATATAACCAATATCGGACATTAGAAAATTATTTTTTTTAAATAACCATTTGTATATTTCTAACTGTCTTTTGTATGCAACTTGATACCCCGATGTAAAATTTGGTGAGAAATCTTTCTTTGCAGTAGACTTGTAATCTACAACATGAATTTCTTCTTTTTCATTAATCCAAAGATCATCAATCGCTCCTGATAGAATAAAATTATGTTTCTTGTCGTGCCATTGAATTCCTTTAAAGTTATTTCTCCAATTATTTAAATCCTTATGACTAAAAGGAATAGCATTGATATTATTTTTTATCATTAAAGGATGTGGCTTCTTTTCCTTTCTACATATATCGAATTCGTTCTTGTAGAGTGTGTCAATTCCACTATTTAAAAGAAACTGTGGTCCACTTGGAGCTTTGATCCCTTTCCTCTCCTCAAGATGAAAGCAACGCGGGCAATTAACAAAATTTTCAATTCTCGATCTAGAAAACGGAAAAGGCTCTGGAGACTTAGGGTCATATAGCTTTCTTTTTGGCATTTATAATGGTCTCATTAAAATAATTCGGTTTTCGGTATTAGAAAGCTCATTTTGAATTTCATCCTGAATAATATCTGAATAATGATTGATTATAGTGCGATTATTGTTAAGTTTACACGCGGCAAAATTAGAATACTGAATAAGGTTATATTTATCATCAAATTCTTTAACTTCATTGATTTTGCCAAAATAAATAATTGGCTTTTTGATTTTGTATAATTTTAATTTCTTTATTAATTCTAGGTTATTTGAATTATTTATTATTGAGATTACATCTGTATTATTTAGATCTTCAAATTTAAAGTCGCTAATAAATTTAGTTTTAAAAGTTTTATTAGATCTATAGCTAAAATAGGAATTAAGTTTTGAGAAATTAGTATTTGTTTTGGAAAAAAAATTCAACTCTTTTATATTGATATAATTACTGTTAGCTACTTCAAAAGGTATTTCTGCTTGCTCACCAAAATCACAATAGTTAATTTTCTTTTTTGAACCGAACTCATCTAGAATTACCTTTTCAACTAAGGCACTTATTATTGAAGTATTAAACGTCTCTTTAATTTCTTTCAATTTCTCACTATTATCTTTATCCCAGATCTTCTGGCCAAAGTTTTCAATGAAATAATTAAAAGTACTGTTATGCTTTTTTGGAAAAACTCTTCCTATTCTCATTGACATAACACCATCATTCTCTGCCCAGATATTACTCATACCTTTAAAAAGGCTTCTACTTCTAAAAATGTTTTCAAGAAAACTTCTTGACCAATAGCCTTTTTCGTAAGCTTGCCCTTCAGCATATACGGGAAGAATAATTGCTCCGTCCTTTTTAATTATCTTGAGAAGATGCCTTAGAAAAGAAGTTCCCCAATTATTAGAAAACAATGGAAAACTTAAACCAATATAAATTTTCGCCACTGAATTTATTTCAAATGGATAAAGCACATTAGAGCATTTGTCTTTTGAAGGAAAAGTAAGACAATCTGAATCCATTGTCATACTAATTAAATTATTATCAGGCTTGATCATTGAATGCATGTCTCTTTGCTCAGACATGTAATAGTCAATATCTTCACTAATATATTTTTTAGATTTGTGAAAAATTACGTCCATTAATTATCTTTAACAACAATATCGTAAACTAAAACTTTATTTGCTAATGGTTTAATTACATCATTTACAAGTTTGACATGAATAGGATGAATTAAGTAGTTTTTCAAATCCTCTGCAGTTGCAAATTTAATAATTATTCCGACATCAAATGTGTCGTCAACAATTACCCTGCTGCTTCTATGAACTTTTCCAGGATTAACCGAAAGTACTCCTGGGATCTTTTCAAGAACTTTAGACTCCTCAATAATTTTACCAATTCTGTTGTTATCTCGATATTTTTTTAACCAAACCAGCACAACATGGTATACAGGATCTTTGGCAGCATATTCGTTTGCTAAAGAAAGCGGTGAGAACAAAATTGTAAAAATTAATATAGAGTAGATTATTTTTTTTCTTCTAAACATCATAATGTAATTACGTTGATATCTTTAACTAATTATAGAATAAATGTTAAGATGGATACATATTTATTTAGGCGCGTAGCTCAGTTGGTTAGAGCGCTACCTTGACATGGTAGAGGTCGTTGGTTCGATTCCAATCGTGCCTACCACAAAGTAAAGGATTGTGATGTTACAAATAAAATTTCCAGACGGAAATACAAAAAATTTTGAAAAAAATATTTCTATTTTAGAAGTAGCTAAATCAATTAGCAATTCTCTTGCTAAAGAGGCAGTTGCTGGAAGAGTAAACGGCCAATTAAAAGACTTATGTGTTCAAATTGAGCAAGATTGTGAATTAGAGATTATTAAAAAATCAGATCCTGATGGGATTGATATTGTTAGACATTCATTTGCTCATTTAACTGGCCATGCGATAAAGCAAATGTATCCAGATGCTAAAATGGCAATTGGTCCAGTTATTAAAAATGGGTTTTATTATGACATCGAACTTTCTGAGAATTTAAATGACTTAAGCCTAAAAAAAATAGAAAAACAAATTGATAAGTTAATTAAACAAAATTATGATGTCGTTCGTGAAGTTGTCTCTCCAGAAAAAGCCATAGAGGTTTTTCAGCAAAGAAAAGAGAGCTATAAGGTTGAAATTGTCAATGAAATCCCTAAAGACGAAATCATAGCGCTTTATCATCATCAAGAATATATTGATATGTGCCGCGGTCCGCATGTTCCCAATACAAAGTTTTTAAGGCATTTTAAATTAACAAAAGTCTCAGGTGCTTACTGGAGAGGTGATTCAAAAAATAAAATGTTACAGAGAATTTACGGTACAGCATGGGATACAAAAGAGGATCTCGCAAATTATTTGACTAAAATAGAAGAGGCTGAAAAAAGAGATCACAGAAAGCTTGGAAAACAGCTTGATTTATTTCACTTCCAAGAGACTGCACCGGGAATGGTTTTTTGGCACCCTAAAGGCTGGGTAATTTATCAACTTCTTCAAAAATTTATGCGAGAAATAAATTCAGATTCTGGGTACCAAGAAATTAATACGCCTCAGATTCTTGACAGAACCTTATGGGAGAAATCTGGCCACTGGGATAAATTTGGAGAAATGATTTTTACAACACAGTCAGAAAAAAGAGATTACGCTGTGAAGCCAATGAGTTGTCCTGGTCATTTGCAGATTTATAATCAAGGTCTAAAAAGTTACAGAGACCTTCCCCTGAAACTTTGTGAGTTTGGACTCGTTCATAGAAATGAACCTTCGGGAACCTTGCATGGTCTTATGAGAGCAAGACAGTTTGTTCAAGATGATGCCCATATTTTTTGTACGGAATCACAACTACATGAAGAAATAACAAAGTTGATTAAGCTAACTTTTAAGGTATATGAAAAACTTGGCTTTGAAAATATAAAAGTTGCTTTATCAACCAGACCTGAAAAAAAAGTTGGTAGTGATGATATTTGGAATAAGTCAGAAAAAATTTTAGAGGATGCTTTAAATGAAAATGTCTCTGATTTTGAAACATTACCTGGCGAGGGAGCTTTTTATGGGCCAAAAATAGAATTTACCCTGACTGATTCGCTTGAGAGAGATTGGCAGTGTGGGACTGTGCAACTAGATTTTTCAATGCCTGGACTTTTGGAGGCAAGCTTCGTTGATGAGGACAATGTAAAGAAAACACCTGTAATGATTCACAGAGCTGTTTTGGGCTCGATGGAGCGTTTTATTGGTATATTAATTGAGCACTACGGCGGAAATCTGCCATTTTGGTTAGCGCCAACCCAAATTATGATTGCATCAATTACCGAAAAACATGTAGAATCAGCACTTAAACTTGTTAGGGATCTTCAAAAATCGGGTTTTAGATGCGAAAGTGACTTGAGAAATGAGAAAATTGGATATAAGATTCGCGAACATATATTAAGTAAAATTCCTTATGTTGTTATCTTAGGTGATAAAGAGGTTGAAAATAACACTCTCTCTTTAAGAACTTATTCAGGGGAGGAAATTTCTGGGATTACAACAAAAGAATTATTAGAGATTTTAAATAAAAATTAATTTGAAATAGGAGTAAAGTATCAGCGCAGAAAAGTACGTAAGACTTAATCAGGGTATTAAAAATCCCGAAGTCAGACTTATAGGAATAGAAGGTGAAAACCTTGGGGTAGTAAAAATAAATGATGCTTTGAAGATTGCACAGGACGCAGATCTAGATTTAGTTGAAGTTGTTCCAAATGCTAAACCTCCAGTTTGCAAAGTAATGAATTATGGAAAGTTCAAGTTTGAGCAAAATAAAAAAGCGCAACAAGCAAAAAAGAAGCAAAAACAAATTCAAATTAAAGAAGTAAAACTTAGACCTGGAACTGAAGAAAACGATTATCAGGTTAAGCTAGCAAGTTTAAAAAGATTTTTAGCTGAAGGTGATAAGGCAAAAATTACCATCAGATTTAGAGGGAGAGAGTTAGCTCATAAAGATATTGGCATGCAACAAGCTAATAGAATAGAATCTGACTTAGGCGAATTAGGAGAAATAGAACAAACTCCTAAATTTGAGGGTAGGCAAATAGTAATGGTGATAGCACCGAAAAAATAATGTATCATATCTCAAAAATAGGTTAACAATTATGCCAAAAATTAAGACAAATAGAGGAGCTGCAAAAAGATTTA
>MDTC01261646.1_pt1 | contig 11104 bp, 8 predicted proteins | sample 811181 | NCBI WGS metagenome assembly MDTC01 (sample SAMN05326644, study PRJNA326480) | marine metagenome | isolation source: seawater | place: Pacific Ocean: North | collected 2011 | reverse complement strand
TCGTTATGAGTTCCGTCGCCACCAACGGAAATAAAATGGCGAAAGCCTTGTCGGAGGCCATCACGAACGAGTTCAGAGGCGTGCCCTGGAGCATTGGTTCGAAAGACGGAAAAATCCGTCAAGCGCCTGCGCAGCTTATGAGCGATCTGCGACCAACGTCGCTCTGTTGCGCCATTGGCGCTCGCTGGATTAACAATAACCGCGCATTTGTCGCTCATCGCGTCTTCCCCTCCAATAGCGAAGCATCTGTAGACCAGATGGTTGGTCTGCGTATGTCGACAGCCAAACATGACCCTTCGCATGGATGGCACTATCGGCCCAAATGATGTCGATGACAAGTGTCTCTATCAGAACAGCCGGCAGACCGCGTTTCCAGAAAGAAACCAGTCCCACAGTGTCAAATTCATGTGGTCCCCAGAAACAGCCTACGCATCACCAACGGGTCCGGAAAACAAGCTAAAATGAGGGTATATCAAACCAGCTCACGGATACGGCTGACGTCCAGTGTGACCAAAAGTTAAACAGTCCACCAAGTTTTCTTACCCACTGAGGCGTAGACGACTTATGCTGCTAATATGTATCGTCATGCGCTCATCGTGGGGTTCGTGCTCTTGTCGTCGACTGGCTATGGGCGAGACCCAAACCAATTCGACCCGCTGCTCGACCGTCAGCCTGCCCCCAATCCAGATAGGTATCAACTCGCAAACAGCCTGGACACAGGCTTTACTGTCAGTTCAGCTACAGGCGTTTATATCGGCCAGGTCAACAGCTACCTGACGCCTGAGGAAAGCCGGTTGCTGCGAGGGACACGGCCAAGTCTGAGTTTTGGGGTGGGCTATCGTCTCAACGGACCTGTAGAGCTGGCCATGGACGTGTCCCTCGGCCTTGGTAAAACCTTCGATGCTAATCATCTTGAAGGAAAAACAGCATTCGACATCTTTCTTGCGCCTCGGGTATTTGTTCATTGGTACGAAGACTGGCCGGTTAGCATCTATTCTGGCTTGGGTGGCTTACTTGGCCTTTTCGATTTGGAAACGGAAGGGGTCAGCCAGGCTGGAATTGGACCGACGGTTTTGATTGGAACAGCTCTAAGATCTGATCGTTCATTTGCCATCTACCTAGAGACAAACGCCAGTTATTTCTACGATTTTCTGGCTTACACAACCAACGATGGTGACGCCGATGGTTCAGCTCAAGAAATCGCGAAAAAAGAACGCGGCAAGTGGTTCACAGTGATCCACATTAACATCGGTATTCGGCTCACCAACTTCTGATGCATAATCGTCTACGCCGAGGGGGTGAAGGGTCCACGGAGGACACTGTTCCTTCAACCCCCAAGGCGCTTGATATGCACCTGGGGCAGAGGTGAATACCTTTGGAGGATTAGCTGAATCTCTCCAGCTAATGGGTACTCAGACCATCTTAGGCCTATGGGCAATACCCGCACATGACACCAACTCACTAGGCTATCCAATGACCGTGATAACCTGTCGTTTCGTGTCATCTGCGAGTGCGCCCACGGACACACTCCTAAACACACTCAAGGGAGAGTAAGCAACCAGACACGTATGAGGCGGCTGGTGACTCCCACTTCGGTTGTAATTAAAGATGAGCCTGGCGAGGACCGACCACGTAGCCCGTTTATCGATCCTGGCCATAGCCCAATCTAAGTCAACCAACAGCGTTACTGATATCCGCAACTTTGATGCTCGCCTGGCGGAAGAGTTGACTGTACAGCTTTATGCTTTCCACCGACTCCAGGCCAAGCACTTCGGCCAAGGCAACCGGATCTGGGTTCTTCGCCCAAAATTGCAGTGCAAAGGTATTGCGCAACAGTTGTGGCGAAGCCGACAATCGCGCAAACGTTGCATGCTTACGGACAACCCGTTGCACACCGTTAATACTCAGACGTCCACGCTCGCCGACAAACAGGGGCCACTCGGTCAGTGGCCCGGATAGTCCAAAGGGCATGGGCGAGATTGGTACCGTCTTCAGCGCTGGAATGCTCTTTGGGTTCGGAGGCAAGACCCGGTCTTTTGGCGGCCATCCTCCGGATGCGGGCAAGACAATCTCACCGTCCTCCGGTAATTCCAGTAAGCCTCTCTCTCCAAGACTCCACGCGAGTTTTCTCGCCGCCCGAGTCGGAAGAGGAACCACCCGCGCTCTCCGATTACGGATGAACAACTCGCCGCGTTCGAAATCAACATCACCGACATCGAGCTCGACGAGTTCACTGATCCTCATTCCACTGTCAAGTAAGACATAGACAATGGCTTGGTCGCGTAGGCAGCCCCTGCGATCAACGTGATTGATGAACTGATGCACATCTTCAGGCGGCATAACCTTTGGGGTCCGCTCAGCTCGCTTCAATTTGGCTTCGTCCCTAATGGCCTCGATGGTTGCGTCGTCGACTAGACCATGTGCGCCCAACCAAACAACGTAGCTCCGAGCAAAAGCGAGCCGGCGAAGTACCGTAGATGGGCTGCGCCCTTTCCGCTCAGAATCTCGTCTCCATCCCGCAATCACATCGGCTGTCATTTGCGTTCCATCAAAGGTCTCACCGCTGCTGCGTCGATACCAAATTGTCAAGTCTTGCCAATCCGAGCGGTAAGAGCGGGTCGTCGAGGCCCGTCGTCCTCTCAGCTCTAACCATCCGAGAAATTCACTAAAGCGGTCACATTCATCGGTGGAGGCAAATCGATTAGAAATTAACATAGCGTCTCCTGGCTTTAAGTTATGGACCGCAGGTCAACTCCCTGCGGTCATGACGTCTTCAAGCGACCTAACGCGCCCCCCCCTTATTGGAGAAGCGACAGTGCCTGCTGTGGCACCTGGTTAGCTTGAGCCAAGATCGTCGTGGCCGCCTGTGTCAGGACCTGGTTTTTAGCCAAAGCGGCAGATTCAGCCGCAAAATCAGCGTCAAGAATACGACTCTTTGCAGCAGCGGCATTCTCAGACACCGATGCGAGGTTATTGATTGTACTCTGCATACGATTTTGCACAGCACCAAGCTCGGCACGGTCGGAGGCAATCTGCTGAATGGCTCGGTCGAGGATCAAGATCCCATCGTTTGCACCCTCTCGAGTACGCACATCGATGGTTTCTACTGAGTTATTCGCGGTCACGGCAACGATGGCGTTTGGTACCATACCGATGTCCGGTTCCCCCCCACCGCTGACCTCAAACTGTGAGTCGGACATGAGTCTTAGACTGGCCCGGGTCACATCACTATTCAAGCCCGTTACAGCGCCCGCATTACCGACAACGTTGACTTCAATGTTGCGGCCATCTGCAGCAACCAACTCAACACGGCCTTCATCGTCTCGCCTTGCCAACACGCCTGTCTGGTCCAGGTCAGCATTGATGGCATTGATGAACTTCTCGTCTGCATCGTCCTGCTGAACCTCGAATCCGGTGAAGATTCGACCATTAATCTCGACATAGTTAGACTCGTCCAATAGACCGCCCCCAATGTCGCCTGTCGCAGCGCGCTCTGTCTCCGTTACATAGGCCGTTACACCAGTGAAGTTGGTGAAATCATTGATCGCTGCCGCTTTAGCAATGGCAGACGATGTTCTCTGCGTTGTACTAATTTGGTCATCTACCAGCTGTGTTGCCCGGATAGTCACACCGTTAATTCTCAGCTGATCGTCTCCGATAGAATTTGCACTCACCTGTCCCGTATTGAAACTGGCGACGCGACCTATGGTCTGAGACCGTGCGTCTCTAACACGAACTCTAATTCGCTCTTGGAAGTTCATACCAATATGGAAGAACTTGTCATTGAACGTACCATCCAGCAGTTTCTGTTGATTGAACGTTGTCGAATCACCGATTCGCTGCAACTCATCGACGAGCTGGCCGACTTCGTTCTGAATCGCTTCTCGATCGGCCGCTGTGTTTACGTCCGATGCGGCTTGAACTGAGAGTTCCCGCATCCGTTGCAGCACAGCTGTTGATTCCTGAAGCGCCCCCTCTGCTACTTGCACAAGACTAATGGCATCGTTGGCATTTCGAATAGACTGAGTCAGACCCTTGACCTGACTATTAAAGCGCTCACTGATTGCAAGACCTGCTGCATCATCGGCAGCGGAATTCACGCGTAGTCCACTGGATAATCGCTGGAAACTCGTTCCAAGCTTTTTGCTGCTACCAAGCAAGTTACGTTGAGCGTTGTTTGCGAATGCATTTGTGTTAATGAAAAGGCCCATGATTCGTCCTCCGTGACGTTTACGCATCACATCCGTGCGACACGCAGATTTCGATTACCCCTTAATCCGTGGAGCAATCTTTTGTTGTAAGGTGGTTGTCTCAACTGCCCTCGAGGCAACCACCGAAAAAAAACTTCGTTCTGTAGACGGACCTCTCTGGTTGGCTTCGACGCGTTCGTCGAGCAATCACCAAACCCTGGTTGAGTCCGTATTTGAGCCATCAAGACAACTCAAAACCGGCTGTCTCTGACTGGCTAATTTTAGGATTTACCCCGTTATTTCAATACGGGATTCATCCTTATCTAAACCGATTGTCTATGCGCTTTTGATATCAAGCGACAGAGCATCAAATTGATTTCTTTGTCCACCTAGGCCTGAGCCGTCTTGGTGTCTTCGCAATGGCATCCCAAAGGTTAGACTCTGGATGATCCAGTACCTGATTCAAGCGCGCATCCAGCTCCTTCTCCGTATCAAGAAGTAGAGCTGAGACACGCTGTGTAAAAAGGTCTAATGGCTTCAACATGCGCTCACTACCAACATGTGGCTGGTCAGTGGAATCAGCATCCTTACCTCGTTCGAGGTCACATTCTTTCAACGATTGCATACCTGTCATAAAGCACCTCCTTGTGCCGTTTTTTTAGGAGTCCTCCATGGACCCTGTTCATCGGTTTACTTTTTGGATACACCTCGCCTGTTCAGTCCGATGGACCGTCGCCAGCTGCAGCCTTCAGCACCCCTATTTTTAGATTTACACTCTCATTTAACTGTCAATCGCGAGCAATGGATTCACTGCCACTCGATCAACTTCACTGCCGCGGGCCTCCCTGCCTTTGAGTGCGTACCTGGGTCAGCTGAGAGCCCCTTCCCTTCCGCATCAACCTAAGTTGACTCAGGGCGAAGAGAGCTGTCTTTTTCTGACCAGTACTGTCAACACACAGGCCGGTATGAGACCTCCATTGCGGCCATTCGCTTCATGTCATGAGTCGCTCCAACTGGAACCTTGGTCTCATCGACAGCCTAGATGCTGATCCAGAGCCCATCGACCCATGCCTTAATAGTCGTAACATCATCGCAAAGTGGTCGTAGCGACCCACACTAAATCGAACCGATTCAAACTGTGTTAGATCCGTCAATTCAGCTGGTCTGCGTCGCTGACTCCAGACACGTAAGCGCTTGGCGTAGTCTCGCCGTCTCTTGTGTCCATTTCGTTTCAAAAATTGGCTATATCGATGTTCAGCCGCAATCGGAGTCTCATCGGTAGCCGTACTCACTCGCCTATCGACTAAAACCCGAGAGTGCGTTTCCTCTCCGTCTTGTTGACCTAGCGTGTCCTTGGCTAATTGCCTTATCTCAATGACGTCAGCGTCCTCAGCTTTGGGTCTACCTGGTTTTTCGTCCGGTAGACCATCTGGAACTAAGCTGTATTCGACGTCTATCGTCCGTTTGTCTATGGGCTCGCCATGCGCTCTGAACTCAATCAAGCGCCCAAAGTCCCCAAGGGATTGCTCGTCTATCGCCGGTGTGGTTTGAGCCGCATCCGGTTCGTGGACTGGTCTACCCAAGCTCATTTCACCAGCGCGTTCTAAATTCATCTCATTTAGCAGTTTGAACTCCAGAACAGTCCCTAATGCGGGCCGTCTCCTTCGCGACATGGCCCCAGCTGCATTATCACAAACGTGTTTAGTAGCTGGTGAAACATGGGTCTCTGTCGAGACCAAGTCGTCTCGAGACGGCCCGCCCCGCAATGCGATTCCGGTAAGAGACACCCCACTCCAGTGGTCATTCCAATTCGTAATCGGTACCACCGTATGCCCAACTTCATTAAACCAGTTGAGCGTTGGCAGGCCGGATACAGATTCGATTTTGTCGCCACGAAAGCATCTCTCGTGAGCTGTATGGTGACCTAAGGTGTTCACAGCGTTCTCTCCATGTATCGCACTGCAGATGCTGCGGAGCATGCAGTTCAAGTCTAGAATCATTTTCATCGACGAATTCATCGTCATCAAAGCTTATACACGGACCATTTAGGGTCCTTATTCTGTCTTTCTCGTGTCGGCGTACAGTCAAACCAGTCTGATTTAGAGCCCACGCCGATCTTCGGCCTTATCAATGTGCCGTTTTGTATGAGTGCAGCTGTCCTCTTCGACCTGAGCTCAACGCTGGGTCCCTGGCTATCACACTCACTTTATCGTCTTGCTTAAGACCCCTAACACGCGGCTTGGAGCCATTTTTATCGTTCTACTTTGTCGGTATCAAGGCTCTAGATGTCTAGATCCGATACACCCTTTAAGACCACCGGCCTTGTGTGTGCCTGCCGATCCGAGTGGACATCCTCTGCGTCATCCACAGTCAAGTAGAGTCGTGTCGTTTCAAGGCTCTCATGTCCAAGAAGATCCGCCAGGGCAACGACATCACCATCACTCGCCAGGAAACTATTGGCGAAGGTATGTCTAAGTGTACTCGGTGAAACCTTCACTTTAGCAAAACCGCAATACTTTCTCACGATTCGCTGGATTGCATTGGCAGTCAAAGGCCCCCGTTCTCCAAGAAATACAAGCCCTGTCGAACGTCCCCGATAAATCAGGTACTGGCGTAACTTACGCTTGGCATGACCGCTGATGGTCAATCGCCGAATACGTGTCCCATGTGGGCGGTAATCGTGTACGAGAATCGTGCATCGATTGCCGTTGTTAATCACCTGGCTCATGTCCAGTTCGGCCAGTTCGCTCACCCGTAATCCTGTACCCAATAAGGTGTACACAATGGCCTGGTCTCTCGGTGATGCCCGCCTTTCGACCTCGCGAAGAAATCGTTTCAAGTCCATGTCAGACAAGCCCTTGGGACGACGTGGCCCCTGTGGGACCGGCTTTATTTTCCGAACCGACTCACACAGTCTGCCGTCGACCAATCCTCTGTTTGATGCCCAGCTTACATAGCGCTTGGTGAACACCAACTTCCGATTAATGGTCGCAGGCATCATGCCCTGGTCACTCAAGAATGAAACGTACTGCTTTACCAGTTCCACTGAGACCGTTGACACCGTGAAAGGCTGACCAATGTTTTGTTCGCACCATTCGTTCAGTCCAACCCAATCACTCCGATAGGAGCCGATTGTTTTTGGCGCCCGTCCTCGTCCTCTTAGCTCGCTTACAAACCCGGCGAATAAAGCCTGTTCATCATTCCGCTGCAGGTCTTGTTCTCGCCCGTCTAAATCATTCAAATACGTACTCATTTTCCCAACCTTCCTGTTGTCATCATCACTCGATACACCTCGCCTGTTCGACCTGGACTAGACGTCCAGTTGAATTCGAGACAGTCAAATGGCGTGTTTTATCGTTTTGCGACGGAGGCTAATTAGCCACCCTGTAGGAGACTCAAGACCTGCTGCGGTGCAGCGTTGGCTTGGGACAAGATAGAGATACCTGCTTGTTGTAGTACGTTGTTCTTTGCAAGACTCGCGGATTCAGCCGCAAAGTCCGCATCACGAATTCGACTACGAGCCTGTTCTGCAGATTCCAAGACACCGCTTAGATTCGAAATGGTTGACTGCATTCGGTTGGACACAGCACCCAATTCGGCTCTATCCGAGGTCAGCTGTGCGATAGCACGGTCCAGCCGCAGGATAGACTCATTGGCCGTAAAGCGTGTCAAGACATCCATACTTGAGATATTTTCACTGGTGTTGACGCCCACGAAGTCGTTATTGGCAAAGCCCACAAAATCCTCGTTTGCCCCATCGAGCTGGTACTGGTTCTCACTGTACATATTGATTTGTGCACTCTGTACGGTGGACGCACCTATCCCTGTGATAGCCCCCGCATTCCCTGAGGTACGGATCTCGATGTTACGCCCGTCCTCGGCCACCAGCTTGAGTCGTCCCTTTATATCAAGGGACGCGGTTACACCTGTAGTGGGTGATTCGGCGTTAATCGCCCGTACCAAAGTCTGGGTTGCATCATCTGACTGTACATCGAAGCCAACGATGGAGACATCGTTAATGACGACGAAATCTGCCGCATTGAGCTGACCGCCTGTAACACCCGCTGGTGCAACGAACTCGGTGGGCATGGCCCTCGCGATGACACCGTGGAATTCGGTGGTATCATTAATCGCTCGCGATTTCGCTATGGCAGACGCTGTTGCAAAACTGGTCGAGAGCGTGTCGTCCTGTGCAACAGTCGCTCGAACAGTCACAGAGTTAATCAAAAGGTCGCCTGCTGCAAGCGGGTCATTTGTAACGGTATTCCCCGTCTTGACCGCCTGTCTCGCCAGAACATCCGACCGACTGTCTCTGATGCCGACTTGAACCGTTTGCCGTGCGAAGGCACCGACTTGGAAGAACGAGTTCACGAAAGAGCCATCCAGCAACTTCGTTCCATTAAAGGAGGTATTCTCGCCGATTCGAGTGAGCTCTTCTTTCAACTCTTCGATTTCGTCGTTGATGGCAGAGCGGTCTCTCGCGTTATTAATATCGGAGGCTGCTTGAACAGAAAGCTCACGCATTCTTTGTAAGATGTTTGTTGATTCGCTCAGTGCCGATTCGGCCAACTGCGCGAGTGATATAGCGTCATTTGCATTCCGTAGAGCCTGTCCAAGACCGCGAATTTCACTTGTGAAGCGCTCGCTGATGGCGAGACCGGCAGCATCGTCTCCCGCGTTTGTGATACGGAGACCGCTTGAAAGTCGTGCAAAGTTACGGCCGAGTCGGCTCTGGCTTTGCATCAAGTTACGTTGTGCGTTCATCGACGCAACGTTCGTGTTTACGTAAAGTCCCATTTTTATCCTCCCTGGATAATCCCACTCAGTCTATCGAAGTGGGTAGGCGTCCATGCCTGATTAAGGGTTTAACCGAAGAGCACCTGCTCCTCGTATGTAATTGTTATTGCTCGGGAACCCGCCGCCTTTGGCCTGCTCCGTCTTGCTTCACCCTAGTCATCGTCAACCCGCTCCCAGACTTGAGGAAAAAAGTGCGACATTATGATTTTTTTTTCCGTGAGACCGATCCAACCTGCATATCCGGCGAGTTTTACTCGGGATGAAACCGATTATCATGCCAATAAAAAACTGATTATTTACAATCACTTAAATAAAAAACAGGCGTAATAAAAAACCGTCAAACGAACGATTTACCGCTCAATAAAAAATTATCCAAGCGAAATAAGTATATGGGGATAAAACTCGAGAAAGGGCTGAAGGTACCCTTTAGATAAGTCTAATTTGCGACCTGATTATATGGCCAGTCCTATGAAATTGGAGACTCTGGGATTATAGTTCTATCAGACCCGCAGTTTACTGGAGACAGGTGACACATGAGGTTTAAGACAATCCTACGGCTTGCGATCGCGATTGCGGTCATTTATGTCGGCGTCCAATTCGCAAGTGTCTATGTGACCCGTACTCAGCTCGGTCACATTCTGGAGACCACAGCAATCGAAGCCAGACGAGACAACCTCAACCGGTCTGAAATTAAACAAGCCCTCATCAAACAGATGAATCAGACCAATACAGACCTTCCTATGGAAATGGAGATATCCATTGACGGCTTGGACGACCGTAAGGCCAAACTCCGCATCGAGCTTGACTACACTCACCGTGTTGACCTGTTGAGTTGGCCAGTGACCCTGTCGATGACAGCATCAGGTGATTCCGTGCCGGCCCTCTAGCCAGGTCGGCTCAAGACTCAAGGCTCAAGGCTCAAGAAGGTTTGGTACGTCGGCCAGAGCCTCCGCCAGTTTGGTGACATCTTTGCCGCCGCCCTGCGCGAAATCAGGACGCCCACCGCCACGACCGTCTAACTTGGCCGTAATGGATTTCACCAACATTCCAGCGTGAAATCGTTTGTCCCCACGTAACTCAGGACCTGTCGCCGCAATCACAACAGCTGCGCCGTCGAGTTCGGCGCCGAGTGCGATCACCGCGCCTGGGGCCTTGTCACGCAAGCGGTCGACAAGGCCCGCCAGTGTGGGCCGTGCATCCACATCAACCACTGCGGCAATCACCGGCACCCCCTGGACCTGGGTGGCTTGAGCAATCAGTCCATCGACATCTTGCCCACCACCACTTCGCCTGGCTTTATCGAGCGCTTTTCTTAATTGCTTGATTTCATCGACCAAACCGTCTGCCTTTGCGACCAGATTGGACGGATCTGTTTTCATAATAAGCGAGGCGCTCAACAACATTTCTCGCTGAGTCTGAGCTTGAGCATCTGCTGCATGACCAACAATCGCCTCGATACGCCGCACGCCTGCGGCAACGCCTGTCTCAGTTGTCACGCGGAAGGAGCCTATTTCACCCGTCGCACCGACATGGTTTCCACCGCACAGTTCATAGGAGAGCGGACCAGCTTTCACGGTGCGTACGGTGTCACCATATTTTTCTCCGAAGAGCGCAACAGCACCTTGGCTGCGTGCCTCATCGATGCTGACTCCCTCGGTGATCTGCACCGGATGGTTGCGTCGAATTTCCTGGTTGACAAGGGTCTCAATTTTAACGAGCTGCTCCGTCGACAGGGGTGCATTGTGGCTGTAATCAAAGCGCAATCTGTCAGGCTCTACAACAGACCCTTTCTGCTCAACATGCTTGCCCACAACATCTTGTAAGGCACTGTGCATTAAATGGGTTGCTGTGTGATGAATGGTTTTCTTTCTGCGCCGTTCCTGATCGACCGACACCTGAATCGGGTCATGTGCATTGGCCTCGACCTGACCTTCAGTGATGATACCAAAGTGGTGGATGATGCCATTGATCTTCTGCACATCCTTAATGGTCACCTGCCAACCCGGTCCTTCAAGAACACCGTGGTCAGCGACTTCGCCTCCACTCTCGGCATAGAGCGGCGTTTCCGCCAGTACGAAATCCGCGCGGTCATCGGTGACTCGGTAGCGCATAATCTG
>MDTC01134341.1_pt1 | contig 11104 bp, 7 predicted proteins | sample 811181 | NCBI WGS metagenome assembly MDTC01 (sample SAMN05326644, study PRJNA326480) | marine metagenome | isolation source: seawater | place: Pacific Ocean: North | collected 2011 | reverse complement strand
CCATGGGCAGGGTGAAGTCTCTGGAAACAGAGGCGGAGGCCCGAACCCGTATGTCGTTCAACTCATTGGGATGACCTGTGGTAAGAAGTGAAAAGCTAATCGAGCTTGGTAATAGCTGGTTCTCTCCGAAACAGCTTTAGGGTTGGCGTCGTATGTTTCGTCGAGGGGTAGAGCACTGGAAGGTCTAGACAGGGGGAAACCTCGCTAGACCTATCAAACTCCGAATACTCGAACGTTAAGTACGGCAGTTAGACTGTGGGCGCTAAGGTCCATTGGTCAAAAGGGAAACAGCCCAGATCTCAAGTTAAGGTCCCTAAATCTATGCTAAGTGCACTTAAGGAGGTGAAATTTCTCCGACAACCAGGAGGTTGGCTTAGAAGCAGCCATCCTTTAAAGATAGCGTAACAGCTCACTGGTCAAGAGATTTTGCACCGAAGATAATCGGGGCTCAAGCATAGTACCGAAACTGAGGACTATATTAACCTTCGGGAAGATATAGTGGTAGGAGAGTATTCTATTTGCAATGAAGTCAAAGGGGTGACCCGTGGTGGAGCAAATAGAAGTAAGAATGTTGGCACAAGTAACCGCAAGGCAGGTGAGAGCCCTGCCCGCCGAAAGATCAAGGTTTCCTTCGCGATGACAATCAGCGAAGGGTTAGTCGGTCCTAAGGGAATGGCGAAAGCTGGACTCGATGGACACATGGTTAATATTCCATGACTTATGTATGTTCCGATGGAGGGACGGAGTGTTGTATGCAAAGCGTATTATTGGATTTACGTTCATGCCATGAGGATGATGTATAGGAAAATCCGTACATTATAGTCCGAGTGGAGTGGAAATCTGGAGGTTCGCCAAAGGAAATTTTGCAAAGCACGCTTCCAAGAAAAGCTTCTAAGGTTAAACATATATAATCCGTACCGCAAACCGACACAGGTGATCAGGTCGAGAAGACCAAGGCGAACGAGTGAGAGATCCTCAAGGAACTCGGCAAAAAAGCGGCCGTAAGTTAGCGATAAGGCCTGCCTCCTTTTTGGAGGCCGCAGCTAAAGTATGCCTACCGACTGTTTATCAAAAACACAGCTCCCTGCGAACTCGTAAGAGGATGTATAGGGGGTGACGCCTGACCAATGCCCGAAGGTTAAATATTGGCGGTGTGAGATGTTTTACATTTCATGCAGATTGATATAAGCCCGGGTGAATGTCGGCCGTAACTATAACGGTCCTAAGGTAGCGTAATTCCTTGTCGGGTAAGTTCCGACGTGCACGAATGGCGTAACGAGTGGGCAACTGTCTCGAGGATTCGCTCGGTGAAAATACAATACCGGTAAAGATGCCGGTTACCTGTAGTTAGACGAAAAGACCCCAGGAGCTTTACTGCAACTTGGTATTGGTCATATTTTTCTCATGCGTAGTATAGGCGGGAGACTTTGAAACGAACTTTCGGGTATCGTGGAGTCGTCAGTGAAATACCGCCCTTGCGAGGGATATGCTCTAACCTTTGTGGAAAAAACACAACGGGACAGTATCTGGTGGGCAGTTTGAGTGGGGCGCTCTCCTCCTAAAGAGTAACGGAGGAGTCTATTAAGGTCAGCTAGGCGCGGATGGAAACCGTGCCGATAGTGTAATGGCACAAGCTGGCTTAACTGTGAGACGTACATGTCAAGCAGATGCGAAAGCAGAGCATAGTGAACCGACGGTCCACGTTAGATGTGGCCGGAGATTACCGGATAAAAGCTACCCTGGGGATAACAGGCTGGTACCACCTAAGCGTCCATAGCGACGGTGGTGTTCGGCACCTCGATGTCGGCTCACCTTATCCTGGGGCTGGAGAAGGTCCCAAGGGTTTGGCTGTTCGCCAATTAAAAAGGTACGCGAGCTGGGTTCAGACCGACGTGAGTCAGGTTGGTCTCCTATCTACTACAGGCGTTGATTCTTGAAAAGATTTGTCCCTAGTACGAGAGGACCGGGATGAACTAACCTCTGGTCTATCGGCTGTTCCGCCAGGAGCATTGTCGAGTAGCTATGTTGGGTTTGGATAACCGCTGAAAGCATCTAAGCGGGAAGCCATCTTTAAGATTAGGAATCGTTGAGGTACGTGAGAGACGATCACGTGATAGGCACTAGATGTACGCACAGTAATGTGCTTAGTCGAGGTGTACTAATGAACCGATCTTATTAGGAAATTTGGAAATCGCTTTTCTTTTTTCTCGAAATCTGTATTCTGTTGCGTGGAATCACATATACATTCGAGAAAGGGGTGCTCGTGTTGTCAGACAACCGTGTGGCAACTAAACGTCCTCAGAACATGTTTTTGTTGCCTATTCCAGATATTGGGCACACGAGCACACCCTTCTTTGTTCTTTTGCCAACCTAGCTCAGTTGGCAGAGCGCGTGCCTGATAAGCGCGAGGCCAAAGGTTCGAGTCCTTTCATCCCTAGTGTTCAAGTGTTTTTTATTTGCTTGCACCTCTTTCCCGAATGTATATTTTTGAACATTTAATTCTGGTGATTTAACGCAGTGGTACCACCCGATCTCATTCCGAACTCGGAAGTTAAGCGCTGTAGTGCCGATGGTAGTCCTCGTGGCGAGAGTAGGTAGTCGCCGGAATTAAGTGTTTAAAATCACGAAAAAAACAGCGCATAGAGCGCTGTTTTTTGCTATGATATAAGTAATGTCAGTATGGGCTACAAGAAGGCGAATATTGTATATACTCGGTTTTCTTACTCCGATAGTAGTTATTGTAGTTCTTGCTATCTTTTTCTGGTGGTATGAGGAGTCTACTTGTTTTGATGGAAAGCAAAATGGGGACGAAATAGGTGTTGATTGTGGAGGCTCGTGTCAACTACTTTGTGGTGGGCAAGCTCTTGACCCTGTTATTTTGTGGAGTAGAGCCTTTGAAACATACGAGGGTGTATATAATCTTGTTGCTTATGTTGAAAATCCTAATGTTGCATCGGAGGTCGTCTATGCACCGTATACCTTTAAGGTATTTGGTGTGAATAATGATGTTATTGCCGAACGCAGAGGTGTTACTGGAATACCACAAAGAGAATCTTTTGTTGTTTTTGAGGGTACTGTTCGGACGGAGACGCCGCCATCTCGGGTATCTTTTGAGTTTACCGACGATCTTGAGTGGGAAAAAGGAGACATGAGGGTAGAAGATATCGAGGTTATGGGTACTATTCTCACGGGTACAGATTCAATGCCACGTATTAAAGCGATATTAAAGAATAATACACTTGATTATCTTAAGGAAGTAGAGGTCTCTGTGGTGGTGTTCGATAATAACAATAACGCTATACAAAGTTCGCGAACCCTTGTTGATGATTTTAACCCAGGAGAACAAAGAGACATTGTCTTCACCTGGCCGTCTGCTTTTGATGCGGGTACTGAAGTTTGCATAGCTCCGGTTGATGTAATGCTTGTTATTGATCGGTCGGGAAGTATGAATGATGATGGGCTTAATCCTCCGGAACCACTTACTGCCGTGAAGGAAGCTGCGAGAACGTTTGTTTCTCGTATTACTGGAAGCGACAGACTTGGTGTTGTTTCTTTTGCTACAGAAGCAACATTAGAGAGTAGCTTAGTTAGTGGTGTTCTTGCAACTCAAGAAGCTATCAAAAATATTGTTATAGGTCAAAATGAAAATATACAACATACAAATATATTTGAAGGTCTCCAAGTTGCTTTTAATGAGTTAGTTTCGAATGATACAAGGGATGATGTTATTATCATGCTTACTGATGGTATCGCTTCGCGCCCAATAGATGAGAGTGATCCTGATTTTGCAGTTAACCAGGCAAAAATAAAGGCCAATGAAATAAAAGGGCAGGGAGTTGTTCTATATACAATAGGGCTTGGTGAGTCTGTTGATGCAGATTTTCTAAAAGAGCTAGCCTCTGGTGAAGAGTACTATTATGGTACAGTCGAAAGTGAGGATCTTTCTGCTATATATGAACAAATCGCAACAGCTATTTGCAAAAAAGGACCAAATATTATCCAGGTGATTCCTCGTGTTCGCAATGATTAAGGATTATGTAATACGACTTATATCAATTGATTGGTTGATGCTACTTTCTGCTGTCACTATTTCGCTAGCAGGACTTATAACTATGTCATCGTTTGCTGGTGATAATGTATTTTTCCAGAAGCAACTCATTTGGATTACTTTCTCTGTTATTGTTTTCTTTACTCTCTCAATGATTGATTTCCGTTTTCTTAGAAGGACCGGGGTGATTACAGGTCTTTTTATTGGATCTTGCGTTGTTTTACTGTCTCTGTTTGTTTTTGGTTCTGTGTTTAAGGGGGCTCAGAGTTGGTTTAACTTTGGTTTTTTTGCGTTTCAACCATCAGATCCCATTAAGATTATTGTTATCTTGGTTCTTGCTAAATATTTTACAAGAAGACATGTTGAAATTGCTCATATTCGCCATATTTTTGTTTCGGGTATGTACGCTTTCATCATATTTCTTCTCGTGTTCTTGCAACCGGATTTTGGATCAGCAATCATTATTTTTTCTGTGTGGTTTGGAATGGTATTGGTATCAGGCATTTCCAAGAAGCATCTTCTTGCTGTGTTTGTTGTGGGAATAGTATCTTTTCTTTTGTTGTGGTTCTTTGTTTTCCAGCCCTATCAAAAACAGAGAATTGTAACATTTATACACCCCCTTGCTGATATACACGGCGCTGGATACAATGCGTACCAATCAACTATCGCAGTCGGATCTGGTGGTTTGTCTGGAAAAGGTGTTGGGTTTGGTACACAGTCAAAATTGTCTTTTTTACCAGAGTATCAAACTGACTTTATATTTGCCGCTTTTGCTGAAGAGTGGGGATTTTTTGGTGTTTGTCTCTTGTTCATTCTGTATGCTGTCTTGTTATGTCGTATTTTAAAAATATCATCTCGAGGGGCAAGCAACTTTGAGACACTTTTTGGTTTAGGTGTTGTTATTCTCTTTCTGAGTCACGGTATCATTCACATAGGAATGAATATTGGTATTTTGCCAGTAACAGGAACAACAATACCTTTTATGAGTTATGGCGGAAGTCATCTTCTTACGGAGTTTATTGCGTTGGGTATTTTGTCTGGTATGTCACATTACGGCAGAACTGTGCATAAGGAAGTTATTGCTCAGAGTGACGTGGTTCTTGGTTGATTTTTTACCCATCAAGTAGTTGCGTAGAGACGCAGAGTGAGTAGACTAGTATATGTATGTCATTTTGGCTAAAAAGTGAGGCCCTCTTACTCTTAATAGGAGATATTGTTATATTTTATGCGTCTCTCTGGCTCATGTTGTTCCTTAGTTACTGGTCTTTTTCTGTAAAGGAGGAATACGCAATACATATCGTGCCATTTAGTGTGTTATTTGTGGTCTGGATCATAATCTTTTTTATTGCTGGGTTATACGAAAAACATACATTGTTATTAAGGGGAAAGTTAGTGACAATAATGATCAATACACAGATAGTCAACGCGCTTATTGCTGTGTTATTTTTCTATCTTATTCCGTATTACGGCATTACACCAAAGACGAATCTTTTTGTGTATCTTATTGTTTCTTTTGTTTTTGTCTGGTTGTGGCGACTTAATGGTTATAAAATTTTTAGTGTTCGAAAGAAGCAAAAAGCTTTTTTGATTGCTAGTGGTCAAGAAATGGGAGAGTTAAAGAATGAGGTGAATAATAATGTTCGTTACGACATTATCTTTTCATCGGTTCTTGATTTGGATGGATTAGATACGATTAATTTTGAAGAGGAGATATCAAAGCGGGTATATTCCGAAGACATCCAGATTATTGTTGCAGATTTACGGAATAATAAGGTTGATGAGGTGTTGCCACAGCTATACAATTTGATATTTTCAGGTGTTCGTTTCATTGATGTACATCGGATGTACGAGGATATTTTCGATCGAATACCACTTTCTATCATCAAATATAATTGGTTTCTTGAAAATGTCTCAACTACTTCTCGGATTACGTTTAGTATTCTGAAACGAATTATGGACGTTATTATTGCTGTTCCACTTGGTATTGTGTCACTTCTTTTCTATCCAGTGGTATTTATCGGAAATATGGTTGCCAATCAAGGACCATTATTTTTTAGACAGGAGCGAATAGGAAAAAACAATAAACCTATACATATAGTAAAATTCCGATCTATGACAGAAAAAGGAGAAGAGAAGATGGTGACAAAATTTGGTGCTTTTCTGCGTAAAACCCGCATTGATGAACTTCCGCAGATATGGAATGTGATCAGGGGGGATATTTCGCTTATTGGTCCTCGTCCAGAAATTCCATCTTTTGTGAGAGAATATGAGGAACATATTCCGTATTATAATGTCAGGCATCTTATCACTCCCGGACTGTCTGGTTGGGCTCAGTTATATCATGATAACCATCCTCATCATGGATCGGATGTCCATGAGACAAAAGTAAAACTTTCATATGATTTGTATTATTTAAAAAATAGATCAGTTATTCTCGATTTAAAAATCGCCCTTAAGACTATTAAAAAACTTGCATCTCGAGCAGGAAAGTGATAGTTTGTCTTCTTAGTCATCGTCCTTTCACCCTACGAAGGTGGCGTATCAAGGTTCCACGACCTTGATACGCTTTACGCTTCTGAACAGAAATGTTTTCTGTTCACACTCTCACCAGCAAGTTTGGGCTTGCTGGTTTTTAGTATATTTGATACGTTCATTATGATCCAAGCAGTACAGGCGGCGTAGCCTGCACACACGACTGCATTTGTATGGACACAAATGCAGTCTTTTTTATTTGCTTTTTTAGTTCGACAGAGCTACTATGCAACTCATGAATAATAGACGAATAACAGCACTTTTTTTCATTATTGTCCTTTTGGGTGCAGGATATTTTATTTATCGTAATCAGGCAGAAACTTCTTCTTTTCCTTTTAAGTACGGACTTGATCTTGCAGGGGGTACTGAATTAACTTATGAGGCTGATATCAGCCAGGTTGATTCTGGTGATGTTGAGTCATCAATGCAGGCCCTTCGTGATGTGATTGAAAGACGAGTTAATCTATTTGGCGTCTCTGAGCCGATTGTACAAGTTGAAAAAGCTGGGATTTTTAGTGTAGAAGAGTCTGCACATAGGCTTATTGTTGAACTGCCAGGAATTACTGACATTGACCAGGCGGTTTCTTTAATTGGTGAGACACCAGTATTGGAGTTCAAACTCATGGCAAATGATATTGATATTGATAATCTTCCTGAGGATGAGAATGAATTATTTATCGACACAGGACTTACAGGACGTTATCTTGAAAGTGCTCAATTAGAATTTTCAGGGGGAACGGTAAATGCCTCCGTTTCAGAACCGGTAGTACTCTTGCATTTTGACGAGGCAGGAGAGAAGCTCTTTGCTGAGATTACGCGGGATAATGTGGGGACAATACTTGCTATTTTTCTCGATGGGCAACCTATTTCAACCCCAGTGATTAGGGAAGAGATTGACGGTGGCACTGCCCAAATTACAGGAACATTTACTGCAACAGAAGCTCGTGACTTGGTGCGGGATCTTAATTTCGGTGCACTGCCTGTTCCTATCTCACTTATTAATACACAAAAAATTGGATCAACACTTGGACAGGATACACTACAGAGTGGTGTCTACGCAGGAATTATTGGTCTTGGTATTGTATGTCTCTTTCTTGTAATGTGGTACAGGCTCTCGGGTGTTTTTGCAGTTATTTCTCTTGCATTATATGTGGCATTGATTTTGGCTCTGTTCAAGCTTGTTCCGGTTGTTCTTACGGCAGCTGGAATTGCAGGATTCATTCTTTCGATAGGTATGGCTGTTGATGCTAATGTGCTTATTTTTGAGCGAGTAAAGGAGGAGGTGCGTGGTGGTCGTAACATTCAAGAAGCTCTACGAGAAGGATTCCAGAGAGCCTGGCCATCTATTAGGGATGCAAATATCACTAGTCTTCTAACTGCTGTTATTTTGTTCTGGTTCGGTACGTCTCTTGTAAAAGGATTTGCTCTCACTTTTGGTCTCGGAGTACTTATGAGTATGTTCACAGCAATTGTGGTGACAAAGAGCTTTATGCTTGCGCTACCTATCAAGAGAGCTTTCTGGTTTAAGAGTGGGTTTAACAAATAGAAATATGTTTATCATTACACACAGAAGAATATTTACTGCAATTAGTTTGGTGCTTGTCGCACTCTCTCTCGTGAGTGTTTTTATGTACGGACTTAACTACTCAATTGATTTTACTGGGGGATCGGTACTCGAAGTGTCATATCCAGACGGGCGTCCTAATATTTCTGAAATAGAAGAGGTAACTCAGGCCGTTGTTGAAAGTGATGATATTCTTGTACGTCCTGTAGGAGATGTGGGATATAGTATACGCGTTCCTTTCTTTAGTGGAGATGGTGAAAGAGTGGCCCTTATCGAAACTCTTTCTGAGAACCATCCCGATCTTGTAGAAGAAAAGGTTAGTTCTATCGGTCCTGTTATCGGACAAGAATTAAAGGGCAAAGCTCTCTCTGCTATTGTTATAGTTGTTATTGTTATTGTGTTGTTTGTTGCATTCTCATTCAGAAAGGTATCAAAGCCAGTATCTGCGTGGTGGTATGGTTTTATTGCTATTGTTGCTCTTATACACGACATCATTATTCCCCTAGGAGTATTCTCCTTTTTTCAATTTGATGTTGATGTTCTTTTCGTAACAGCGCTTCTTGCAATTCTTGGATATTCAGTGAACGATACTATTGTTGTTTTTGATCGTATCCGGGAAAACCTTAGACATAATAGAGATCTTCATATCAAAGAGTCATTTGATAAAACAGTGGGGCAGAGTATTACGCAGACAATTGGTCGTTCAGTTAATACTTCTCTGACAACACTTATAACATTGTGTACTCTTTTAATTCTCACGGGAAGTTCGATACATCACTTTATCATTGCTCTTCTTGTGGGTGTTGTGGCTGGAACATACTCATCCATATTCCTCGCAAGTCCATTTCTCGTGTTCGTGTATAGCTGGAAGACTAAAAAATAGTGGCAACTCCCAAACACCCTCCAGATAGAGACTATCTGGAGGGTGTTTTTTGGTTGATAAAATGTTTGACTTTTAGCATCTCTTGTATATAATAGTGCGCACACCCAAAGGAAGGGTGTTGTACATTGAAAAATAAAGAGAACATAGTTAATTAGCTATAATTAACTATAGTGCAAGTCTGAACAACAAAAAAGTATTTTCTGTTTTGTTCCGTTCAGATCCTATATAGTACATCTAATGTGCTTGGATTTAATTAAGAGTTTGATCCTAGCTCAGGATGAACGCTGGCGGCGTGGATAAGGCATGCAAGTCGAATGCATTTAGGTGCATGGCAAACGGGGTAGTAACATGTGGGAATGAACCCAGAAGTCAAGAATAATCTGTCGAAAGACAGGATAATACTTGATAGTCTCTTCGGAGTAAAGATTTATCGCTTCTGGATCGGCCCGCACACTATCAGCTTGTTGGTGAGGTAATGGCTCACCAAGGCTAAGACGGTTAGGGGAGCTGAGAGGCTGACCCCCACCATTGGAACTGAGACACTGTCCAAACTCCTACGGGAGGCTGCAGTCGAGAATCTTCCGCAATGGACGAAAGTCTGACGGAGCGACGCCGCGTGATGGATGAAGCCTTTCGGGGTGTAAACATCTTTTATACGTGAGGAAGTTTATTGACGTTAGCGTATGAATAAGGGGCTCCAAACTCTGTGCCAGCAGGAGCGGTAATACAGAGGCCTCGAGCGTTATCCGGAATCATTGGGCGTAAAGGGTGTGTAGGTGGTTGTATTAGTCTCAAGTTAAATCCTCGGGCTTAACTCGAGAATCGCTTGGGAAACGGTACAACTAGAGGATGCGAGGGGTGTACGGAACTCATGGAGTAGGGGTGAAATCCGTTGATATCATGGGGAACACCAAAAGCGAAGGCAGTACACTGGCGCATTCCTGACACTGAGACACGAAAGCTAGGGTAGCGAACGGGATTAGATACCCCGGTAGTCCTAGCCCTAAACGATCCAGACTAGCTTTTTAGAGTATCGACCCTCTGAGAGGCGAAGCCAACGCGTTAAGTCTGGCGCCTGGGTAGTACGAGCGCAAGCTTAAAACTCAAAGGAATAGACGGGGACTTGCACAAGCAGTGGATTATGTGGTTTAATTCGATGATAAACGAAGAACCTCACCAAGGTTTGACACCAAACTGAAAGCTTTTGGAAACAGAAGCCCTCTTCGGACAGTTTGGCAGGTGCTGCATGGCCGTCGTCAGTTCGTGGTTTGAATTGTTCCCTTAAGTGGGGTAACGAACGCAACCCTCGTTGCCAGTTACAAGTGTCTGGCGAGACTGCCCAGCCCAGAGTTTTCAAAGAAGTTTGAAAATTGTGGGCTGGGAGGAAGGCGAGGATGACGCCAGGTCAGCATGGCCCTTTGACACCTTGGGCTACACACATAATACAATGGCGACAACAACAGGCAGCGACGGGGTAACCCTGAGCAAATCCTTATAAAAGTCGCCCCAGTTCGGATTGAAGGCTGAAACTCGCCTTCATGAAGTTGGAATTGCTAGTAATCGCGGGTCAGCTAAACCGCGGTGAATACGTTCTCAAGTCTTGTACTCACCGCCCGTCAAGTCAAGGGAGTTGGGAGCGCCCGAAGTCTGCCTTTATGGTGGCCTAAGGTGAGCTCAATAACAAGGACTAAGTCGTAACAAGGCACGGCTAGCGGAAGCTGGTCGTGGAATATTTCAAATCGAACAGCCAATGTGTTTTACACAAAGGTTATCGGTCGGTGTCGTGTATTCGAATTCGGTACATGACGAGCAATGATTGTATGCTCTAAAACTCAATCTGACATTAGGAAAGACTAATGCAGATAATCTCGAAAGGGAATATCAAAGGAACGGAACAAAACAGAGAATACTTCAAAAACCACCCCACAAAGGTGGTTTTTGTGTGAAAGAAAAAACTTGACTTTTTACTGAAGTATGATACTCTAGAGATAGATTGTTATTTCAAGGAGGAAGATATGAGTAACCAGGAGGTTCGGCAGGACAAGATACGTCTTGCTAAGCAGAAGATGGATATTGG
>MDTC01060109.1_pt1 | contig 11104 bp, 9 predicted proteins | sample 811181 | NCBI WGS metagenome assembly MDTC01 (sample SAMN05326644, study PRJNA326480) | marine metagenome | isolation source: seawater | place: Pacific Ocean: North | collected 2011 | reverse complement strand
TGTATTTCCTCCACCAACTACAACAACTTCTTGATCTTTGTAAAAGAAACCATCACATGTCGCACAAGCAGAAACACCTCTACCTAGAAATTCTTGCTCTGAGGGGATGCCTAAGTACATTGCGCTTGCACCAGTTGAAATAATTAGAGAGTCACAAGAATAAGAGTTTGTTCCTTTCAGAATAAATGGCTTAGATTTTAGGTCTACTTCATTTATGTGATCATTGATTATTTCAACATCAAATTGTTGAGAATGTTTTTTCATTCTATCCATTAATTCTGGACCTTGAAGGCCATCGCTATCACCGGGCCAATTTTCTACATCAGTAGTGGTTGTTAATTGACCTCCTTCTTGAGAACCAGCAATAATTATTGGATCTAAACCAGCTCTTGCAGCATAAATGCTTGCAGCATATCCTGCTGGACCCGAACCTAATATAATTAATTTGTTATGATTATCTGACATGACCAAGATTATAATTGAATATTAAACAATTTGGGATTGATTAAACTTATAATTAATAAATATTATTAAATTTTAAAAAGATGTTTTCGCAATACTTTAAAAATACATTACTTAATTTCTTTAGTTTTTTCTTAATTGCTTTTTCTTTGTTTATTTTCATCGCTTTAATATCATATGAGTCCTCTGATCCAGCTTTTTTTAACAAGTCATCCTCATCTAAAATTCTTAACCTCGGTGGACCCTTAGGAGCTAATATTTCAGACTTCCTTTTTACTTTAATTGGAATGGGTTCGTATTTAATTTTGCTAATTGGTTGTGTTTGGGCACTTCAAACTATTTTTTTTCAAGATTTATATAATTCTAAAATTAAAATTGTTGTTCGCTTTTTAAGCTCATTTATACTTTTAATAAGTTTTTGTTCAATTTTAGAATATTATTTTATAAATAATGCTGGTGGTTATTTAGGTAAAATAATTTTTACAAGTCTTTCTGGTGCTTTGGGTTTTATTGGAAGTTTAATATTTTTAGTTATTTTTATAATACCGACATCATCGTTATCATTTAATTTTTCATGGATAGAGGTTCTAGATTTTACTGGAAAAATGCTTCTAAAAATAGGAACTTCAGCACTGGAAGCGACAACTAAAATATTCCAGTTTTTAACGATTAACTCAAAAAATGTTATTAATTCTTTAATAGCTTTTAAAGAAAAAGAGAAGACAAAAAAACAAGAAATAGTTACTCAAAATAATAAAGATAAACAAAATATTGATGAATCTTTTTCCAATCAAGTTATGTCATCAGAGACTAAACAACCTGATTTACCAAATACAACTGAGCCCAAGCTAAAAGAAGTTGAGATATCAATGCCAGAAAAAGAGGACGAGAAAACAAAAGCAGTAATGCCAAGTACTCAACTTTTAGATAGAGCTTTAGATGATGGATCTTCTCTTACAAAGGATGAACTCAACCAAATAGCTTCGTTATTAGAAAAAAAGCTGGAAGAGTTTGGTATTGAGGCAACTGTTGAATCAGTTTTACCAGGACCAGTGGTTACAAGGTTTGAAATACAACCAGCTCCTGGAACTAAAGCAAGCAAGATTACTGGGATTGCTCAAGATATAGCCCGCTCATTGTCTGTGAGCAGTGTTAGGGTAGTTGAAGTTATTGAAGGAAAATCATTTGTTGGAATTGAAATTCCAAATACAAATAGAAAAATGGTTCGACTCACAGAAATTCTATCCTCTGCAGCTTTTAAAAATTCTCCCTCAAATTTAACCTTAGCCCTTGGTCACGACATTGCTGGAAAACCAGTTGTTGTTGATTTATCTAAGATGCCACATTTATTAGTTGCTGGAACAACTGGATCTGGAAAGTCTGTAGGTGTTAATGCAATGCTTTTGAGCTTATTATTTAAATCTGATCCAAAAGATGTTCGCTTAATATTAATAGATCCTAAAATGCTTGAACTATCTGTTTATGATGGAATACCACATCTTTTAACACCAGTTATTACAGATATGACTGATGCATCTAATGGTTTAAGGTGGTGTGTTGTAGAAATGGATAGAAGATATAAATTAATGTCAATGATGGGAGTTAGAAATTTAGCTGGCTTTAATAAAAAGATTGAAGAAGCTGCCGCTAACGGTAAACAAATACTTAATCCAATTCATCCTGAAAACGAAGAGTATCTTGAAACTCTTCCCTCAATAGTAGTGGTAGTTGATGAATTTGCCGATATGATGATGCTTGTTGGTAAAAAAGTTGAACATCTTATTGCTAGAATAGCTCAAAAAGCAAGAGCTGCTGGTATTCACTTAATAATGGCAACACAGAGACCATCTGTTGATGTAATAACCGGTTTAATTAAAGCAAACATACCTACGAGAATTGGATTTCAAGTATCTACAAAAATTGATTCAAGAACTATTCTTGATCAGGGCGGAGCAGAACAACTTTTAGGATATGGTGACATGCTATATCTTCCGCCTGGAGTAGGTGTTCCTATTCGTGTACATGGAGCATTTGTTGGAGATGATGAAGTTCATCGTGTTGTGAATGACTGGAAATCAAGAGCTGATCCAGATTATATGGAAGATATTATTTCATCTGCACAGGAGACTGGACCAATTCCTGGATGGTCAGGTGCTGAGATATCATCATCGGAAGATGCTGATGAGTTATATGACGAAGCTGTAAACTTTGTTATAGATTCTAGAAGAGCCTCGATTTCAGCTGTGCAAAGAAAATTAAGAATTGGCTACAATCGAGCTGCTAGACTAATAGAAACAATGGAAGAAGCTGGACTGGTCTCAGAAATGAGCTCAAACGGATCTAGAGAAGTTTTGGTTCCAAAAAGAAGTTAAATTGAAACATTTATCATTAATTACCCTTAGCATTATCTCTCTTAATCTTTTTCCTAATTCCACTCTAGTTAAATTTAACACCCTTATAAAAAACGATTTAACTTTTAAACATAAATCCTTAGACTTTAATAATGAATTGTCAGAGTCGTTAGGAAATCTTATTCATAAAGACAATAAAATTATTATTAATATTGAGTCACCTTATAAAGAAAGATATCAAATAAATGAAAAAACAATTGATGTATATGATTTTGACTTTGAACAGTCAAGATCGATTCTTATAGATGAATTTAATATTGGTATCCTGGACTATCTTATAAATGGGATCTTAGATAAAAAATTAATCAGCAACCTTTCATCAAATAGCATAACTCTTGAAGATAATCAGAAAGAAATTTACATTGAGCTGGTTAGTAATGATAAATTTTTTATTAAGTATAAAGATAATACAGGCATTACAAATTTAGTTGATTTTGAGGTTAAGTATTAAATGAACATCTTTTTAATTGGAATTGGTGGAGGGCTTGGAGCAATCTCTAGATTTATTTTTAATGAGGTTTCTTTAAAATATATTCCAGTATCTTTTCCAATTAATACTTTAGGAGTAAATATCATTGGCTGTTTCTTAATTGGGTTATTTCTTGGATATACAAACCCTGTTAAGGATTCTAATTATTATTTTTTTGTTATTGGATTTCTTGGCTCTTTTACAACAATGTCTGCTTTCACACATCAAACAATATTAATGCTCAATACTAATATTCTTTGGGCGTCATCATATATAATGGCAACAATTATTTTTTCTATTGCTGCAACTTACTTTGGAACTATTTTTTCTAGATAAATGATTGATATAAAAAAACTAAGAGATGACCTAGATCAAACGAGCAAAATTCTTGCTTCAAGAGGCTATGAGTTAGATAAAAAATTATTCACAAGAATTGATAACGAAAGAAAGTCTCTTCAAGTCACTGTAGAAGAATTGCAATCAAAAAGAAAAAAACTTTCAGCAGAATATGGAAAACTTAAGGCATCAGGAGAAGATATAGATCAACTAAAAACAACTATTGATAACACTAATAGTGAATTGGATGAAAAAGATAAAGATCTTCAAGTTCTTTTAAAAGAAATGCAAAATTTTTTATTGGATATACCAAATATACCTGATCAGTCTGTACCTCATGGTAAAGACGAAAATGACAATGTTGTTATAAAAAAGTATGGAACAATAACCTCAACAAATACTTTAGATCATCTCGAAATTACCAAAGATATAGATACTGATATTGCTGCCAAGATCGCCGGCTCTCGTTTTTCTGTTCTTAAAGGAGAATTACCAAAATTACAAAGAGCATTAATATCTTTTATGATTGATAACGCAATTAAAAATGGATATGAGGAATACTATGTCCCTTTTATGGCAAATACGAATTCATTAATTGGAACAGGACAACTTCCAAAATTTGAAGATGATTTGTTTAAAACAACCGAAAACTTATTCTTAATTCCCACAGCTGAAGTTCCTCTAACAAATATTTTTAGAGATGAGTTTGTAAATGAAGATGATTTACCTATAAAAGTAACTTCACATACGCCTTGCTTTAGATCTGAGGCTGGAAGTTATGGAAAAGATACAAGAGGTTTGATTAGGCAACATCAGTTTGAAAAAATTGAGCTTGTCCAGATAACAAATCCTGTTAACTCTATGGAATGTTTAGATAATTTGCTATCAAATGCTTGTGAAATTTTAGATCTTCTTGAACTTCCATATCAAGTTATCGAATTATGTTCAGGAGACTTGGGCTTCTCATCAGCAAAAACTTTTGACATTGAAGTATGGATGCCAAGTCAAAACAAATATAGAGAAATTTCATCTTGCTCTAACTTTTCTGATTTTCAAGCAAGAAGAGCAAACATCAAATTTAAAAATAAAAATGGAAATAATTTTGTTCATACCATTAATGGATCAGGCTTAGCTGTAGGAAGAACACTTATAGCACTTATAGAGAATTGTTATGATGGAGCTCACAAGATAAATCTTCCAAGCATAATTTCAAAATATATGGGTAAGTCACAAATAGATATAAAAAATTAACACAATTGATACAAAAATCTCTAGTTTTTTTTAAATTATAGGAATAGAATATTTGCATAAATTATTTTTATTTTTCAGAGGTAAATATGAACAGATTTCTTAATAGTTTAGCTATATTTTCAATTTTTATTTTAACAACTGCACTAGCTGCAAATACAACTTCTACAATCAAGGGTAAAGTAATAGACTCCTCGGGGTCTTCTGTATCTGGCGCATCTATTGTTGTTACATATACTCCTACTGGTAATAGTAGATCTGTCGATTCTGATGAAGATGGACAATTTGCTCTTTTAAACCTTCAGGTTGGAGGCCCATATACAATATCTGCTTCATCCCCATCTGGAAAATCTTCTGTTGATGGAGTTTTTCTAGATTTAGGAAAAACTTCTAATGTTCTTCTTTCACTTGCATCAATGACAGATGTTGATGAGGTTATAGTCACAGCCGAAAGGTTATCCAAAGTTGTTGTTGCAACTGGACCATCAGTGACTTTTGGTCAAGAAGAGTTAGGAGCTGCTGCAGCATACGATAGGGATATTAAAGAATTACTTCAAACTCATCCTCGACTTTATGTTGATGATGGTTATGAAAAGGGTCTCCAGTGTAATGGTCAAAGCCCCAGATATAATAGTCTTACTGTTGATGGAATCTCATTAAATGATGGATTTGGTCTGAATAATAACGGATATCCGTCAGAAAGAATGCCATTTTCATATGATGCTATTCAACAGGTTTCTGCTGAATTTGCACCTTTTGATGTTACATATGGTGGTTTTTCATCATGTGTTGTTAATGCTGTTACTAAATCTGGGTCAAATGAATTTAAAGGAAATGTTTTTTATGAATTTGCAAATGATAGCCTTCAAGGAGATGAGTTAGAAGGGAATCCAGTAACTTTAGTTCCATACGATGAAGCAAAATACGGATTTACTTTGGGTGGCCCAATTATTCAAGATAAGCTTTATTTTTTTACCTCCTATGAAAGATACGACGATCAAGATACAAATGATTATGGTTATATAGGTTCTGGTTTACCTGTAGAGCAACAATTTTTTACACAGGCAATGTATGATCAAATAATTACAACTTCCAAAAATCTATACGGCTTTGATCCTGGTGGTCTTGCCGCTGCTTTAGATAGCGAATCTGACAAGTTGTTAGTTAAATTAGATTACTACATTAATGAAAAAACAAGAGCGGTTTATACATACAATTACAGTGATGGTTTTAGAAATGCAGCATCTGATGCGTCTTCTTCGGAATTTGAATTCGATAAACATTTTTATAAGAAAGGTAATGAATTAAATGCACATATGTTCAAATTGTATTCAGCAATTGGTGATTTAAATACAGAGTTAAGAATTGGTTATCGTGAACTTGATAATTCACAAATAGGTAGCGGGGGCACCTTTGGTGATTTCCAGATTGATGTTTTTAATCCAGACACTGGAAGAGATGGCACAGTTTATTTGGGTGGTCAGGATGATTCAAGACAGGCTAATAAATTAGATTACGATAATCTTACAATCGCATTTATTGGCGATTATCAATTAGACAACCAACTAGTTACATTCGGTTTTGAATACGAAAAACAAAATATATTTAATATGTTTGTTCAACATTCACGTGGTGGAGAATGGGATTTTAATAGTATTGCTGACTTTATTGCTGGTAATGCAAGAGTTTATTATGGAAATGCACCCTCACTTGATCCAGCAGATGCAGGCGCTGATTGGTCATATGATGTAACAACATATTTTGTCCAAAGTGAATATCAGATATCTGATATGTTAGAAATCACATATGGTCTTAGATATGAGGAATATGGTGTTTCAGGTCAACCAGCATTAAACCAAAATTTTCTTGATGCTTACGGATACCCTAATACCGCTACATATGATGGCGCAAGTGTTTTAATGCCAAGGATATCATTCTCATTAAATCTTGATAATGATACTGAAATATATGGTGGTTACGGTACTTTTTCTGGAGGTAATCCAAATGTTTGGTACTCAAATATGTTCTCTAACGATGGTGTTACAAACGTACAGTTAAATCAAAGAGGAATAAGCGCTTTTTCTGATGCAATGTGTGATGGAAGGACAGGAGCACCATCATCAGAAGGCCCTGGTTATGCCGTTCCTTGTAGTTTAGTATCATCTGTCCAAAGCGGATCAGCAAATGGAGATACTAATACTATCGCAGGAGATTTTGATGTGCCAACTGTAAATAAGTTTGCAATTGGGTTAATTAAATATTTGAATTTTGGACCTTTGGACGGAGCAGCTTTAAATGTAGATTATATTTCGGCTAAAAGTAAAGATGCTGCGGTAGTAAGAGATATTGCTGTCTCAAGAACAGGTGAAACAGATTTTGCTGGTGTTCCTTATTACAATTGCTCTAGTGGTAATAGAGGTTTCTCATGTTTTGGACCATTTGACTTTGAATTAGGTAACGCAAATGATGAGGGAGAGAGCGAATCATGGTCTGTTTCTTTGAGTAAATATTTTGATGACAGAAATTTATTTCTTTCCATTGGATACGCTGACATTGAAACAAAAGATGTTATGCCAATGACATCATCAGTTGCATATAGTAACTATGTTGGTATAGCTACATCAGATAGAAATGATCCAGGTGTTGCTGTGTCAAATTACAATATTCCTCAAAGATTTACAGGAACATTAAGGTGGTCACCAGAAGTCTTTGCCGGACTAGATACAAGAATTTCTTTTTATTGGAATCATAATAAAGGACGAGGATATTCTTATATAATGGATGGAAGTCCCTGGGGGGGAACGCCTGGATGGGTTGATAACTATCTTTTATATGTCCCAACAGGACCAAATGATCCTAATGTAACTTTTGCTAGCGGTTTTGATACAGACGCTTTCTTTGCGTGGGCTGACTCTCGAGGTTTAGAGAGAGGAGCTATAACTAAAAGAAATGGTCAATACAGTGATTGGTTTAGTAAGATTGATATGAAGGTAGTTCAAGAACTTCCCTCTTTTAGAGAAGGAGATAAATTTGAGCTATATGTCACAATTAGAAACTTAACAAATTTTTTAGATTCCGACAGTGGAATATTTAAAGAAGCTGGTTTCCCAAGAACACAAAAAGCAGTATATATGGATATAGATGATGCTGGTAGATACAATTATACAAGGTTGTTAACACCTGCTGAGTCTGAAATAGTTCCATACCCATCTCTTTGGCAAGCAAAAATTGGGATTGAGTATAAGTTTTAATAACATATGAAATTAAAAGGCGGATATTCCGCCTTTTTTTTTGTTAAAATATTTCTATGTCTTCTAAAATTATTCCAGAACTTTCTTTTAAAGATATCGAAAAAGGGGATTCTTCTTCTATATATTTACTAAAAGATGCATTAGAAAATCATGGTTTTTTTTCAATTACTGAGCATGGGTTATCTCAAGAACTTATTGATAAATGCTATAAATCATCTCAAGATTTCTTTGATTTAGACTATGAAATTAAAAAAACATATAGCTCTGTTGGTTCAAAAGGTGCTAGAGGTTATACACCAAAAGGAATTGAAACAGCAGTTGGTGAAAAGATAGCAGATCAAAAAGAATTTTGGCATCACGGACCAGTAATCGATGAGTCATATGACAAAAAAATTCCAAAAAATTTATCTATAGATCATGTTAAAAACTTTAATAAAAACTTTGATGATTTGTACAATGAACTTCATAAAGTTGGAGTAAGGATTTTATCAGTTCTATCTCTTTCATTAGGCCTAGATCAAAATTATTTCTTTCCATGGGTTCAGAAAGGTAATTCTTTGTTAAGATCGATCCATTATCCACCTGTTGATTCAAACTTAAATCCACATAGAGCCAGAGCTCATGAAGATATAAATCTTATAACGCTATTAATTGGAGCTGCAGAGGGCGGACTTGAAGTTAAAAGCAAAGATGACACTTGGATAAAAGTAGCACCAAGTTCCAAAGCAATTGTTTGTAATATTGGAGATATGATGCAATTAGTAACTGATAAGAAATTAAAAAGTACTACTCATAGGGTTATTCAAGATACAAATACTATATCTAAATCAAGATACAGTATTCCCTTTTTTTTACATCCAGCACCTTCAGTTAATTTAAAATCAGTTTTTAGAGAAGATGATGAAGGTATACTGGCAGACGAATTTTTAAATAAAAGATTAAAAGAGATAAAATTATATTAATATGGATATTCTTAGTCTTGGACAGACAATTATTGGTTTTATTGGATTAATAGCTGTTGCTATACCATTTTCAAACAATTTTAAAATTATTAACTATAAATATGTTGTGTATGGAGTATTATCTCAAGTAATTTTAGCAGCAATTCTTCTTAAGATACCATTTGTAATAAGTGCATTTGAAATTTTAGGTAATGGCGTTGTTATTTTACAAGAAGCGACTATCGAGGGGGCTAATTTCGTATTTGGATATCCGCCAAATGATGATTCAAATCAATACAAATCATTACTTGAAACATTTGCGTTCGGCGTTTTACCTTACATTATTGTTATGGCATGTATCTCTGCAATATTATGGTATTGGGGTGTTTTACCATTTATAGTTAATTTAATCTCTAAAGCCTGTCAAAGACTTTTTAATATAGGAGGCCCAGTTGGTCTTGGGGCTGCTGCAAATATTTTTGTTGGTCAAGTAGAAGCGCCTTTATTAGTAAGGCCTTATGTAAGCACACTATCAAACAAAGAACTTCTAATTTTAATGACAGCAGGCATGGCAACAGTTGCAGGCTCGGTTATGGTTGCTTTAATTAGTATATTAGAGAACTCATTTATTAATCAGAACTTAATTCAGCATTTTATAACAGCATCAGTGCTATCTGTTCCAGCTGCAATTATGTATGCCAATATAATGATACCTTCCAATTCAATAACTGATTTTAATGAAAACAAAGTTCCAAAAGTCTACAAAAGTACAATGGATGCAGTTACTAGAGGAGCGTCTGACGGAGCAAGTATTGCAGTTAGTGTAGGAACAATTCTTATAGCGGTCATAGCACTTGTTTACATAGTAAATTCTATTATGGGAACTATTTCATCACAATTTGGTTTTGAATTATCGATTGAAATAATTCTAGGATATATATTTGCACCAATTGCTTGGTTGATGGGTATACCATGGAGTGAGGCTGTTGTATCTGGACAGCTTTTAGGAATCAAGACAACATTAAATGAATTTGTAGCATATCCTGCACTAGCAGCTATTGAAAATGGTGAGCTATCTGAAAGATCTAAACTTATTACTTTTTACAGCTTGTGTGGATTTGCTAACCTTTCATCAGTAGGCATATTAATTTCTGGAATAACAGCAATGGCTCCAGAAAGAAAAGACGATTTGATTAAAGTATCTTTTAAGGCATTGGTTGGCGCCACATTAGCATCCTGTATGACAGGTCTTATCGTAGGATTATTTATTTAGTTGTTTATGATGATAAAAAGATTCAAATAAGAAGCAAAGAATAACCACAAAACATAAAACACATATAATATTGCAGAAAATCTATCCTGTTTATAAATCAAAAATAAAATTTTTATATTAATAAAAATCAATAACCATATATCAATTAAAGCTATTATTGGTATTTGAAATGAAAAGAATAGCCAGGACCACAGAGCATTTAAAAGTAATTGAATATAAAAAAGATTCTTTATAGTTGCCAGATTTCTCCATGCCGCGACCCCCATAAACAAATACAATATTGGCCAAACAATACCAAATACATAACCAGGTGGATTTAAATCTGATTTCATAAGATTTACATACCAAAAATCTAACGATTGTGATGAAGCAAAACCACCAGTTATTAATGCTAAAAAAACAAATATAAATATAGAAATTTTTTTGTCTAAGATCAAAATTTACCTTTTTCTAAAAAATCGAGAAAGGGTGCTTGAAACATCCTTAATAAAAGTTGAGCCCTTAGGCCTGGCTTCAATAAAAATATAAAAACCTACAAATACTGTACATATTAGAAAAACCCAAACTGCATCATATTCATTCATTATGTAATTATAATTGTTTTATTTTTTTATGTGCGAGTTATCTTAGGTTTTTTCAACAATAATTGAGCAAACAGAATAACCTGCTCCAAAAGAACAAATTATTCCTTTTTCTCCTGACTTCATATCATT
>MDTC01017708.1_pt1 | contig 11106 bp, 8 predicted proteins | sample 811181 | NCBI WGS metagenome assembly MDTC01 (sample SAMN05326644, study PRJNA326480) | marine metagenome | isolation source: seawater | place: Pacific Ocean: North | collected 2011 | reverse complement strand
TTGGCATTCTAGTAGAACCACCTACTAAGATAACCTCGGTTATATCTGAAGGTTTAACTCCAGCATCAGAAAGAGCATTCTTACATGGGTTGAGCGATGATTTAACTTTATCATCAATAATTTGTTCAAATTTTGACCTAGAAAGCTTTATCAGTAAATGCTTTGGTCCATTTTGATCTGCGGTTATAAAAGGAAGATTAATTTCAGTTTCCAGGGCTGCAGACAGTTCAATCTTGGCCTTTTCTGCTCCCTCTCTTAATCTTTGTAAAGCCATCTTGTCAGAAGACAAATCAACGCCATTTTCTTTTTTAAATTCCTCAATCAAATATTGAATAATAAGCCTATCAAAATCATCTCCACCCAAAGTTGTATCACCATTTGTAGATTTGACTTCAATAACATTTTCACCAACTTCTAATATAGATATATCAAAGGTACCTCCTCCTAAATCGTATACAGCTATTAATCCATCTTTTTTCTTATCAAAACCGTAAGCCAGAGCTGCAGCAGTAGGTTCATTTATGATTCTCTCTACATTTAAACCAGCAATTTTTCCAGCATCTTTAGTTGCTTGTCTTTGACTATCATTAAAATAAGCCGGAACAGTTATAACTGCATCAGTTACTTTAGTCCCCAAATGAGATTCAGCAGCATTCTTTAGTTTTGTAAGAATATTTGCAGCAATTTCTGGAGGAGAATATTCTTTATTATCAACTTTTATCCAGGCATCACCATTTTTATTTTTTATAACTTCATATGGAAGAACTTTCCTATCATCTGCTGTCTCTTCAAATCTTCTACCAATTAGCCTTTTTGATGAATAGACAGTTCGCTCAGGGTTAACTACAGCTTGTCGTTTAGCAGGCTCACCAACTAAAACTTCATTTTCTTTATTGCCAAAACCTACAATCGAAGGGGTAGTCCTATTGCCTTCCTCGTTTATAATAACTTTAGGCTCATTTGATTCTACAAACGCCACACACGAATTAGTTGTTCCTAAATCAATTCCAATTACTTTACCCATAAAAAATTATCTCCTATAAAATCAGCTTTTTTAGAAGGTAATCATTAAAGTGTAATTGTCAATAGGTTTAAATTAAGCCCACAACCTTAACAGCTGCCTCCTTCATAGTAGAGGCAGTAGCTATATTTAAACCTGACTCTTCAAGCATTTTTTTTCCTAACTCAACATTAGTGCCTTCCAATCTTACAACAAGAGGTACTTTAATACCTACCTCCTTAGCGGCAACCATAATTCCATCGGCTATAGTATCACACTTCATGATACCTCCAAAAATATTAACTAAAATGGCTTTAACATTTGTATCTCTTAAAATCATTTTAAATGCCTGAGTTACCTGTTCTACCGAAGCTCCACCACCTACATCTAAGAAATTGGCTGGTTCTGCACCATGATGCTTAATTATATCCATAGTTGACATTGCAAGCCCCGCACCATTTACAAGACACCCTATGTTCCCATCTAATTTAACGAAACTAAACCCCCATTCTTTTGCTTCTAATTCTGAAGGTTCTTCCTCTGTTGGATCATGAAGCTCCTCGTGTTCTTTATGTCTAAAGGATGCATTATCATCAAAATTAATTTTTGCGTCTAAAGCTTTAACTTCATCTTTATCAGTGACGATAAGTGGATTAACTTCTACCAAACTACAGTCTTTTTCTACGAACAAGTTATACATCCCTTGTATCATAGGACCTAGTTGCTTAAGTTGTGCTTTATCAAAACCCAAGAAATAACCTATTTTTCTAATATGAAATGGCTGAATTCCAACTACTGGATCTATGGGTTGTGTTAAAAGTTTTTCAGGTGTTTCCTCAGCAACTTTTTCTATATCTACACCACCCTCAGGACTAGCAATTACAACATTCTTTTCTGTAGCTCTGTCCGTAACAAAAGATAAATAATATTCCTTCTTTATATTTGAAGCAGCTTCAACATAAACCTTATTTACTAATTTTCCTTCAGGACCTGTTTGATGAGTAACTAAAGTCATTCCTAACATAGACTTTACCATTTCTCTAACTTCGTCAGGAGTCTTAACAAGCTTTACTCCACCACCCTTTCCTCTTCCACCTGCATGAATTTGTGCTTTAACGACATACTCGTCCACATTTAGAGATCTAGCATATTCTTCAGCCTCTGTTTCATTCTCAAAAACTTTACCTTCAGATGTAGCAACATTAAATTTACGAAATAAGTCCTTAGCTTGATACTCGTGAATATTCATAACTTCTCCTTATAATTTGTTAATAGATTAATAGATTATAATAATAGATTAAAATACAGAATTATAAAATTGTTTTTATTAAATTTCTTCTCATTAGAGCAATATTTGATATGGATATTCCCTTCGGACAAACAGCCTCACACTCAGCATGGTTGGAGCATGCACCAAATCCTTCGTCATCCATCGCCTCAACCATCCCTTTTACTCTGGCATCATCTTCGATTTTACCTTGTGGTAAATGGGAAAGATGTGATATTTTGGCACTAGTAAAAAGAGCTGCAGAGGCATTAGGACAAGATGCAACACAAGCTCCACAACCAATACAGGCTGCAGCATCAAAAGCATCCTCTGCATTATCTTTTGCAATTAATATATTATTTGCATCAGGTGCGTTACCCGTACTTACAGTTACATATCCCCCAGCTTGTATTATTGTATCAAAAGAACTCCTATCAACAACTAAATCTTTAACTACTTTAAAAGGGGTGGCCCTAAAAGGTTCAATAACTAAAGTTTGACCATCTTCAAAATGTCTCATATGAAGCTGACATACAGTTGTCTTTGCTAAAGGTCCATGAGCAACGCCATCTATAACGAAGCCACATGTACCACAAATACCTTCTCTGCAATCACTATCAAAAGCGATGGGCTCCTTACCCTCTTTTTGAAGATTTTCATTAACGACATCAAGCATTTCTAAAAAAGAGATGTGAATAGATATATCTTTTACAGAATAAAATTCAAAAGAACCAGGTTCATCAGAAGACGGTTGCTTCCAAACTTGAAGATTTAAACTTATAACCTCTGACATTATTTATAATTCCTTTGAGTCATTTTAACAAATTTATAATCAAGTTCTTCTTTGTGTAATATTGGTATATTGTTTTCATTGTATTCCCAAGCTGACACATACGCATACTTATCATCATTTCGTAACGGCTCACCTTCTTCAGTTTGATACTCTTCTCTAAAATGTGCACCACAAGACTCTTCTCTATTTAAAGCATCCATCGCCATTAACTCCCCCAATTCTAGGAAATCTGCTAATCTTCCAGCTTGCTCCAAGCTTTTATTCAGGGTATCTGATTCACCAGAAATATATAAATCATTCCAAAATTTGTCTTTAATCTTAGGAATTTTATCCAAAGCTTCTTCAAGAGACTCTTTAGTTCTAGCCATTCCGACTAAATCCCACATAACTCCACCAAGCTCTCTGTGAATTTCAAGAACCGTGGAGGAACCTTTAATTTTTAGGAAATCCTCTGTTCTTTCTTTGCAGTCATTCCTTGCTTCTTTAAATTCTTCAGAGCTAATACTTACACTGTCTAATTTCGTGTTCGCCAAATAATTACCAAGCGTATTTGGTATTACAAAATATCCATCAGCAAGACCTTGCATTAGTGCGCTAGCGCCAAGTCTATTTGCACCATGGTCTGAAAAATTAGCCTCTCCTAAAACAAAGAGTCCTGGGATCGTACTCATTAAATCATAATCAACCCACAAACCTCCCATTATATAATGAATGGCAGGATATATTTTCATTGGCTCCTTATAGGGGCTGTCTCCAGTTATTGTCTCATACATATCAAAAAGGTTTCCATATTTATCCGAAATATTTTTCTTTCCTAGCCTTTCAATCGCACTACTAAAATCTAAATAAACTGCCCTTCCTGAGGGGTCTAGACCTTTGCCCTCATCACACATTTTTTTTATCGCTCTTGAGCCAACATCTCTTGGGACAAGGTTTCCATATGCAGGATACATTCTTTCTAAAAAATTATCTCTGTCAGACTCTGGAATTTCAGCTGGAGGTCTTTTATCATTTTCATCTTTTGGAACCCAAACTCTTCCATCGTTTCTAAGGCTCTCCGACATCAATGTCAATTTGGACTGATACTCGCCAGATGTAGGAATACATGTAGGATGAATTTGAGCAAAGCAAGGATTAGCCATAAATGCACCTTTTTTGTAACATCTCCAAGCTGCTGTAGCATTTGAGGCTTTACCATTAGTTGACAAAAAATAAACATTTCCAAAGCCACCTGTACAAAGCACAACTGCGTCACCAGAATGAGTTTCAAGTTCACCAGTTTTTAAATTTCTAACAACTATACCTCTTGCTCTATCATCAACTGTTACAACATCTAACATTTCTCTGTTAGGAAATAATTCAATCTGCTGTTTTGCAACTTGCCTCATCATTGCAGAATAAGCTCCAAGTAAAAGTTGTTGCCCAGTCTGTCCTCTAGCATAAAATGTTCTAGAGACTTGAGAACCTCCAAAGGACCTATTAGTTAAAAGACCACCATAGTCCCTAGCGAAAGGAACTCCCTGGGCTACACATTGATCAATAATATTTGTACTTATTTCAGCTAATCTATGAACGTTCTCCTCACGTGCTCGATAGTCCCCACCTTTAATTGTATCAATAAATAATCTATGAATGCTGTCGCCGTCATTTTGATAGTTTTTTGCTGCATTTATACCACCTTGTGCCGCAATACTATGCGCTCTTCTAGGTGTATCTTGAATACAAAATGATTTTACATTATAGCCCAACTCCGCTAGAGTTGCTGCTGCTGACCCACCAGCAAGTCCTGTTCCAACAACAATGATATTAAATTTTCTTTTATTAGCAGGATTTACAATCTTCATGCTGGACTTGTACTTGTCCCACTTATCTTCCAAATCACCAGAAGGTAATCGTCCATCTAACTTTGAAAGGCTTTCAACAAACTCTTTCTCAGGTGCAGTAACAGTCATTTAACCCCCTAATTTATTGAATAAATGTATATAGGGATAAATAAAAACCCTATACTTATAATTGTACCTAATAAATAACTTATGGAGTAAGTAATCCTGGTAAAACTTTTACCGTATATTCCAAGAGATTGAAAAGAACTCCAAAATCCATGACCTAAATGAAGAGAAAGCAAACTCATAGCTATAGTATAGCCAGCAACTACCCATAAATTTGTAAACTCTTCAGTAACATTCTTATATAAATCTCTTATGGGTTGACCATTATTAAAATCTAAATAAGTAGTATCATAATATATACCGAGCCTGAATTGTAACACATGCCATATCAAAAAAATCATTATGACAACCCCAGTTACAACCATACTCTGTGATGCATAAGTTTTCTTACTTTTTCCTCCAGCAAAAGAGCTAACAGCATACCTATTTTCCCGCGCAGAGGTATTTATAAAGTTCGAATATAGGGCTGTAGAGATATGTAAAAGAAAAAAACCAAGAAGTCCCAATTCTGCAATAGTAAAAAGAATCCCAAAAGACTCTAAGAAATGTGCGTATTGATTAAAATCTTTACCTGGTGGATTTCCGGTAAAAAGAGTAATATTACCTAGAAGATGAATTATAAGAAACAAAAAAAGGGATAAACCAGTAACTGCAATAATTATTTTTTTTAAAACAGACGAGATTTTAATAAAACTGATTTGATTCATAAAGTAATACCTAAACTAGGCCAGACTCATCAATAAAATTACACAGTTCTTTAACATGAGATGCAGAAACCACTAATTCTTCTTTTTCTTGAGCTGTTAAATCTATCTCTATAATTTCTTTAACCCCTCCTGAAGATAGTATAACAGGAAGTCCTAAAAATTGGTCTTCTATTCCATATTCGCCTTGAGCATAAGTACAACAAGGTAGGATCTTATTCTGATTTTTTAAAATTGATTCGGCCATTTCAATTGCTGAAACTCCAGGAGCATAAAATGCACTACCTGTTTTAAGTAGCTTAACAATTTCGGCGCCACCATCTCTAGTTCTTTGTATAATATCTTCTAATTTAGATTCTTCTATTAGTTGACTAATTGGAACCCCCGAAATAGATGTATAGTTTTTTAGCGGTACCATATCATCTCCATGACCACCCAATACTAATGTGTCAATCTTTGAAACAGCAACATTAAGTTCTAATGATAAAAAAGCTTTAAATCTTGAAGCATCTAAAACCCCGGCCATTCCAATTATTTTCTCTTTAGGAAATCCACTAACTTTATAAGAAACATAAGTCATAGCATCTAATGGATTTGTAACAACTATAATTATAGAATCTGGCGAATTTTCTACTACTTTTTCAGTAACTTCTTTGATAATTTTAGTATTAGTGTTAATTAAATCATCGCGACTCATCCCGGGCTTTCTTGCAAGTCCAGAAGTAATTATTACAATATCAGAATCTTTTGTATCTGAATAATCTGTAGTACCAAAGATTCTTGAAGAGGATCCGGTCACTGATAACATTTGAGTCATGTCTAAAGCTTTACCTTGGGGTAAACCGTCCACGATATCTAGTAAGACAACATCAGAAAGATTAAGCTCTAAAGCTCTATACGCTGCAGAGGAACCTACATTTCCAGCTCCTATGACTGAAATCTTTGGAAGACTAGACAACTTTCTTAAACCACCTAAGGACTATACTTTGTCCATATTTTTAATTATAGCATCACCGAATTCAGAGCATTTAAGTAAATTTGCTCCTTCGATTTGCCTTTCTAGGTCATAAGTAACATCTTTATCTAAAACTGTTTTTTCCATAGCTTTAACAATCAAGTTTCCAACTTCTCTCCAACCCATATGCTCAAACATCATTACCCCAGAAAGTATTACAGAGCCAGGATTAACTTTATCTTGTCCTGCATATTTTGGAGCTGTACCATGAGTTGCTTCGAAAAGAGCAATTTCATCGCCAATATTAGCACCAGGGGCTAGGCCTAGTCCGCCAATTTGAGCTGCACATGCATCAGACATGTAATCACCATTTAAGTTAGGTAGAGCCAGTACGTCATATTCATCCGTTCTAGTTAAAATTTGCTGCAACATATTGTCTGCAATTCTATCATTAATAACAATCTTACCTTCTGGCGCCTTTCCGTTATATTTATCCCATAGCTCATCTTCTGATATAGTTTCTTCAGGAAATTCTTCTTTTGCTAATTCATAACCCCAATCCTTAAAAGCACCTTCAGTAAATTTCATAATATTTCCTTTATGAACCAATGTTACACTCTTACGATTATTATCAATAGCATATTGAATAGCTTTTCTGACTAATCTTTTAGTACCAAAAGCACTAATAGGCTTAATTCCAACACCTGACAAGTCTCTAACGTTTGCACCATTATCTTGTAAATATTTTATTAAATCATTAGCTTCTTTAGTTCCACTTTCATATTCCACACCAGAATATACATCTTCAGTATTTTCTCTGAATAATACAACATCCATTTTTTCAGGACTTTTTACTGGTGACGGAGTACCATTAATCCATCTTACAGGTCTTACGCAGGCATATAGATCCATTATCTGTCTTAATGCAACGTTTAAGCTTCTAATCCCACCACCAACAGGTGTCGTTAGAGGGCCTTTGATTGAAATCAAATATTCGCTAATTACATCAGTTGTTTCTTTAGGTAACCATTCCTTAGTAATTTCTAAAGCTTTTTCACCTGCATAAACTTCCGCCCAAACAATCTTTTTGCTCCCACCGAAAGTTTTTTCAACAGCAGCGTCAAAAACTCTAACTGAAGCTCTCCATAAATCTGGACCAATTCCATCACCCTCTATAAAAGTAATAATTGGATTGTCTGGAATATTGTACGTTCCATCTTTATTGATAGTAATTTTAGTTCCTTCTGAAGGTATTTTTATATGTGACATGTATTTTTCTCCTTGAATTGTTTCACTAGAAAATATAATAAAAAAACAGGAAAAATCAATAATTAATTTGCTTTTTGCATTTGTCTTAATACTGTTTGCAAAATTCCGCCATTATAAAAGTAATCTACTTCCACAATAGAATCCAATCTACATATAAGCTCTATTTCCCTATTCTGCCCATCTGAATCAATGATATTAAGCATTAATGTTGACAATGGCTTTAGTCCATCACCCAAACCTGATATAGAAAATTTCTCATCTCCGATGATTTTATGATACTCAGCATTTTCATTTTCTTTAAATTGTAATGGGAGAACTCCCATACCAACTAAATTACTTCTATGAATTCTTTCAAAGCTTTCCGCAATAACAGCCTTGACTCCTAAAAGCATTGATCCTTTTGCAGCCCAATCCCTTGAACTACCTGTTCCGTATTCCTTACCTGCAATTACTATAAGATCAGTATTCTTTTCTTTATACTTCATGGCTGCATCATAGATAGCCATCGTTTCATTTGTATCAAAATATTTTGTAAAGCCACCTTCAACGTCATGAAGAAGTTTATTTTTAATTCTAATATTTGCAAAAGTTCCTCTCATCATAACTTCATGATTTCCCCTTCGAGAACCATAACTATTAAAATCTTTAATATCGACTCCTCTGTCAGTTAAATATTTCCCTGCAGGAGTTTCTTCCGTAAAAGAGCCAGCCGGTGAAATATGGTCAGTAGTAATAGAATCGCCTAAATAAGCAAGAACTCTAGCATCTTCGATATCATTAATTTTAGGCAAATCTATGCTAAAATCATCAAAAAAACCTGGTTTTTGAATATATGTTGACTCTTTGGTCCAATCATAAATTGATCCATCAGGTATAGATATAGATTCCCATCTTTCGTCACCAACAAAAATATTACTATATCTATTAATAAAAGTATCAGGAAGGATAGAGCTGTATACAGTTTCCCTTATTTCCTCGTTAGTTGGCCATATATCTTTTAAATATATATCCTGCCCGCTTGACGATATACCTATTTTTTCTTTATAAAAATCAATATCTACAGTTCCCGCTAATGCATAAGCAACTACAAGAGGTGGCGAACCTAAATACGATAATCTAATTAAAGGATGGACTCTTCCTTCAAAATTTCTATTTCCACTTGATACTGCAGCAACATGCATCGAATTAGATGTTATCACATTCCCAACTTCTTCAGGTAAAGGACCGCTGTTTCCTATACAAGTTGTGCAGCCAAATCCTACTGTTTGAAATCCTATTGCAGCTAAACTATCTAACAAGCCTGCATTAGATAGGTAATCAACAACAACTTTGGATCCTGGTGCTAAACTTGTTTTAACATATTTCGGGACTTTTAAGCCTAGATCATTTGCTTTTTTGGCAACTAAGCCAGCAGTTATCATTACATATGGATTAGAAGTATTAGTGCAACTAGTAATAGCCGCTAGGACAACCGAACCATTTCTTATAGACTCCTCTTCTTCTCCAATAATTTTATATTCCTCTGAATTATCAATTTCACGAGACTCTAGCTCCTTATGTAAAGTAGTCTTCATTTCAGATAACAAAATTCTATCTTGAGGTCTCTTTGGACCAGCTAGTGCTGGCTGGACTGTTTCAAGATTTAAATATAAGGATTTATAATAGTCAGGATCTTTGCTAGACGAATCACGGAAGCTTTGTTGATTTTTATAATATTTTTCAACCTGCTCAACTTCATCATCAGTTCTACCAGTTAATTTTAAATAATTTAGAGCCTCTTGATCTACTGGAAAGAATCCCATAGTAGCTCCATATTCAGGTGCCATATTTGCTATAGTTGCACGATCCGGAAGAGGTAAATTGTCAAGTCCTGGTCCATAAAATTCAACAAATTTGCCTACAACACCCTCTGCCCTTAGCATTTCAGTAATATTTAAAACTAAATCTGTTGCAGTAACACCCTCGCATAAATTTCCTTCTAATTTAAAACCTACTACATCTGGAATTAAAAAATATAATGGTTGCCCAAGCATCGCAGCTTCAGCTTCAATTCCTCCAACACCCCATCCAAGCACACTAATGCCATTTATCATTGTTGTATGAGAGTCCGTACCAACTAAAGTATCAGGGATAAATACGTCTGAACCATTACTATCTACTTTCTGAACTAATTTTGCTAAATATTCAAGGTTCACCTGATGAACTATTCCATTGCCAGGGGGTACAGCTCTAAAATTTTTAAATGCTGTTTGAGCCCATCTTAGAAAAGAATATCTTTCTTGATTTCTTTCGAACTCTAATTTTGTATTCAATGAAAGAGCATCAGCCTCTCTAAAATGATCAACTTGAACAGAATGGTCAATTACTAAATCAACGGGCACTAAAGGATTAATACTGTCAGTATTGCCCCCTAGTTTGTTTACAATATCTCTCATTGCTGCCAAGTCGGCAACACATGGTACTCCAGTAAAATCCTGAAGAACTACTCTTGCCGGTCTAAAAGGTATTTCAAATTTTTCATCTTTATTAAAAATAAATTTTTTAATTAATTCTTCGTCGACAATTCTTTCATCATAATTTCTTACTAAATTCTCAAGTAAAATACGTAAAGAATAAGGCATTCTTTCTAATTCAAATCCATAATGCTCAGCAACTTTTGGCAACGAGTATAGTTTGAAATCAGTATTTGATAACTTCAATTCTTCTAAAAAAATATCATTTTTCATCTCTGCTCTCGATTAATAATACTTAATTTAACTGAAACATTAAATCATTTTCAAAACAGGGGTGGAGAGTCTCGAACTCCCGACCTACGGTTTTGGAGACCGTCGCTCTACCAGCTGAGCTACACCCCTATTTAGTCTCTTTATGAATTAAATGTTTATTACATATTTTGCAATACTTTTTGATTTCTAGTTTATCGCGCTGTACCTTCTTATTTTTTCTAATATGGTATCTATTTTTACCATTACATCCTGTACATTCTAGCGCTACTACTATTATATTATCGCCCATATCTAACTTCCTCTGTTTATGATATTAAAATCATACAACTAATTAAATTAATTGAAAGCCCAAGAGCGGGGTTGAACCGCCGACCTCATCCTTACCAAGGATGTGCTCTACCACTGAGCTACCTGGGCAAAAAGCGGGAAACGAGACTCGAACT
>MDTC01077899.1_pt1 | contig 11107 bp, 10 predicted proteins | sample 811181 | NCBI WGS metagenome assembly MDTC01 (sample SAMN05326644, study PRJNA326480) | marine metagenome | isolation source: seawater | place: Pacific Ocean: North | collected 2011 | reverse complement strand
TAAAGTTGCAGCAAAAATTATTGGTGCAGAAAGTTGTAACGGATGGACATTTTGGCATTATAAATCTGGAAATTCTTTAAAACCAATTGATGATTTAAGACAAAGATTAAGACCAATCATTTAATAAATAATATTACTTGATTCAAGTTAAGAATAATTATCAAATATATTTATGAAAAAAATAATTGCACTTCAGCCCATTATTAATAACAAAAAAAATATTACTGAATATGAGGGTTTTGATAGTTCGTTTATTTTTAAAATAAACAAACTATCTTCAAGATTAAAAAGATATACTGTTCGGAGTTTTAGAAAATACGATCTAGGGAATCCTGAGCTAGTTATCATTAGTTTAGTTGGACAGATAAACCAAAAAGTGACTGTTAATGACTTAGCAAATGTTCATTGGATGGATAAAGGTTTGATAAGCAGGGCTAGTATAAAATTAATTAAAATGAATTTCTTAAAAAAAATTATGTCTAAAACTGATAAAAGAAGTCATTCACTTGAATTAACTAATAAGGGTAAAAAATTATTTGATGAATTATATATACTAAAGAAAGATAGATATATAAGGTTAATGCAAAATTTAAGTGAATCAGAGGTTAAAGACTTTCAATATTTACTAGATAAACTGTTATTGAATTCTGATATTAACTTAATTAAATAATCTTTTAAAAAGGTTTATTAACTTGGATTTTTTCTCATAACCCATACCTAAAAACTCTGGGAATGTGACATTGCTATTCTCTACTTTTGAGGAGTCTGGGAAACCTCCAAAAGGCTGAAATAAACTAGGATATATTTCATTTCCTCCTAAATTTAATCCCGCAGCAATATTGCAGGATATTTGATGGCCACCATGTGGGATTACCCTTGTAGAACTCCAGCCGTGAGTTTTCATCATTTTTAAAGTTCTTAAATATTCAACCAAACCGTAGCTTAGAGAACAATCAAACTGAAGCCAATCTATATTTTTTCTTAGACCACCGTATCTAATTAAGTTTTGTGAGTCCTGCATAGAGAAAAGATTTTCTCCGGTTGCAATTGGTTTTTTATAGACTTCTGACAATTTTGAATTTAAATCATAGTCTAGAGGATATCCAGGTTCCTCATACCATTTTAAATTATATTTTTCTAATTCTTCGCCATACTTTATAGCAGTTTTTAAATCAAATCGACCATTAGCATCTACACATAAATTTTTGCCGTCTCCAACTATTTTAAGAACACTTTCAATTCTGTTTAAATCTTCTTTTAATGAAGTCCCACCAATTTTCATTTTTACGGTTGTAAATCCCATATCTATATAACTTTGCATTTCTTCAACTAGATTACTTATATCTTTTCCAGGATAATAATAACCTCCAGCAGCATAAACAAAAATTGTATTTTTGTAATTTCCATCTCCATATTTCTTTGCAAGGTATTCATACAAAGGCATTTGGGCAATTTTTGAAACTATATCCCATATTGCCATATCTATTACTCCGACTGCAGTACTTCTTTCACCATGTCCACCTGGTTTTTCATTCTGCATTAAAATTTTCCATATTTTTTCAGGACTGAAATTATTTTCTTCATCATTAAGATAGTCTTTCTCTTTTGCCTCTAAGACCCTAGGTATAAATCTTTTTATTAATAATTCTCTTACAGCATACCGTCCGTTAGAATGAAATCCATAACCTACTATGTTTTCTCCATTAATTTTAACATCTGTTTTAATTGCAACAACACTACAGTCCATTTTTGAAAAGCTAATATAGGCATTCTTAATGTCAGAACTAATAGGAACTACTTTTTCTTGAATATCTACTATTTTCACTATTTTTTATTTTTAATTTTTTTAGAAAGTTTTTTTGCATAAGATCCCTGATCTTCAGCAAACTTTTTACACAGACCAATATAATTTTTAGGATCTATTAACTTATCAACCATCTTTGGACTTAAATATTTTTTAATTATTGGATTTTTTTTTATAACTCCAACAAAATTTTTCTTATTAACAAATGAATTATTGTAACAATCATGAATAATTTTATGAGCCTCTTGTCTCCCTATTTTTTCACCTAATTTTAGCATAATAACCTCTGCTGTAATTGATCCTTTAGAATTATTTAAATTTTCAAGCATTTTTAATTTATTTACCTTAATTCCATTAAATAAATATATAGATGTAGACAATATTTCCCCAAACTTGATGCAAGACTGATTGAGAGCACTGCTGCTCATAAGATGGTTTTGCCTACTTCCTTCATGCTCATTCATCATTGACTCAAAAGTAATAGGTCCCAAAGTTCTACATTCAGCCGCCAAAGCCATTATATCCTGACACAGATGTGGATTTCTTTTTTGTGGCATTGTGCTACTCCCAATATCATTTGATGAAATCGGTTCTTCTAACTCTGAAAATTCATTTTTCATGAGGTTATAAATTTCCTCTGAAATTTTACCCAACGTAGTAGATGCCATTATTAAATTTAAAATATATTCTGCAAAATGATCTAGGTGCGATCTTGATGGTACTTTCGATGAAATTAAATTTAGTTTTTTTGCTAATTCATGCTGTATTTTCATCTTATATTTTCCAAAAGAGGCGGCAGATCCTACCGCTCCTCCAAATATACATTTAAAAACTCTTTTTTCAGACTCTATGAGTCTTTCAATGTGCCTTGAAATTTCGTCAATCCAAGATGCTACTTTGAAGCCAAATGTAATCGGAAGTGCGTGCTGTCCATGTGTTCGTCCTACCATTAGAGTACTTTTATATTTTATAGATAGAGATCCAAGAATATTTAAAATTTCAGATAAATCGTTTAGAAAGATTTTATGAATTTTTTTTAAAATTAATGTATCACCTGTGCTTACAATATTTTGTGTTGTCGCACCCCAGTGTATGTATTTTTTTGAATCTTTTGGACATACTCTTGATAATTCAAGAATTAATGGAACTAATTTGTGACCAGTTTTTTTTAAATCTTTTTTTATATTTGTTATATTTAATTTATTTAGTGAGCATTTTTTTGCAATTTTTTTTCCAACATTTTTTGGAATTATTCCTATTTGAGATTGAACAATAGCCATCTCTGCCTCGACTTTTAACCAAGAATTCCATCTGGACTCGGTATCTAAAATTTTAGAAATATTTTTAGATTTAAATTTAAGAGACGAGGGGCTTATATCCAGTCGCATTCTAAACTAATTCTTCAGTTTCTTTAGAATATTTGAATATATTTTTACTTTCTACATAAAAGTTATACCTTTTTCCCTCAGACATATTTAAGTTTTCATTAGAAATTATTTTTGATGTAATTATTTCATTAGTCAATTCTGATGAGCAATATATTAGAGTATCGTTTCCTAAAAACTCTATTCTATTAACATTTAGATCCAATTTAAATGAATTATCTTTTATACCTTTAAATATATTTTCTGGCTCTAAATTTTCAGGTCTAAAACCTACATATAGATTATCTTTATCAATTATATTCATTGCTGGACTACCTATGAACTTTGCAACAAATAGATTGGCTGGCTTATCATATATTTCTTTTGGGGTTCCCATTTGTTTTATTATTCCATTTTCCATTATTACAATTCTATCGCCTAGACCCATTGCTTCAATTTGATCATGGGTAACGTATATAGTGGTTATTTTAACCTGATTTTGAAACTGTCTAATTTCTTCCCTCGCAGAGTGTCTCAATTTTGCATCTAAATTTGACAAGGGTTCATCCATTAGAAAAGCAGATGGATCCCTAACTAAAGCTCGAGCTAAAGCAGTTCTTTGTCTTTGTCCACCCGAAGTTTCTACAGGTTTTCTATCCATTAATTCTGAAATTTTAAGTAATTCTGATGCCCATTTAACTTTTTCCTCAATCTCTCTTTTCTTGTAACCACGAGACACTAATGGAAATCTGATATTCTCACCTATCGTCATGTGTGGGTATAAAGCATAGTTTTGAAATACCATTGAGATATCTCTTTCTTTTGGAATTACTCTTGTTACATCCTTATTTCCAATAATTATTTTACCATAGGTTGGGAACTCTAAACCAGAGATCATTCTTAATAATGTGCTCTTACCACATCCTGAAGGGCCTAACAAAACTAAAAACTCTCCATCATTTACTTTTAAATTAATATTGTTAACCGCTCTAACTTTGCCAAATTCTTTTGATAAATTTTCTACAACAACTGATCCCATTTAATCTCCAAAAATAATGGAGCGGTTTATATTGCCCGCTCCATCAGTTTTAATAATTATATTATTACTAACCTGCGTCTACGTCAGCAACAATTTTTTTGATTTCTGCCTCTCCCCACTTCACAGCGTCTTGAGGAGTTTCGTTGTTAAGCAAAACTCTTTGAACTACTAAAGCAGGAATATGTTTTCCAATTATACCTCCCATGTATGGATTGTATCCATTATTAGGTCTAATAGTTTTACCATTTACGATTGTCATTCCTGCATCAGAAATAAAATCGCTAGCATTTTCCATATCATAGTTAATAGCTACAAGATCAGGTCTTGAACCTAAAGGATGGACTTTGCTTTTAAGCAATCTATCATCAGACTGTAATATAAGTTGAGGCGGTATAGTATGAGGATGTGCAGACAAAGAGAATTCAATCATTCTCTCACCTGTTAGCATATACTGAAGAAATTTTAGTGATTCCTCAACACTGCTGTTTCCCATGTTTTCAGGAGAAACCCCATAACCATTCGAGTTTGCATATTTAACCGTTCCTCCAGCTGGCCCCATTGGTATTGTAGCTCCATACAAAACTGGCATTAAATCTGGAGTTTTTGCTACAGTTTTTTGAGGCACTCTTCCTCTTCCATAGACTAATGCTGTTTTGCCAGACATGAATGCCTTATCACCATAACTGTAAGATGCTGAACCTTGGCCGGGAGGAGTGTAAGCAGACATTCGTTTCATAAACTCTAAAGCTTTAATCGTGCCAGGATTATTGAAAGTAACATTGTAATCTTTATCAAAAAAAGTACCTCCAGCATTCCACATCATCATTGTTAAAAACATACTTGTGTAACGATTTTTACCTGCAGGTATCATTGTACCATATTGTTTACTATCACCAGATCCTGTTGTTAACATTTTAGCTTGCTTTTCCCATTCATCCCAAGTTTTAGGTGGTTTCAATCCTGCTGCATCTAAAATACCTTTGTTGTACCACATAACTGAAAAATGACTGACTGTATAAGGTAGGTCATACATTTTTCCTTTTGTAGTTTGATACCATTGACCCAGACTTTCTTTTGATAATTCTCCAGTAGCTATACTGTCCAGAGGAACTAACCATCCAGACTCTACATAATCATCTCTATTTTCCGGGTTTACCTTAAAAATAGATGGTAGCTTTTTTGCCATCGCTGCCGAAGCTATCTTCCCATGTCTGTTTTTAGAAGATACAGTTGATATCTCTATTTTTATTCCTGGATTTAATTTCTCATAGTCTCTGGCAATCTTTTCATATGCAACAACACATTCGGTATCAGTTTCACCATGTAAAAATGTAATTACCGTATCAGCGGAGGCAAATGTAAAAGAGAAGATTGACAAAGTCAAAAAAGAAAAAATCAGTTTTATTTTTTTAATCATAATCTCTCCATTGTTAATAAAAAAAATTACCAAAACTAGTAGACAAGTCAATTAAATAATGAGATCATAAATTTTATTTTTATAAAGAATAAAACAATTAAAAGTTGTAGGATTATTATATGGAAAAAGCATCTGCAATTTATCCAGGAGATAAAAGATTAGCGTATATTTCGATTTTACCAAGTTTTTTGATAATTTTATTTTTATCATTTCTTCCACTTTTGCTTGTAATCCGAAATAGTTTTTTAAAAATACAAACTGGTTCAATGGAGGGTAAATTTATTGGACTAAAAAATTATTTATATTTTTTAGCAGATCCATCATTTCATACTGCATTCGTTAACTCTTTAATATGGACTTTTGGCAGTGTAGCTTTAGATATGATAATTGGATTGGGGTTAGCTCTACTTCTTCATCAAAATTTTAAGTTCAGAGGTGTTGCTCGGGCCGCAATCATAAGTCCCTATCTAATGCCTAGTATTGTGGCAATAACTGCATGGAGATTCATGATGGATGATTTTACCGGAATAATCAGTCATGGTTTAATGAAACTTGGAATTATAGACGCTCCAATTGGATGGTTGAGTGATTTAAACTGGGCAATGTTTGCAGTTATAATGGTAAGTGTATGGAAATTATTTCCTTTTATAGTAATAGCTGTACTTGGAATATTACAATCTATACCAACTGAACTTTATGAGGCAGCAAGAATAGATGGCGCAGGTCCTTTTAGGCGCTTTTTTAAAATTACTTTCCCTTACATACTTCCAGTTTTTCTATTAAGTTCCTTATTAAGGGCAATTTGGACATTTCATAAATTTGATATTATCTTAATTCTTACTGGTGGTGGGCCACTAGATAAGACAACAACTTTACCTGTTTTTGTTTTCTTTGAAGCCTTTACAAATTACAAAATGGGAAGAGCATCCGCCGCTGCTATGTTGATGTTATTAATACTCTTAGTACTATTGGTTATCTATCTATGGATGATGAGAAGAATTGAAAAAAAATAATGAATAATAATTTAAAAAGAAATGTTGAAATTTTCGATATAAAATTTTTTGGAAGAAGACTTATGCTTTACTCTGCAATTGTAGGATCTTTAATGATTGTGTGTTTTCCAATGCTATATATAGTTTTAGCTTCATTTAAAACTGGAGCAGATTTAAGTGCTGTTCCACCAACACTATTTCCAACAAAGTGGACTTTTGAAAATTATATTGAACTTTTTAGACAATCAGATTTTCTTACATATTTTAAAAATAGTGTCATATTAGCAATTATAGCTACTGCATTATCTATTATTCTCGGATCTGTTGGAGCTTATAGTTTAAGTAGATTCCCATTTAGACCAATTCAAATTTTTGGAAGTATAAGTCTTCTAAGTTATATGTTGCCCGAGGTGCTTATCGTAATTCCATTATACGTATACGTAGTTAATTTGGGATTACACGATACAATAACTTCTTTAGTTTTGGCTAACATATGTTTTACGTTACCTTTAACATTATGGTTTATGAAATCTTATTTTAACGCAATACCGATTGCACTGGAAGAAAGTGCCATGATAGATGGAAATACAAGGTTTCAGGCTTTTAGAAAAGTTACACTACCTCTTGCCCTGCCTGGCTTAGTATCGGTTGGAATTTTTAGTTTTAATCATACTTGGAATGAATTTATTTTCGCTCTAATATTTATCTCATCAGATAAAAAAAATGTACTACCTCTGGCTGTTGCAAAATGGATGGCTCAGGACACAATTCATGACTGGGGAATAATGATTGCTGCTTCAGTTTTAATTATAATTCCTACTTTGGTATTTTACTTAATTATACAGAAAAAACTAATTTCGGGGATGGCCGCAGGTGGAGTTAAAGGTGGGTAATGAAAATAGATAAAATTGAAGTATACAATGTAAACATTCCACTAAATAAAAGTTTTGGTGGTGGGACATATAATGTTGAAAAAAGATCCTCTATCATAACAAAAATATTTACAAATGATGGGATAGTAAGCGAAGTATTTGCGGGAGATGATAGGTATAGAGGTGAATTAATATTAAAAGCTATTAAAGAAGTACTTGCGCCTGATCTTATTGGAAAGGACCCTAGAAAAATAGATAATATTTGGGAACTCCTATTCAAAAATCATGTAAAAAATATTGCAAGTGAAAATAGACTAATACTGAGAAGCACTATGATGAGAGCACTGGCATGTATTGATTTTGCCTTATGGGATATTTATGGAAAATTTGAAAATAAATCAGTTTTAGATTTACTAGGTAAAAAACAAGAAAAATTAAAAGTATCTACAATTGGAGGATATTACCTTGATGGAAAGGGTGACAAAGAAATATCTGAAGAAATGAAAATGTACCAAGAACTTGGTTACAAAGCGTGTAAATTTAAAATTGGAAAATTGGAACCAAAGGAAGATTTTAAAAGAGTTTTGGCAGCTAAAAAAAGTATAAATGAAGACTTTGATTTAATGATTGATGTAAATTGTGGTTACTCACTTAATCAAGCAATAGAATTCTGTGAAATGATTGAGGATCTTAATATTAGATGGTTAGAGGAACCATGTAATTGGTGGGATGATATTCATTTTATGTCAAAACTAAAAAAAAAAACAAAAGTTAAAATAGCAGCTGGTCAAAGTGAGATTGATCATTTTGGTGTAAGAAGAATGATTGAAAAAGAAGCTATAGATGTCTGTAACCTTGATAGTTTTCACTCAGGCGGCATTACTGAGTGGAAAAGAGCTGCAAAAATTTGTAGAGAAAAAAATATTGAGATGGCGCATCATGAAGAAGCTTCAATAGCCAGACATTTATTGGGTTCTGAAGAAAATGGAACTTTTGTAGAAATTTTTGCTGATCCAAATCGAGATCCATTTCATGAAGAAGTATGGCTTAACAAACCAAAAATTAAAGATGGTTATATAGATGCACCTTCCGATAGCGGGCTTGGAATAAAATTAAATTGGGAAATAATAAAAAAGTTTAGCTAATATTACCTGCTAAATGACAAAAAAATTATTAATTTTAACTTTCTTTGCATGCTTTGGCGCAATTGTTGCCTATTATTTAAACTTTCCATTACCATTTTTTATGGGGCCAGTTTTTTCAGTAATGTTTCTAAGTCTTTCAGGATTCACATATAAAATACCCAAAATTGTTTGGACCATTACGAGAGTTGTGGTGGGGGTTTATCTAGCCTCAAAACTGTCTCCAAACATCATAAACGATATGATTAAATGGTCTGGTAGTTTTGTAATGCAGTTTATACTTATTTTCGTAAGTATTATAATCTTATCAATTTATTATCGTAAGTTTTGTAATTTCGATCTACCAACATCTATTTCTTCTTCCACACCAGGGGGTGCTACTGCAGTTTTTTTAATATCAGAAGATTTTGGTAAAATAGATGTTCATAAGCATTTTATTACTCATCTTTCTAGAATGTTTTTTATAGTTACAATTATTCCTTTTTCTATTCAATTTTATTTAGGCGAAACAAGTATTGTTTATGAAAAAGAAGTTTTTTTCGATTTAAATCAATTCATAATAATTATTATTGTAGCTCTTTCATCAGCATTTGTTTTAAAAAAGATTAATTCCCCTTCACCTTATTTTTTGGGCCCTGTTATTGGTTGTGGGGCACTATACATTACAGGAACTACACAATTAATTTTTCCAGATATAGGCTTAAATATATGTTTGTTGATAATTGGAAGTTTTATCGGATCAAGATTTCAAAACTATAAAATTCAAGATTTTATATCAAATCTTAAATTTAGTATTTTTGGAATAATTTTAATATTTTCATTAATGATACTGTTTTCATATTTATCTCACATAATGTTTGAATTAGACTTTCTAAGTTTACTAATTTCTTACTGCCCAGGTGGAATCTATGAAATGACAGGAATGGCACTTGCATTCAATTATGAGCCAGACTTTGTGCTTTCTCATCATATTGTAAGGCTTTTTACAATAATGCTCTTTATGCCTTTGATAATGAAGTTTGCTTTCAAAAAAGTTTAATTTCTATAAATTTTACCCAAGTAATTTTCAAGAAACGTTTTATTTTTTGAAAGATATCTTAAGACTTTATTTCTAATATAAATATTTATTGGATTAGATAAATGAAAAGAAAAATTATTTAATTTTGATCTATTGTTAATTGAAGAGATTGTTTGAATTCTTTTTTCATATAAATTATTTGTATCACTCAATATACTTTTCAAAATATCATGACCAGTCTCAATACTTTGGGATGCCCCTTGAGCAAATGAAGGTGGGAAGGCAAATAACGCATCACCTGATAAAAATATATTTTTATTATCTAAATTTGGAAAACCGTTACTCACGAATACAGGAAAAGCTTTAACCTTTTTTAAATTTCTAAAGTTAAGTGACGAAGTTTTATTTAAAGGTTTTGTTAAAGAATTAATAAAATCCTCTGAACTAAATAGGTCATAATCAGTCAATTCTTGTTTATTTAGCTTTTTTTTTACGATGGATACAAAATTATATTCATTGTTTTGATTAATTGGATAAATTACATAATGTAAATTTGATCCCATAAATATAGAAATATCCTTCCCATAATCTCCAATTAATTTTCCCCTGAGAGCTACACTTAAATTGTATTTAGGAGTTAAATTTTCTTTTAAAACTAAAGTCTTAGTTTTAGAAAAAACACCATCTGCAATAATCAAGTAATCAAATTCTTCACTAGAATTATCAGAAAAGTAAATTCTGACAACATCTCCAGTTTCAATATTAATTATATTTGTATTAAATTTGATATTTTGTTGAGGAATATTCTGTAATAAGAATTCTGACAAAGTAGATCTACTCAGCGTTGTATATCTATTTAAATCATCATTAAATTGAGTTAGGTCAATATCACAAATTTTTTTTGAATTACTAAATTGGATAAAGTTTACTTTTGAAGGATAATTAATCTTAGACGCTGGCAATTGCTTAAATCCAATATCATTGAGTAACTTTACGCTGTTTACTGATAATTGAATACCATAACCATCTGAAGAATTAAAACTTTCCTTTTTTTCAAATATTTTATATTTAAAATCATTTTGACTATTTAAAATATTTGCAAAATATAAGCCCGATATTCCTCCGCCAATAATTGCAACCTTTTTCATTAATTTATTTGATACTATTAAGTATTTTCTTTGTAAACGAAGGCAAAGTCCAATTACTTAAATCTTTAACATTTACAAAAATTCCATCTATATTCTCTGGTAAATTTTTTTTCATCTTGATTGCAATGCTCATATCCATATTTGACATTTTTATGTTTATTCTTTTTCCTAAGTGTTTTTTAAATTTTATCTTAGGTATCTCATTCATAGGAAATATAGGCATATCTTTTAAAAAGTTAAATTTTCTGTTTTTTAAAAGATAGTAATTATTCTTTTTATTTTGAAAAATATTTGCTTCAAAAAACTTTTGT